>JAEEGL012409498.1_pt1 | contig 10910 bp, 10 predicted proteins | sample 9134231 | NCBI WGS metagenome assembly JAEEGL01 (sample SAMN16246548, study PRJNA631951) | gut metagenome | biome: gut microbiome; feature: rumen; material: fiber-attached | host: Bos | place: Iran: Karaj | collected 2018-10
AATCTGTAAACAAAGGGTGATTGCCATGAGCCAGATCCAGGAACGCGGTTCCACCCATGTGTATAAGGTCAATAAGATTTCCAAAGAGGAAGTCGACTCCATGGTCACGCGCTGCGTGTACGAAAACCCGCCCTTCTGCAGCGCGGCCTGCCCCCTGAAGCTGGACACCCGGGCTTTGCTCAAGGCCGCGGCGGAGGGCGACTTCAAAAAGGCGCTGCTGCTGTATGAGAAGATCGCGGTCTTCCCCCTGATTCTCTCCGCCGGCTGCGAGGCGCCCTGCGAGCATAAGTGCCGTCTTTGTGAGATCGGGGACGGTGTCGCCATCCGTGACGTGGAGGCCGCGATCGCCAAATACGGCGTCCAGTCCAGGCTCGGCGGGGTCTTCCGCAGCAAGAAGAAAAAGACCGTGGCGATCTTCGGCTCCGGCCTGTTCCCGCTGTTTCTCGCGGGCGAGGTGGAAAAGAAAGCCTATCCGCTGACGGTCTTCTGCGAGGAGGCGGATTTGGAGAGCTTTCTCAGGAGAGAGACGGATTTCCTCCCGGAAGACGCCTTCCAGTTGGAGCTCAAGCGCCTCAAGGGCAAGGACATCCAGTTTTCCTTTGGCTGCGCGATCGACAGCGCATTCTTTGCCGAACAGCGCAAAGCGTTTGACGTCGTCTGCGTAAGCGCCGAGATCGGAAAGCGTGTCCTGCCGGACGCTGTCTGCATCCCGGAGCTGATGTACGCGGAGAAGGAAAACGTGGTCCTCGGCACCGGGGAGGGCGTGATGGCTGCGGCCTTCGGCGCCAAGAAAGCCGCTCTGACGGTCGACCGCCTGGCCCAGAAGCTGGACCCCCGCAACACCCGCGGCGAGGAGGGGGCGGTGGAGACCCGCCTCTATACCGACCTGAGCGAGGCAAAAGCCCTCAGGCGCGTCGAGAAGCCCGCTGACGGATACACCAGGGAGCAGGCGGTGGAGGAGGCCGGGCGGTGCATCCAGTGCCACTGTGAGGAGTGCATGAAGAGCTGCGCCTACCTCAAGCACTATAAAAAGCATCCGGGTCTCCTGTCCAAGGAGATTTACAACAACACCCAGATCATCATGGGCGACCACCAGCTCAACAAGCCCATGAATGCCTGTGCGCTCTGCGGCCAGTGTACGGTGGTTTGCCCCAACCATTTCGATATGGCGCATGTCTGCGCTTCGGCGCGGCGGAACATGGTGTCTACGGACAAGATGCCCCTGGCACCGCATGAGTTTGCGCTGATGGACATGCTGTTTTCCAACGGCGAGGCGTTCCTCTCGAGACCACAGCCGGGGGTGGAGAATTGCCGATACGTCTTTTTCCCGGGCTGTCAAGCCGCGGCCATCGCACCGGAGACGGTGCGGGCCGCGTACGAGGATCTCTGCGCGCGGCTCGACGGCGGTGTGGCGCTGATGCTCGGCTGCTGCGGCGCCATCTGCGACTGGGCCGGCCGCTATGAGATGCAGGAGAGTACCCGTCAGTTCCTGCTAAACGAGCTTGCCAAGCTCGGCAATCCCGTGATTGTCGCCGGCTGCCCCACCTGCGCCAAAGAGCTGCGGGAATCTGTGGGCGGCGAGATCCTCGGCATCTGGGACGTGCTGGAGCAGATCGGCCTGCCTGCCGGGGCGAAGAAGCTGGACCGCCCCGCGGCCCTTCACGACTCCTGCGGCGCCCGGGGTGACGCCAATACACAGCAGGCCATCCGCAGCATCGCGGCGAAGCTTGGCGTTCAGCTGGTGGAGACGGAGTATTCCGGCGACCGCAGCCCCTGTTGCGGCTACGGGGGGCTGACCGCCTACGCCAACCGCGAGGTGGCCCATGAGATGAGCGAAAAGTGTCTGGAGCGCTCCGACGCCCCCTATATCAGCTACTGTATGGCCTGCCGGGACCGCTTTGCCCGGGAGGGACGCGAGTCGCGGCACATCCTGGAGCTGGTCTACGGCACGGACGCCGGCGCCCCGCCGGATATCAGCGAGAGGCGCTTTAATCGTCTGACGCTGAAAAACGATCTGCTCAGAGAACTCTGGCTGGAGGAACCCATGGAGAAAAAACTGCCCTACAAGCTGGACTTTACCGGCGAGGCCCGGGCCATGATGGACGACCGTATGATCCTGGTCGAAGACGTCATTGCGGTCATTGACGCGGTGCGTGAGACGGGCGAGTGCATTTTCGATGACGAGAGCGGTCTGCTGATCGCCCGCCGCCGGGTGGGCAACGCCACCTTCTGGGTGAAATTCAGCCGGGAAGAGGACGGACACTATCTGGTGCACCGGGCCTGGAGCCACAGGATGAATGTGGTCAAGAGAGAAGGTTAACATGGCGGAGAAAAACTATTACACCATCGACCCCCAGGGAAAACTCAAGTGCATGAAGTGCGGTGTGCCCCTGGAAAAGGGCAAGGCCAAGTTCCTGTACCTGGACAACGGCTTTCCCGTGGAGCTGCCCGTCTGCCCCGTGTGCGGCTTTGTCTATGTGCCGGAGGAGCTGGCACTGGGCAAGGTGGCCTCGGTGGAGCGGGCGCTGGAGGATAAATGAACGGGCATCCCGGGGGCGAGGAACACACCCGGCGGATGCTTGAACTGGCGGCGATCCCCGCGGGCGGTCGGATCCTGGATCTCGGCGCCGGGGCGGGGGAGAGCGTTCGCCTGATGCGGAGTCTCGGTTATCGGGCGGAGGGCATCGACCTCGTGCCCCGGAGCGGGGAGGCACAGCAGGGCGACCTGCTGCGCGCGCCTTACCCGGACGCGAGCTTTGACGGGCTTTTGAGCCAGTGCGCCTTCTATTTGAGCGGGGACGTGTCCGCTGCTTTTCGGGAGAGTTTCCGGCTGTTAAAGCCCGGCGGTGCGCTGCTGTTCTCGGACGTCTGCTTTGAAGATCCCGTTCCTCTCGCGGAGGCGGCGGGCTTTCGTGTGGAAGCGGACGAGGATATGACCTGCGCGTGGAAGGAATACTATCTGGAGGCCATATGGCGCGGCACGGCGGAGACCTGCCGCATCCGCGGCAAGTGCGCCTACCGGATGCTGATTTGCAGAAAGGATGAAGGCAATGGATTTGTTTGACCGCATTATGGAGCTGAGCCGCTGCGGGTACTTCTGCGGCCAGATCCTGGCGATCCTCCTGCTCGAGACCCTGGGGGAGGAAAACCCCGGCTTTGTGCGGGCCATGGGCGGTCTCAACGGCGGCGTCGGCTTTTCCGGCGACGTGTGCGGCTGCATGACCGGCGGGGCCTGCGTGATTTCCTATCTCACCGGCAAGGGGGAGGACACCGGCATGGACCACCCCGAACACAAGAGCGCCATGGGAGAGTTTACCCAGTGGTTCACCGAGGAGAACATGGTGAACTTTGGCGGCATCGACTGCCGGGACATCACGAAGGGCAATCCCGCCAACCGGGTGGAGCTCTGCCCGGGGATCATTGCCGATACCTACACCAAGTGCATGGAAATTCTTGCGGATAAGGGCCTGGTATGACGCGCAGCCGCATTGACAACTTGATTCAGATGCAGGAGGGACTGCCGGAAGTGACCCGGCAGTCCCTCGAAATGCTTCAGCTCGAGAAGCTCAATCAGGTATTGAAGAGAGAGAAAGCCCGGGACGGCTTCTATCGGGAACTGCCCGACCATCTGGAACGCCTGGAAGAGCTCTCCGCCCTGCCGTTTACCACCGAGGAGGACCTGGCCCGGAACGCGCCGGGGCTGCTGCTCTGCTCCCAGGGGGAGATCGAGCGGGTGCTGTCCGACGCGACCTCCGGCACCACGGGGACGGCCAAGCGGGTCTTTTACACCGAGGGCGACTGCCGGCACACGGTGGAGCTTTTCATGGCGGGGCTGGGGGAGATGGTCTTTCCCGGCAGCGTCACCATGATCTGCTTTCCCTTTTCCGGGCCGCACGGCCTGGGGGAACTGATTGCCGAGGCGATCGAGGGCCTGGGCGCAAAGCCGCTCAAGCTGGGCGCCGGGCTGAGTTACGGAGAAATGGAGCGTGTCCTCCGTGACGAGCGGCCGGACACCTTTGTGGGCATGCCGGTGCAGCTTTTAAGCATGCTGCGCGTCTGCGGCCGGGGCAGCCTGAAGCGGGCCCTGGTCAGCGGGGACGCCTGCCCGGACGCGGTGATCCGCGAGGCGGAAAAGCTTCTGGGCAGCCGCCTTTTTCCCCATTACGGCTCACGTGAGATGGCCCTGGGCGGCGCCATCTGCTGCCCGGCCCATGCGGGGATGCACCTAAGAGAAAACCATGTGATTGCTGAGATCGTGGATGACGACGGCAAGGTGCTGCCCGACGGCGAGACCGGGGAGCTGGTAATCACCACCATCGGCATGGAGGCCATGCCCCTGATCCGCTACCGCACCGGGGACCACACCCGTTTTCTGCCGGAACCCTGCCCCTGCGGGAGTGTGGTCAAGCGGCTGGACAGTCTGCTGCGCCTGGGTGAGGCGGCGCAGATTGCGGAGCTGGACGAGAAACTCTTCGCCCTGCCCTTCGTGGCCGACTATCGGGCAGAGCGGCGCGAGGGAAAACTGCACCTGGAGGTGCTGACCTGCGGCGAGGGGACATTCCCGGATCTCGGCGCGGAGATTGCCGCGCGTCCCGTCCGCCCGGAGGACCGAAGCCTCTACGGCGGTAAGCGCAGAATCGAATAGAGTTTGAATGTGCAAAGAGCGCGCCGCATTGCGGCGCGCTCTTGCTGTGTTCTGTTCATCCGCCCGCCACAGCGGGGAAAAAGGATACCGTATCACCGTCCCGGAGTTTGGCCCGGGGGCCGGCCTGCCTGCCGTTGACGGCGATAAGGCATGCTTTCAAATCGGCCTCCGTGACGCCGCAGTCCGGGCTTCGCTCCCGAATCTCCCGCAGCAGCAGGGGATAGAGCTCGCGGACGGAACCGGCCTCGGCGGAAAACTCCTTTACGCCGCTGTCCAGCCGCAGGGTGCCGAAGAGCTTAACCTTCACCATGGCAGATGATCCCCAGACGCTTGAGCTTTTTCTCCCCGGGCAGACCGTCCTGCCCCCAGCCGCGTGCCCGGTAGTAGGCGCGCTTCATGGTCTCCAGCGGGACCTTGGTGTTGGGTCTGTTCGGATCCTGCGGCGTATCGGTGAGGCGCTTGGGCAGAGTGTCGTTTGCGGCGCTGACGCCGAAACGGGCGTTGAGCGCGCGCTCCACGTTGTAGCTGCGCTCACCGCAGCGGATGAACTTGCCCAGGGTCATCTTCATGCCAACGGTGTAGTTGAGCTCGTAGGTGTAGGGCAGCAGGAAAAACTGGAAGCAGGCCAGCTCCGGCAGCTTGTTGATCACGTGCACCGCCGGGCCCACCCAGGGCACCGCCGCGTTGACGGTTTTGGCGATCACGCCGTTGGGCTTTTTCACCAGGAAGGAGGGCAGCACCCCATAGGAGGTGAAGATGCACTGGCCGCCCATGGAGATGGCCTCCATCAGATCCTGGAACATCATGCAAAATTCCGCTTTGCCCCGGGCAGTCTGGCCGTTGACGTTCAGGCCCAGACCCTCCAGCACCACGAGATAGCCGCCGTTGATGTGGCAGCCGCCGCGGTTTGCCACGGCGTAGCCCAGCCCCTGGCCCACGGCGCGCCGGGGCTCATAGGCCGCAAGCTCCATGCCCTTGGACTGGATGGCAAAGTCCTTCCCGCCGTATTTCTCACTCAGGCGCTTGCTGCCCTCGGCAAGCTCCGCGCCGATGCCCCGGCGGTGGGCGATGTCGTCAAAGACCTGGGAGAGGGTATCCGTCTGCCCGAAGGCGAGCCCGTTGTCCCATAGCCCCTTCTCGTTTGCCTCCATGGCCCAGGCCAGCGTCCCGGCGGTGGAGATGGTGTCCATGCCCAGCTCGTCGATCTCATAGTTCCAACGGCAGATCTTTTCCAGATCGGCGTTTTCGATGTTGCCGCCCAGCAGACCCAGGGTTTCCAGCTCCGGCCCCTTGACGATGTGGCCGTCCACGGGTACCCGGCGGGAGCAGCGGATGGGGCAGGAGAGGCAGCCGTTGTTGCCCTGATGCAGTTCTTCGGCCAGCGCCTCGCCGGAGACGGCCTCGAAGTGTTCAAACTGGCCCTTGCTGTAATTGCGGGTAGAGAGCAGACCGTGCATCTGCATGCTGCTCACCAGCCCCGCCGTGCCCAGGCGCGGCAGCTGCCCGCCGGTGATGGGGTGGGAGCGGATGTAGCCGACCCACTTCTTGTGGTGCTCGGCGGCCTTTTCCTTGTCAAAAAGTTTGGGGACGAGATCGCCCGTCACGGTGATGCCCTTGAGATTCTTGCTGCCGAAGACCGCGCCCATGCCGGCCCGGCCCGCGGCCCGCTCCCCGGAGAAGACGGAGGCATAGCGCACCAGGTTTTCTCCCGCGGGACCGATCACTACCATGCCGCAGCGGACAGGTTTCCCACGCGCCTGGTCCAGCGCCTGCTGCATAGCCGCCTGGGTCTCGGAGACCTTCATGCCCCAGAGTCCGGAGGCGTCGTGGAAACGGAAGCTCCCGTTTTCGATCTCCACCCAGGTGGGCGCGTCGCACCGGCCGCGGATCACCAGCGCGTCCAGCCCCGCCTTTTTCAGGTAGTGGCCGAAGTTGCCGCCGCAGTTGGAGGAGGCGGTGATCCCCGTGAGAGGGGAGAGAGAGGAGATGTCAAAGCGGTTGGAGGAGGGGGCACCGGTGCCCGTCAGGGGCCCGGTGGCGATGACGATGAGGTTGTCCTCGCCCAGCGGCGTCTCCTTGCCGGTCAGGTTGTCATAGAGGATCTTGGAGGCCATGGCCTTGCCGCCGATATATTTCTCCCGGGCGGCGTCCGTCCAGAGATAGTCTTTTACTGTGCGCGTACTCAGATCCAGCAGCTGGACCTTGCCCATATATCCGCAGTAATTGGTCATTGTTCTGCCTCCCCCTGTACTATCGGAGTACGTTTATCATATACCAAAACAAGCCGATTGGAAAGACCCCGCTTGGCAGAACTTTTGATCGGGTTGATTCTTCCTTTCAGATGGGGTATGATAGAAAAAAGAATGAATTCCGAGTTTGACACGATACAGGAGGATTACAATGGGCACAGTAAAAAAGGCGTATTACCGCAGCTTCCAGGCTGTTTTCAACGTGGGGGCCAGATGCCTCTACTGGCGGCGTCCGATCCCCTTCGCGGGCGTGGGCAGCATCGGGAAGATCCCGGAGCTGCTGAAAAAGGAAAAGGTCAAAAAGGTCATGGTGGTCACCGGCCCCACGGTGGGCAAAAAACTCGCCCCCAGGATCCTGGCGGAGCTGGACAAGGCGGGCATCGCCTACACGCTCTTTGCCGAGGTGGAGGCCAACCCCTCCGTGAACACCGTCAACCGCATCCAGCGGCTGTATCTGGAGAACGGCTGCGAGGGCTTCATCGCCATCGGCGGCGGCTCTCCCATGGACGCGGCCAAGGCCGCGGCGGCCCGTGTGGTGCGGCCCAAAACCGAGGTGGGCAAGATGGCGGGCCTGCTGAAGGTGGGCAAAAAGATCCCGCCCTACATTGCTGTGCCCACCACCGCGGGCACCGGCTCGGAGACCACCATCGCCGCCGTGATAACCGACAGCGAGACGCACCACAAGTATGCTCTGATGGACCTGCATCTGGTGCCGAAGTACGCGGTCCTCGACCCTGAGATGACGCGGGAACTGCCCCAGAAGGTTACCTCCACCACCGGCATGGACGCGCTGACCCACGCGGTGGAGGCCTACATCTGCTGGACCTACAACACCAACGAGAGCATCCGCCTGGCCGAGGAGGCCGTGTGTGAGATCTTCAAATTTCTGGAGCGGGCGTACAACGACGGCAATGACATGGAGGCCCGCACCCAGATGCTGATTGCCTCCTACAAGGCGGGCTTTGCCTTCACCCGCGCGGGCGTCGGCAACGTCCACGCCATCGCCCACACTCTGGGCGGCCTGTACAACACACCCCACGGTCTGGCAAACGCGGTGATCCTGCCCATTGTGCTGGAGGATTACGGTGAGGCGGTGGAGGAGAAGCTGGCCCACCTCGCGGAGCTGACCGGCGTGAAATTCACCGGCACCGACGCCGAGAAGGCCCGCGCCTTTGTACAGGAGATCCGTGCCATGAACAGGCGCATGAACATCCCCACGGGCTTTGACTTCATCCAGGAAAAGGACATCCCCCAGATGATCACCTGGGCTCTGGCGGAGGCAAACCCCGTCTACCCCGTGCCCGTGGTCTACGACCGCAAGCGCTGCGAAAAGGTGATCCGCCGCATCATCGCGGAGGCCTGAGCAAGCAGAGAGAAAAGCCCTGCCCGAACAGTCGGGCAGGGCTTTTGTACGTGCATGGATGGTTCAGCGCTCGTTCCCGCGGAAGAAGAGACCCAGCATGCCGGGGCCCACATGGGCGCCGGAGAAGGGCTCGTGCATGCAGATGGTGATGGGCACGTCCGGCGTGACGGCGCGGACAAGCTGCGCCAGGTATTCCGCATCCTCCAGACAGTCCCCGTGGGAGATGCAGATGGTCTGCTCGTCCGTGATCATCCGCTTCTCCTTGTATTTTTCGACCAGTGCCTCGATGGACTTCCGCCGTCCGCGCACCTTGGCGCAGGAGATGATGTGGCCGGTACTGTCCCCGAAGAGGATGGGCTTGATGTTCAGGACCGTGGCGATCTTTGCGGTCATGCCGCTGACGCGGCCCGTGTTTTTCAGGAAGTTCAGATCGTCCACCGTGAAGTACTGGCAGGTGTGGGGAACCTCCTCATCCAGGATGGCAGCCGCCTCGCGTGCGCTGAGACCCTCCCGGCTCAGCCTGGCCGCGCGGATTGCCAGCAGGCCGTTGCCGAAGCCGCAGCCCAGAGAGTCCACAATGTGGACAAAACGCCCATCGTAGAGCTCCATCAGCTCCTCGGCCGCGATCCGTGCCGCGTTGTAGGTTCCGCTGATACCGGAAGACATGGAGATATAGATGATGTCCGTCCCCTGGGCGAGAATCGGCCCGAAGCGGGAGAGGAACAGCTGGGTGTTCAAAAGACTGGTGCGGACGACCTTGCCCTTTTTCAGATCCTCATAGAAGCTGTGGCCGTCAAAACGGTCCACATCGCCCCAATAGGTCTGAGGTACGCCGTCCACGGTGTACTCGCAGGGCAAAAGCTGGATCCCATCCAGCATTTGGCGGGGCAAATTGGCGCTCCCATCCACAAAAACGGCAAAAGACATGGCAGTATCCTCCTGCAATTGCCTGTTCCGTCAGCTCCAACAGTGCAAAATCGGTCGAAACAGGCAAGCATCTAATCTTGCGAATTATATTACCACACGCGACAAATCATGTCAACCAAAAAAGATGCGGACGTTTTCTTGATTTTTGGATTACTTGTGGTATAATAGCTTATCAAAAAAACTGGAACAAAATGGGGATGAGATCATGACCTTTGACAAAGCCCTGATCGCGGGGAAGCTGCGCCGCTGGGAGAAGTATCTGGACGAGTACCGCCTTCCCGCCTGGGAGGAGCTGCCGGACATCGGCCTGTACATGGACCAGGTGGTGACGCTGCTGACCCAGTATCTGGACTATATGCCGCCGGAGTTGAAGGAGGAGCAGGTGATCACACCCGCAGCCATCAACAACTATGTGCGCAAAAAGATCATGCCGGAGCCCGTCAAAAAGAAATACTACCGCCGGCACATCGCCTATCTCATCATGGTCTGCACACTCAAGCAGTGCCTCAGCATACCCACCCTGCAGGCCATCATTCCCGCCGGACTGAACGAGGAGGAACTCAAACAGACCTATTCCTCCTATGTCGAGCGCCACCGCATGGCCTGCACCTACTTTGTCAAGCAGGTGCGCATCGCCGCCGGCGGCATCCTGGACCATGAACCGGAGTCGGAGATCGCCACCGACGACACGGGGGATCTGATCTCCATGGTGGCGGTGATCAGCGGTCTTTCCCGGCTGCTGGCGGAAAAGCTTCTGCTCCTGGACGGCATGGATCTGGAAAACGGGGGAAGCATTGAGGTGTATACCGATGGCGGAGAGCAGTGACCGCCCTGCGCCTTCGCCGGAGATCCTCTATGACGACGGCGCGGTACTGGTCTGCGTCAAGCCGGCGGGGATCCTCTCAACGGATGAGCCGGGCGGCCTGCCGGAGCTGCTGCGGGACAGCCTGGGAGAGCCGCAGGCCGATATCCGCACGGTGCACCGTCTGGACCGCGCCGTCGGCGGGCTGATGGTACTGGCCCGGGGCGGAGAGGCGGCCGCCGCGCTCAGCCGACAGATCCGGGAGGGGCGCTTTGAAAAGCAATACCTGGCCGTGGTGCATGGCGAGACCGGAGAGCGGGATACGCTGCGGGACCTGATGTTCCGGGACAAGGCGCGGAAGATGAGCTTTGTCACCGATACGCCCGCAAAGGGCGTGCAGGAGGCGGTGCTGCACTATGAGACACTGTGGCGGCGCGGCGGACTGAGCTGCGTGCGCATCGCTTTGGAGACGGGGCGGACCCACCAGATCCGCGTACAGTTTGCTTCCCGCGGCTGGCCGCTTGCCGGCGAGCGGAAATACTGTGAAAACCCGGATTCCTGCCCGCTGGCGCTGTTTTCCTGCGGCCTTGCCTTTGACCACCCCGCGACGGGGGAGCGGATGCGCTTTGCGCATGAGCCTCCCGCCGTCTGGCCCTGGACGCTTTGTGAAGAACTTAACTCAGAATTACAGGAAACGGCGGTTGCAAACAAATCCTTTCTGGGCTATAATAAAATCTAATCCACGGGATGTTCCGGGATGTTTTAAAAGGCATGGGGGCTGGTTCTCATGACACTTCTCTATCCCGCAATCTTTATCGGATCGTATCTTCTCGGCTCGCTGAGCCTTTCAATCATTGTTTCCAGCAAGCTCTTCGGCGGCGATATCCGCAGCATGGGCAGCGGCAACGCCGGGGCCACCAACAT
>JAEEGL013385819.1_pt1 | contig 10910 bp, 4 predicted proteins | sample 9134231 | NCBI WGS metagenome assembly JAEEGL01 (sample SAMN16246548, study PRJNA631951) | gut metagenome | biome: gut microbiome; feature: rumen; material: fiber-attached | host: Bos | place: Iran: Karaj | collected 2018-10
TCGTTATCAGGAGAGAAGTACTGCGGTGCTGTCTTGACTGTGAGCTGTGGAGGTGTAACAGAGCAGATGAATGCAGAAGAGCTTACATCAACTTCGTTACCCTTAGCGTAGACCATCTTGAGTCGTGCTGTGAATACGCCCTCAGCTACCTTGCCTTCTGTATTGAGGCCGTTCCATGTGATTTCAGCAGGCATGTCCTTCTGGTCTTTTTCTGACCAAGACTTAACAACTTTGCCCTCTGGAGTTACAATTGAAACGCTCCATGATTCAACACCGTCTTTGAGTGATGGACGGAGAGAAAGTTTCTGAGATTCGAGGAATCCATCACCGTTCGGGCTGAATGCGTCATGCTCGGCAGTGATGTAAGCCTTTACCTCGCGGTTATCAACCTGTACGCTTGCGATTTCAGCAGAGCCTTTGTTTCCTGCTGCATCCTCTGAAAGGAATACGATTCTGTATGTGCCGTCAGCAACTTTGTTTCCGGCAGCGTCTGTACCGTTCCATTCAACCTTTGCCGGGATTTTTCCCTGCCAGTTGTATGTTCGGACAACCTGATTCTTTGAATCGTAGATGTTTGCAGTCCATTTCTCTTCAGAAGAAGATTCGATTGTGAGTGGCAATGTGTCTTTCTTGCTGTCACCGTCTGGAGAGAACAATGTGTACGGAGCTGAAACGCTGACTTTCGGAGGAACTGTATCGATTACGAATGCCTGTGTAGAAGTCTTAGCCTCGCTTCCGTTTGCAGATTTTGTAGAGAGAGTTGCGACATATTTTCCGTCATCACATCGTTCGCCGCCTGAAGAAAGGCCGTTCCATGTGAATGAAGAAGGAAGTGAAGTGCCGCTCTGGCTCCAGACTGTAGTTCCCTTGGCGTTCTTGACCTCAACAGTGTATTCGTTGATTGAGCTTCCAGCCTTGACTACCGGAGTGAGTTTTACAGAAGTCTTAGACTTGTCGGCTCCAGCCGGGTTGAATGCCGACGGGCTGACTGCAAGCAAAAGCTCGGTCTTGCTTGTGTCGAGAGTGAGGTTTGAAACGCTCGTCTCAGAAGAGTTTCCTGCAAGGTCAGTTGCAGAAAGAACATATTTGTATTTTCCGTTCGGTGCGAGAGAAGAAGAATCATCAAGACCGTCCCAAACGACTGTATCAGGAGGGAATGAACCGAAATCGAATTCGCGGACAGTTTTGCCCTGCTCGTCAACGATTTTACCAGTCCAGTTCTCTACAGGTGAGCCAGAATTTGCCGCGATGTCCTGAGTGATGACCATTGTGTCTGAGTTTCCGTCGCCATCAGGAGAGAAGATCAGGCTGTTTGGCTTGATTTTTGCGACAGGAGGTGTCTTATCCAAAGTGAATTCAGGAGATTTTACCAAATCCGGAACATAACCGTTCGAGTATTTTGCGCTTACTACAGCCTGATACAAGCCTTCCGGTGCGTCAGAGCCAGAGTCTGTTTTTCCGTCGAATTCTACGCGGCTTGGAGGATTGTCCGTTCCGCTGTAAGTCTTTACGACATTTCCGTTACCGTCTGTGATTTTGACAGCCCATTCAACGAGCTTGTTGACTGATTTTGCGTCAGGAACAGGAATCTTTACGAAGAATGCAATCGTGTCGTTGATTCCGTTTCCGTTTGGAGAGAAGTATTTGCTTCCTGAAATTGAAATGTTCGTTGCCGGTTTGTCAGCAGAATAGATGATGTTTGTGATTGCGGCAGGATTTGAGTCGTTGCCAGCACGGTCAGTTGCCGAAATCTTGTAAGAATAAACACCGTCGGGAAGAGGAGCGCCTGCATCATCAGAACCGTTCCACTCGAAGCTGAGAGGAGAACCTGAAGTCCATTTGTATGAGCGGACGACTTTTCCGTTTGAATCCATGAACACAGCGTTCCATTCGTCTTCTTCTGAACCGCTCTGTTTGACAGCGAGTACAGGTTTTGCTCCCTCGCCGAAGACTTTCTCGCCTGAAGAAGGCTGAGCAAGCTGAACATCAGGTGGAGTGTTATCAACGATGACGACAAGTTTTTTTGTAGCGGCAGAGTTGCCGTTGTCGTCAGTCGCGGTCATATAATAGTAGTAAGTTCCGTCCGGAGCGACTTCGCCATCATCCATGATGCCGTTCCACATTACTGTCTCAGGAACCGTGACACCTGATTTTGGAGTGAAAAGGGCCTTCCAGAAAGTCTTGAAAGTGATTCTTGACTCTCGTTTTTCCTTATTGCCGATTGTTCGGACTACATCGCCTTTTTCATTTTCGATGATGAAAGACCAGTCTTTGACATATCGTCGTTCCTTGATTTTGATAGGAACTTCGAGAATATCCTGTTTGCCGTCATTATTCGGAGAGATATAAACAGGACCTTTTTCTGCGAAAGCAAGCCCCGAAACGAGGAGCGAAGCCGTAAATGCAAGTATTGTTTTGTTCATTTTTGTAATTCTCAACATTTATTTTCTCCTATTCTCCATCCCACATGATGACTTCCGGTGCCTTTGTATCAGCAAGTCCGAGATTGAGGACAGCACCAGCGCTCACCGCATTTACATTCTTGTAAAGCTGCTTCCATGCGCCTGAAACTGTCATGTCGCTCTGAGCCCAGCCTTTCTTTGCGAGGTAAGAGCCGTCCTTTGAGTTGAAGAGGAACTTGAAGCTTACACCGATTGAAGGAATGATGTTCTTTGCGTCGTTTGCGAATTCCTGAACATCGAATTCCCAAGAAGAAGAAATTTTGAGGAAGTCCTTAATCTGAAGCTGAACGCCCAAGTCCATTACGAAATTCTGGTAAGCCGGGAAAGAGAAATCAAGTGAAGTGCCGAGGTCAAGGTCTTTTGTCCTCAACATGGAAGCCGCAACGCCAGTACGGATTGTTGCGATTCCAGGCCAAGAGCTTGCATCCTCATAGTCATTTTCGCCATTTCTGACTGATTTAGCAGTTTTGATACCGATTGATTTATCGCTGGAAGAATACATTTTACCGATGTTAATCATTGAAACACCAAAGCGGAGGTTCTTCATGAAGAAGAGGTCGCCGAAGTTGTAGAATGCACCGAATGCAACGCTTGCAGTCCAGTCAGAATGAACGACATCGCCATAAAGAAGACCGAAATTGAGATTCATGCCGACAGAAACCTGGTCGGTGATGTCCTTTGAAAGGCCGCCTGTGAGGTTGATTGAATCACCAATCGGCATGTCAAAAGCCTCTGTCCACACACCCTGGAAAAGAATCGTAGACACGCACCATCGTGAAGGAATCAGAAGAGCACCCTGAAAGCCCTCGCCCATCGTGTGGTCGCCAGGATTGTAATCCGTGTTTGTATTGATGAACAGTGTACCCGCAACATCAAGAGTGACACGCTGCTCCCACGCTGTGAGGGCAGGATTATTAACGATAGACGCTGGCGTTACGCCGAAGATTCCGCCACCTGCGGCAGAATGCGCGCCTGTAATCAACTGAGGTTCTGTGAGGCGAAGGACATTCTGACCTCCGGCCGGCGGGTTGTAAGCGGACAGAGCCGCGCTGCACAACACAGAAGCCAGCACCACACCCATAATTTTTTTCATAAAATCCTCCATGCGGACAGGAATGGCCTGCCCATCATTTTTAATTAAAGAAAAATTCAATATTAAGAATAACACATAAATTCATATTTGTCATTAAACTTACTTAAAATATCCATAAACAAAAACAAAAGTCCCCAAAGCATTTGACTTTATGATAAGAATTCTGCATATTTAAAGCATGTCAAATAAAGAATCATTTTTCCAAAGATTGCTTGGCTCGCTCATCGGTGGCAAGGACGCTGACGCCGCAAAGAAAAAGAAGCTCAAGGCCATAGCAAAAGACCTGTCAAAAACTCGTTTTAAATTTTACAAATCAGGCTCGGATCAGGCCCTTCCTCTAATGGGAAAATTTTTCTATGAATTGTACAAGGCGCTCTCAAACTGCCAGACTTTGTTCAACAGCCAGCAGAATCCGAATTATTACAAAACCTTTGTAATCACAAACGGACTTTCTGAAAATCAAAAGAAACTCGTTGAAAACCTCTCGGAAGAGGCTATCAAAGAACTCACAAAGGCCGGTGATTTTTCTCAGGTCAAGGCAAAGGTTAAGAACGATATAGCCGCATTCTCCGCGGAGTTCGATCAGGCAAAAATCCAGATGATTGACGGCCTGTACCAGAAACTTCTCGCGTTCAAGTCATTTTGTACATTTGATTTCTATTTTATTCTCAAGAAATTTGACTCGACTCTGCGCGAAAATGAATTCAACAAAAGCCCTAAGCTCAATCCGATTGACGCATCATACATCGCAGAAGACTTAAAGGATTTCCTTACAGTCCTCTACTCGGTTCCTCTTGGCGAAGACTGGTCGGACCTTCTTCAGCTCTTAAAGACAATGCGCGGCGGAAACGAACCTATAAAAAGCGGCCAGTGGGCAAAAATCGCTTCAAGGCTCATGCAAATCAAGGCTTCACGCGTATTCGAGATGATTATCCAGCTCACAACAAAAGATCCGCTCTACGAAGTCAAATTTGAAGAAAAACGGGAGCAGATTGTCGAGGATTACATCGACAAGACAAAGACTGAAGCCCAGACAACCCTCAACAAGCTTGAGAACGCCCTCAAAAATTCAAAAACCGACACCCTTCTCAATCAGATTTTCGGAACTACGAACATAACATCGCTCCAGAATTATACTGATGAGCAGAGCGCATATTTCATCAAAAAGAACCTCGGCGGATTCGAATACACAAAACCGCTCAACTACCTCAAGACATTCCTTCTCGAATATGTAAAACGCGAAGTCCGTGAATACGCAGACCTTGTTCTTATCCGCGGAAAATGGGCGACAACTCCTCTCTCAGCAGAAATGAGCGACGCTTACAATTCACTTTTTGAATATTCGGAAAAAATAGCGGCTTTCGACAAAAAGCTTTCAGAAGAAGATGGAGAAGTCGGCTTAAAACTGAAGACACTTCTCCCGCGCGCAGACCGCGACAAAGAGGCGGCGAGCATCATCAAAACGACACTCAAAGACAACAACAACCTTGCAAAGGAATACATCGTAGGCGCAACAAAAATGCTCATAGTATTCGGCAAGAACACAAAACTTCTTATCGAGGACTATCAGAAACAGCGCCCGGAACTTATGACAAACTGGAAGGAACTTGACCGTTTCGCCGAGACTCCTATCAAGGAATTGGGTGTGAATGTCTATAAAAAGATTTACCTTGTCGTGCAGCTCATGCAGAGCCTGATTGGTGGAGGACAGAGCTAAATCAAAAGCCTAAAAAGAAGAACAGAAAGCAGGCTTCCCGCCGTAATGAACGGTACAAATGGTATCGCGAAAATCGGCCGGTGAATGGCCTGCTTTTTTTTGTATTTTTGAATCAAAGCCAGCAAAAGATAGTACAGGACACCGAGCAAGGCCGAAAAAGCAGTCGCGATTATGTTCATGTAAAATCCGGTAAAAACGGCTGAATACATTCCGAAAAAAACATCCCCGAAACCAAGTCCCTCGCCGGTAAGCACTCGGGTACTGAAATAAACAAGGAATGCGGAGATAATCGCAAACAAAGTATTCTTGATTTCAGGTACAAGAGGCATAAGAGGGAATAAAAAACGACTGGCAATCAGAGCGACAGTTCCCACAAGCAAGACAGGCAGGGAAATCCTGAATTTTCTGCAGTCCATGTATGAAAGCGGGACCGCAAAAACAAGATAAACCGCCATGATAATCAACTGATGTTTGCTCATAGAAAACCCGGAAATTTATCTGAGGATTGAATCGACGAGTTTTTTGAATTCCATATTCAGAGGCTTAGAGCTATTCGCACTGCTCATTGCCGTAACTCGGAAAGTTCCGTCTTTATCCTGAACGATTGCATCATCCGATCCTGAGTCCAATTCCATAGGGTCAGAATTAGCAGCAGCGGCAAATTTTGTAAATGTGAAAGGCATAGTTTCCTCCGGTTCTTCAAGTAATTCAAGCTCATCGGCTTCTTCTATATTATCGGCATCTTTGACCGGCACAAGAGTATCTTCTTCAATAAAATCGACTTCTTCAGCTTCTTCCGGCTCCAAAGACTCGAGTGGTTCGAGCTCATCTGGTTCGGCTATTTCGACATCAGTCGGTTCGGGTTCAAGTTCCTCTGGTTCGGCAGGCTCAGCTTCGGCGACTTCCGGTTCCAAAGGCTCAAGAGACTCAAGTTCGACAGATTCGACTTCCTCGGGTTCGAGAGGCTCGACTTCAAGAAGTTCGTTTTCAACTTCCCCTTGTTCAGCAGTCTCGACATCAGCCAGTTCGGGTTCAAGTTCCTCGGCTTCGGCAGGCTCAGCTTCGGCAACTTCCGGTTCCAAAGACTCAACTTCGGTAAGTTCTGCTTCAACTTCCTCCGGTTCGGCAGGTTCGACATCCTCTATTTTTGATTCAGCAGCCTCTTGCTCAGCGGCAACGAGTTCCGGATTTCTGAAGAAATGCTCGCTTTCAGTTGGTTTTTGCGGCGGCTGAGTTCCGTACAGTTTTTCATCTGTATCTTCGTCATCAAGGAAAGAGAAATCCATGGCTGTGACGACAAAATCATCAGCAATGGAGTCGTCCACTTCATTCTCTGGAATATCAGAATTTGGAACACCGAATTCGATTTTTTCAAGCAGTGCCTCGTCCCTGTAAATGTCGTCATCCGGACTTACATTGCTGTCCGTGATGTGCGGCGCATAATAATCGATATCGACGGCCTTCTGCATTGCGTTCTGAAGCTCAGGGTCGAAGACTTCAAGTTCCTCAAGTTCGGCATCCTTTTCCTCGATAACTTTCGCGACATCTTTGAGTTTCTGAATGTCATGCATCTCAGAAGCAGATGGCTTTCGGCTGAGACCGTCATTGTCAAGTTCGGTGTCATCGTCAGCGATCAAGCCTGGAGCTTGCTCTGGAAGTGCGGCAAGGGTTCGCTCCATGTCGAACTTTTTATATTCACGCTCATCGACTTCCGGGAGGAGGTCTAGGCTTTCTGCATCTTCGATGGGTTCTTCAACAGATTCGGCATCCTCAACTTCTTCAAGTGACTCAACATCATCGGCTTCTTCTATTTCTTCAACGGCTTCAGCATCTTCTACAGATTCCGCGTCCTCAACTTCTTCAAGCGACTCGACTTCATCGGCTTCGGAAACTTCCTCTACTTCGTCAAGTTCTTCAACTGCTTCGGGTTCTTCTACAGTCTCGACAGATTCAACTTCATCAAGTTCTTCAACAGCGTCAACTTCTGCGACTTCCTCAATCTCATCAACGGATTCGACATCATCTACTTCTTCCGCTGGTTCAGCATCCTCGATTTCCTCGATATCTTCAGCAGATTCAGCTTCTTCTATCTCACCGACTTCTTCGGCATCCTCAACTTCTTCAAGTGACTCAACCTCTTCCGCTTCTGAAACTTCCTCAATTTCGTCCAATTCTTCAATGGCCTCAGCTTCATCTACAGCCTCGACAGAGTCTGCCTCTTCTACATCATCCGCAAGTTCTGCCTCACCAATTTCTTCGACAGATTCAGCATCATCTACCTCTTCAAGCGATTCAACCTCGTCAACTTCTGCGACTTCCTCAACCTCGCCAAGTTCTTCAACAATCTCGGCATCTTCGACATCATCTACTGTTTCCGCGTCCTCAACTTCTTCAAGTGACTCAACCTCATCGGCTTCAGCGACTTCCTCAATCTCGTCCAATTCTTCAATGGCCTCAGCTTCATCTACAGCCTCGACAGACTCTGCCTCTTCTACATCATCCGCAAGTTCTGCCTCACCAATTTCTTCTACAGATTCAGCATCTTCCACCTCTTCAAGCGATTCAACCTCGTCAACTTCTGCGACTTCCTCAATCTCGTCTATTTCGTCGACAGATTCAGCAGCTTCTATATCTTCAATTTCATCAGCCGCAGTGATTTCTTCAACCTCGCCAAGTTCTTCAACAATCTCGGCATCTTCCACATCATCTACTGTTTCCGCATCCTCAACTTCTTCAAGTGACTCAACCTCATCGGCTTCAGCGACTTCCTCTACCTCGTCCAGTTCCTCAATGGCCTCAGCTTCATCTACAGCCTCGACAGAGTCTGCCTCTTCTACATCATCCGCAAGTTCTGCCTCACCAATTTCTTCGACAGATTCAGCATCTTCCACATCTTCAAGCGACTCAACTTCATCAGCCTCAGAAATTTCCTCCGCCGCAGCAACTTCCTCAACCGCCTCACTCTCACTCGGCTCAGGATTTCCCTCCACAACAGGTTTTCTTACCTCAGTTCTCTCTCCCCCGCTCACCTCTCGCACTGCAGTCGCGTTAATCTGAATCTTTCCATTTTCGAGAATATCTTCCAGTGATGAGCGGACAATTTCTTTGAGTTCGTCGGCATTTATCATCGACGCGGCAGATGCAAGAACTCCCGCCGGCACATGACTGTCACCAAACGATGCGAGCATTTCATTCCAGTAGCCTTCAAAAATCGACTTGAACTCAGAGGCGTGTTTTTCACCTTTTCGGCCAAGGCTTTTTAAAATGCGCCTTTCGAGGACTGGCTTTTGCTCGGCAAGATATGCGGGATTTTTCGGCTCGCCCATTTTCTTGTAGCCGATGAAGAATTCATTTTCATAACGACGGACTTTATCGCGAATAACTACGATGTCATCATGCTTGAAACTCAAAATCAGGAAAACGGCGAGGTAAAGCGTAACGAATGCCGTGACAAGAAGAAGAATCCGCATGTACGGCGGGAATTTCAGCTCGCTTTCGTCATAAATGAAGGAAATAAAACCAAAATCTTCGCGCTCGGCCTTGTGAGAAAAGACACAGAGCAGGTTTTCGTTTGTCCCGGCCAAGACTTTTTCGGAAGACTCTTTGGCAATATCGGGATTCTCTTCCGGAATCAGTTTCCAGAATTTCTCGTCTCCGGTTGAGCGCCACTTTTCGAGAAGCTGAGTTTTAAGCGAACTCTGTCCGAAATTAGGCATTCCGAAGACAAATCCGCCAAAATTATCGAGTGATTTTGTATTTTTATTGCGTGAGGTCGTGACAAGTCTTGCAAATCCGCTCACATCGATGAGATTGCGGTTGAGAAGGAACTGGCTGAAACTTGTGGAATCACAGTAAAAAAGGGCCGTGCCGCTGTATTCGTCCTTTGAGTTGAAGAACGGAATTGAAAAAATCAGCTGGTTGTTGTCGCCGTCCTTTATAATCCGGCATTTTTTCTCGAAGGAATCGCTGATTTTGATGGATTTGTCGGAAGCGACGGAATCGTAGGAAATTTCGTCCATTCCGTCGTAGTTCTTGTATGTAATTCCCTTTTTGCCTGATATTAAGTCCGAACTGAATGTGCTGAAGTAAACATTTCGCCCGTTTTCCGCGACGATTCTGATTCCTTTTAAAGAAGATGTGGCCTCTGCCAGCTGTGAACGGCGAAGTTCCCGTTTTCGTACATCGGAATCAGAAGGGCGTGTGTCGGCATAAGTTTTGACTTCATCGCTTAGGATGAATGTGTCAAAACGCTTCATGAGAGTTTGGAAATATTCGTTTTGGGCCGTTGCAATCTCAGAGATTTTCTTTTCTTTTATTTCTTGCACTACAGGCTGATAAAAATTCACTTCCAAAAGGTCAAAAAGACCCGAGAAAGCGACAACCGTGAAAGCACAAAAAGCTAGAACTGAAATTAAGAGACTGAAAGCGACCTTCTGGCCAGAAGTCATAGTTTTATATATTTTCGGCATTTTTTTGCATAAAAGCAAGCATTTGTGCTACAATCTTTCACATGGATTTGATAAATCTTGAAGAAGAAGAAAATAAAAAGATTCGTGCATTGCTTGTCGGTGCCCCAAATGCAGATATTTCAGAACTTGAAGGCCTCGTTAAGACTCTTGGATACGAAATTGCCCGCTCAGTCATATTGAACCGCATGGAACAGAACCCGGTCTATGGGTTCGGTAAAGGAAAGGCCGAGGAAATCGCAGCCCTGTCAAAAGAACTTGAATGTGACTTAATCATCTTTGATTTTGAGATTTCGCCACGGAAACAGAGAAACTGGGAAAAACTCGCGAAGATTCCGGTGATTGACCGTCAGGAAGTGATTCTCCGAATTTTTGCAAGCCGCGCTCAGACAAAAGAAGCGGTGCTCCAGGTTCAGCTTGCCCAGCTCGAATATGCCCGTCCCCGCCTTGCCCACTCTTACGGCGACATGGCCCGTCAGCGAGGCGGCAATTTCGGCGCGAAGGGAAGCGGTGAAACTCAGCTTGAACTTGACATCCGAAAAATCCGCGAGAAAATCCAGCAGCTCAAAAAGGAACTCGAACAGGTCGTGCGTGACCGTGAGACTCAGCGAAAACGCCGCGAGAAGATTCCTCTTCCGACATGCGCGCTCGCCGGCTACACGAATGCCGGAAAATCTTCACTTTTGAACGCCCTCACAGGGGCAGATGTCTTCGTTGAGGACAAGCTTTTTGCCACCCTCGACCCGACAACGCGAAAACTGCAGCTTAAATCTTCCATAAAAACTACTGAAGAAGAAAAGGGCTTTGGCGCGAACATTCTGCTCACCGACACGGTAGGATTCATCTCGAACCTGCCGCATTCCCTCGTAAACGCCTTCAAATCAACCCTTGAAGAAGCGCAGAGGGCGAACCTGATTCTTCTTGTCCTCGATGCGAGCGACGAAAAGGCAGAATTCCAGTACAACACGGTCGTAAAAGTCCTGGAAGAAATCGGAGCCGAAAAGACTCCGAGAATCACAGTCCTGAACAAAATCGACAAGCTTGAGGATAATCCGACCCAGCTTGCGAAAATGACAAGCCTCTTCCCGGATGCGGTCAAAATCAGCGCGAAAACCCACGAGGGCTTTGAGGAACTTTCATCAAGAATCTGCGACGAACTTCTGGGCGAAGAA
>JAEEGL013576359.1_pt1 | contig 10910 bp, 4 predicted proteins | sample 9134231 | NCBI WGS metagenome assembly JAEEGL01 (sample SAMN16246548, study PRJNA631951) | gut metagenome | biome: gut microbiome; feature: rumen; material: fiber-attached | host: Bos | place: Iran: Karaj | collected 2018-10
CAGATAAAGTTTGATGAGTACACGCAGGAGGAGTGACCGTGAAAAGTGAAGAATTATCAGAGCAGATGCGCACAATCATCAAACAGTTGCGCAGTGAGGGACGTAATGATCTTATATTACGTGCCTTAGGGGTTCCTTTGCTGGAGGAGTTGCGCATCGAGGCTGCACGCGGACAATTGAGTCGGTTGCTGATTACTCGCAACTGGCAATTCATCTTGTTGGACTACGACCATAAAGAGATCGATATGCAGCCCGTTCATAAAGCAGTCTATCTCCTGTTCCTTGCCCATCCCGAGGGTATCGTCCTCAAACATCTTTCAGACTATCGTACAGAACTGCTCCGCTACTACAAGGCCACCGCTCATTTCATGGAGACAGAAAAGATTGAGGAGAGTGTCAACCGACTGATCAATCCACTTGACAATGCTATCAACGAGAAATGCTCACGCATCAAAAAGATCTTCTCAGAGTTGATGGATGAGTATTCCGCCAGTTATTACATCATCAGCAGTCATACCTCAAAACAAGTGACAGGTTCTTCTCGTACATGGTTTGAACGACTGAAGATTATCACCCTACCCCGTGAACTGGTTGTATTTGAGTAGATCCTATGTTCTACCAACACTCCAGATCTTTCTCTATCTCGGGGAACAAACTGCGATGGAAGGTAGGTTCCTTAACACCCTTACGTTTCTGATCACGATAGTCGTCTAACAAACGGAAGACATACTTCCCAAGAACAACAATAGCAATAAGGTTGCAGGCCGTCTGTAAAGCCATACTGAAATCGACCATGTTCCAGACAAGTTCCAGACTGGCCAGTGCTCCGAAGACCACAACCACGCCGCCGGAGAAGAAACGGTAGAGATAGAGAATGACATTGTTAGAGGTCATGAATCGAATGTTCACCTCGCCATAATAATAGTTGCCGATGATGGAAGAAAAGGCAAAAAGGAAGGAGGCCACGGCAATGAAGACAGGTCCGGAAGAACCTATCTCGGATCCCAGGGCTTCCTGCGTGAGGGCGATGCCGTTAAGCCCGGGCACATCGTAGAGACCGCTGATAAGGATAACGAAGGCAGTGCACGAGCAGACAAGCAGCGTATCGGTGAACACACCCAAGGCCTGAATGAGTCCTTGTTTGACAGGATGGGAGACGGTAGCAGTAGCAGCAACATTGGGCGCACTACCCTCACCTGCCTCATTACTGAACAGTCCGCGTTTCACTCCATTCATGATTGTAACGCCCAAGGCACCTCCTATGCCCTGTTCCAATCCTAAAGCATCGGTGATAATCACTTTTAGCACATGAGGGATATGCTCAATGTTCATCACGACAATCACCAAAACCAGCAGGAAATAGCCGATAGCCATCACCGGAACGATGATGGAACAGACCTTTGCGATGCGATGGATGCCACCGAAAATAATGAGAAGCACGGTGGCTGCCAGCAGGATGCCAACCACCAATGGATCCCAGCCGAAAGCTTGCTCCATAGCCCCGGTGATGGTATTGCTCTGAACACTGTTCTGGGACAATCCGAGATTGATGGTTACGAAAAAAGCGAAGAGAAAAGCCATCCACTTGCAATGTAATCCCTTGAGGATATAATATGCCGGACCGCCGATATAGGAATTCTTGTCATGCAACTTAAACAATTGACCAAGAGTCGACTCCACGAAGGCTGTGGCAGAACCTATCAAGGCTATGATCCACATCCAGAACACAGCTCCCGGACCGCCGAATGCAATGGCTGTGGCCACGCCGGCCAGGTTGCCCGTGCCCACCCTCGTAGCTACCGACACGGCGAATGCCTGGAAGGAGGAAACATGCTTATGACGCTTATGGTGTTTGTTTTCAAGGCCATCCGTGCCTGAGACGGAAGAATCCATCAACAGCCGGAACATCTCACCCACCATGCGGAATTGCATACCCTTGGTCTTCCATGTAAACCATAGTCCACACAGGATCAAGGCACACACCAAAACATATCCCCAAAGAGCATCGTTGATCTGCGTTAAGATATTATTCATATAATGCTCACTGTCTTTTCCATGCAAATATACTAAAATTTTTTCAAACGAAAGACTATATAACGAAGATTTCTCTGACAAACAAATAATCCTGTCTCTCTGTTTGGAATTTATCTCAGTTTTTTATATCTTTGCCAGATAATAATATAATAAGGTATGAGAGCACTGAAAATCGGAATCATCCAACAACATAACACGGCAGACATTCAAGAAAACATGAAACGTCTGGCCGATGGTATCACACAACTGGCTCAAGAAGGAGCGCAGCTGATTGTATTACAAGAGTTACACAACTCCCTGTATTTCTGTCAGGAAGAAAACGTGGACAATTTTGATTTAGCAGAACCCATTCCCGGTCCTTCCACCGATTTCTATAGCGCACTGGCTAAACAATATGAGGTTGTCATCGTGACCTCACTTTTTGAGAAGCGTACGGCAGGTCTCTATCATAACACAGCCGTGGTGATAGAGAAAGACGGCAGCATTGCTGGCAAATACCGGAAGATGCATATCCCCGACGATCCCGCCTATTATGAGAAGTTCTACTTCACTCCCGGTGATCTCGGGTTCCATCCTATCGACACCAGTGTGGGAAGGTTAGGTGTATTGGTATGCTGGGATCAGTGGTATCCTGAGGCAGCCCGATTGATGGCGATGCAGGGAGCAGAGATGCTCATCTACCCCACGGCCATCGGCTATGCTGCCAATGATGACGAAGCCGAGCAACAGCGGCAGCGTGAGGCATGGACAACGGTGATGCGCGGTCATGCCGTAGCCAACGGACTACCTGTAATAGCCGTCAACCGTGTCGGTTTTGAGGAAGATCCGAGCAGTCAGACACCAGGTATCCAGTTCTGGGGCAGCAGTTTTGTGGCTGGTCCACAGGGTGAGATGCTCTATCGTGCAGCCGAAGAAGAGACGACAGCCATCATTGACATCGACTTGAACCGTTGTGAACAGGTACGTCGTTGGTGGCCCTTCCTACGTGACCGACGTATTGATGAATACAGAGATATCACTAAGCGGTTTATCGATTAATTACCCGGGTAGACAGTATCAAGAGCCTTATCGGTATTCCGTTATCTATTATAAATGAGTAAGCAGTATATTATTGGTCATAAATACCCTCAAATCATGAAAAGTATCAAGTATATATTATTTCTGTTAGGAATGCTACTTCCGTTGTTAGCAAACGCCCAGCTTACAGAGATTGACGGAATCTATTATGACCGTGGTTTGGACTTGACAGCCCAAGTTACCTGGAAGCCGGGAGGTTACACAGGAAGCATTGTCATTCCCGAAACAATAGAATATGAAAATGAGGTTTATACCGTAACATCCATTGACCAAGAGGCATTCAAAGACGATACCGGTCTGACTGATGTCCAAATACCAGGAACGGTAACGCTAATAGGCGACCATGCCTTTTCTGGCTGTACGGCGTTGAGTTCTATAGATATTCCTGAGGGTGTAGTAACCATCGAATCATATGCATTCCAAGGTTGTACAGCCTTGGCAAAGGTATCTTTGCCAAAGAGTGTAAGAAGTATTGGAATAGGTACATTCGTAGGCTCTTCCGTACTTAACAGCCAGCCCGATGGTCTGTTGTATGTTGACAAATGGCTTTGTGGGCGCCAAAACCTTACCGGTGACACCATTGAGATTGCTAATGGAACGGTTGGAATAGCCGATTGTGCTCTTCAAAATGAAAACATATCAAGTATAAAATTTCCAGAGAGCCTCGTTATAATAGGCAGCAATGCTTTCTATAATTGTAAAAAACTGAAAGAGGTAGTTTTCCCTGACGGTCTGAAATGCATAGAAGGAAGTGCCTTTTGGAAATCGGGCCTCGAAAACATCTCCTTGCCCACCAGTTTAGAGGAGGTGGAATCAGGGGCGTTTAGTGAGACACCTTGGCTGAATAGTCAGCCAAATGGACTTGTATATGCAGGAAACTGGTTATTATTATATAAATCTAACTACTCAGAAGAAAATCTGAATATTGACATAAAAGAAGGCATTACGCATATAGCCGATGGTGGCCTTTCTGGACTAAAGGCCTCATCATTGTCGCTACCACAGAGTCTAAAGTCTATAGGCAAGAAGGCATTCTATTTATGCTCGGGGCTTACTTCCATTATCATTCCTAATAGTGTTGAGACCATCGGTGAGGCGGCGTTTTATCAATGTTACGACCTTGCATCGGTGAAATTGCCCGACCAATTGAAGAGCATTGCCAGCCAGTTGTTTAGAGAATGCTCTAAATTGGAATCAGTCGTTATTCCGGAGAATGTAGAGAGAGTCTGTGAAATGGCGTTTAATAGCTGCGATAAGCTCCAGTCAGTAGCATTCCCAGCATCCCTGAAAGCCATTGATTACGATGCATTCAACGGTTGCCACAAGCTGCAGACGATTGATTTGCCTGAAAAGCTGCAGTCCATAGGCAGCAGTGCTTTTGAAAATTGTATTTCATTATCATCCATCCACTTTCCCGACAATTTAAAGACCATCGGACAACGGGCTTTTTATGGCTGTAGTAAACTAACCACTGCTTACATCCCTAACTGCGTGACAACCATCGGCAGTGAGGCTTATGAATATTGTGAGAGTTTGTCTGCTGTTACTGTTCCAGCAAGCGTAAAGATCATTTCAGGCAAAACCTTTCAGTTTTGCAGGAAATTGAAAGAAGTAAAACTGACAGATGGGTTGCTTTCCATAGGCGATAATGCCTTTGAATGTTGTGACAGTCTGGCCAGCATCGTTCTTCCTAATAGCCTGACATTCATCGGTGATTCCGCTTTCTTCCACTGCAGCAGATTACAAAAGGTGACATTCTCTGACCAGCTGACGACCATTGGCAAGTCTGCTTTCAGACTATCAAATCTCAGCCAGGTAACCTTACCTGCAGGCTTAAAAGCCATCGGCGAGAAAGCCTTTTACGAAATGATCTCATTGAATAAGGTGACTATGCTGTCTGACAAGCCCATGACCGTCAGTAGCGATATTTTTAATCAACACGTTTTTTCTGAAGGAAAGCTTTATGTTCCCCACGGAACCAAACATAAATATCAGCAGGTGTCGGCATGGAACGACTTCACTAACATCTTCTGTAAATGGAAGGACGAAGAGACGGGTGTCGTATATGAATATGATGAGGATGGTACAATAGCTGGTGTAGAAGGCTATGATTTTGCAGGAGTCACCGATTCAACAAAACTAGACCTGAAAATACTGCCATCGTTCACAGTTGAGGGGAAGGAATATACTGTGACATATATAGCCCCGTTTGCATTCTATGGTTGCGAAGAGATAGCTTCTGTGAGAATACCCGATACGGTTACGCGAATTGACGAAGGTGCCTTCTATGTTCGCAGCAATCTGGAGAGGATATACATGCTCGGTCAAACTCCGGCAACAATAGAGAAGGCTGCATTCTCAAATATACTTTACGAAAATGCTGTACTCTACGTTCCCATCGGTTCGAGTGACAGCTACAAGAATGCTTCCTATTGGTCCGGTTTTTCCAACATTGTTGAAACTAACTACGCATACGCTTCGGTAAGCTGCCAGTGTATTGATGAAGTAGGAACGGATGTTACCGGCAATGTAACCATCTCTTGGACAGACAAAGATGGCCATATACTAGGAACAGGCAATAATATCAGTGGTTATCTGAATAACCATGAAGTTTATTATTCCATTCAACTTAATAATACAATGGACCGGTTGTACCATGAGATTCAGAATAAATTTGTGTCGGTCAAAGGCGATACGACAATCGTTGTTCAATTGAAGAAATTCAAGAAAGTAGAACTATCAGGAAGGGTAGATGCCGTGGATATAGATCATCGCGGAGCAACTGTCTTCGTAAAGCAACTGCTCAATGGCAAGTATGAAGAAACCTACACAACCCAGACCAATGAGCAAGGTGAATTCAAACTGACAGTCTATGATGAAAAGACTGATATTACCGTTTCGAGAAATGATTGTTTTGATGAGAAACTATATTTCTATGAAGTAATCGAAGACAAAAATATTGACGTTGTAAGGTTGGGTCTCCTTTCCGGAAGGACTATACCTACAACAATAACCGTTTTCCCAGCAATAGCCGAAGGTGAGGAAAGTCAAGAATATGAGTGGCAAGGCGACCTGAACGACCTTCAATTCACTATAACCAACAGCACAACGAATACTATTATCCAAGATTTCGTACTACAGCAGGATGGAAGAATAATCATCAAGTCGGGTATAGATAATAATGATGTAATCAACATTCATGTAGAAGGCAAGAACAATGAGTTTGAGGCTACTGATGTCAGTTTTTGGCTGTCAGTTGACAATAAAGAACTTAAAATTTCCCTTACAGAGACAGGCGGTTTTGATGCCACCTACACAGAGAGCGACAATCCACAGACAGTTGGTTACTTGTATGACAGTAACGGCAATCTTGTCGCACGCGGAAACTATGTTGGCGATACACTGAGCATGCGTCACATACCCACCGGCGAATATAAACTTGTGTCTATGGGAATGAATTCTCTGTTGGGTAATATTAGCAGCCTGAGCCAGTTGTCAGCATACAAATTCAAAGAAGGTCGTGACTATGTACTCACATCTTTCGACATTTCCTCAGCCGAAGTGAAGTCAGTTCCAGTATCAAAGATTAGCCGTTTTGACGATACTTCGTTATATTACAACGGTTATTATAACGCCAATAAAGCAGATGTAACGCCGGGTAGCCTTGTTACCATGTCAGCCCATGTGCTACTGAATGAAGAAGATGAGGCGAAAACCAAATCGTTGACATTGAGCGTGGAAATACCCGAAGACTGTCAGTTTGTAGTCAATTCGGCTATCATCAACCGTAAGTCTGTACCATATACTCTTGATGCAAACACCCTCAGAGTGACATTGTCAAAAGAACAGGCACAGGAAAAGTTGCTCTTCACGGTTATTCCTCAGACCAACAAAGTGTTCAGAAGTACTGCTTATGTTTCGTTTGACGAAAACAATTCCATGCTTCAGCCCATTGGTGTAGCTCAGTTTGAGGCAAACGATTTTCTAATCAACGTTCCATCATTTACCAATACCAATAAGATATGGGTTAATGGCGTTGCCAATCCAAACTGCGAAGTGCGCATCTATGATAATGATGTATTTATAGGTAGTACCATATCAAATGACGACGGTACATTGCATGCCATGTGCGAATTGTATAAAGCCAACTACTTGTCTTACCATCATATATATGCAAAAATAAGGACAAGTGAGGGATATGAGGTGAAAAGCAATACTCGAAGCATCGAGTATAACAGAAACTTTCCTACTCCCGAGAGCGTTAGCATGACATTCTATAATGGTTATCACAATAAAAATATAACTGTAGATTTTAATTTTCAGACCAGAGAGACGTCAGTAAAGCATTATGATTTCTCTCAAGAAACTGATTTTACCTTCATAACCAAGTTTACTGATAATAATCCTGAGATTATTGACGATGTTAATTTCATAGTACAAGCAAATGACGGTACGTTGCGAATCCTTCCTGCTCTGTTCGATTCCAAACAACAGGCATGGGTGGCTACCTCAAAATACAATAGTAATAAACTACCGCAGAACGTAACAGTTGATTATGTCTGTCTCCACGCGTATTCTGATGACGATCGTGACGCAATGTTTCTTGACCAAGCTACACACTTGGCTGCAGCTGCCAATCATATCCATAATTACTTTCAGGATCATGCAGAAGTTTATCTGATCGACGAAACTAGTGACATGGCTTTGTTGGGATGCAATATTGATGGAAATAATTATTTGAACTACCGTATAGAAAATATTGATTTTGCATCGGCTCAGGAGCTGATGAAGAAAGTCCAGTTCGATTATTTTACGACAGAAGACGGTGATATGGGAGAATATGTCGAGATAGAAGATCATTCTATTACAATCACCGTTGTTGACTTGGCAGAAAACAAAGCATATCGTCTGACACTTTTAGATCCATATGATGAGACTGGTTATGCCAAGTGGCAACAAGCAGATGCCGGACCGAGAAAAATCAACAGGTCGTATTACAGCAATGGTGGATACCTTGCAGAATTCGGTGAATTTGCTGGAGCGCTCGGCACTTTAGCTGGTATTTCTGACTATATTAGCGTGAAGAGTGATTTTGAAACGATGCAAGAAAATCGAAAAACATATCTGGATTCGTTTAACAAGACACGTGACAACACGGTGAAGAAAATGGCAGTAAAATGTCCGGATGGTACTCCTCGTTTGACAAAGCAGACAAGAGCTGGCTTTATTGATAAATGGAACACTATCCTGGCTAAAGAAAAAAAGTTTGAGAAGAAGTATGACAAGTATGTTTCTGAATATAAGAAAAAACTGGCATGGAGCCTAGGTACATTCGTAGGAACCTCCTTAGCCGGAATGGGATTGAATGCCTTATCACAGTCGTCGAAGTTTATAGGTTCTGAAGTAAACAACATCTTCAAGAGCATGCTTAGTAAAAATGTAAGCGCAAAGAACTCTGCCAAGATTTTCGCCAATCATATGGGTGTACTCCTTGACTGTATCATAGAAGAGACAGAAAGAGTAACCGACTATAAAAATTTTAACAAAGTCCGTGATAGGGTTTTGTCGTGGTCATATGATGAACATGCCAAGATTACTCGTGAATATATCTCCTTGAATAAGCAGATAGAGAAGGCATATACATCGTGCAAAAAAGAAAATACTCCAGAAAAACGCAATGATACTGATGGTAAGCAGGAGATCTTCAAAGAGACAAGTAATGTTTCCGTAGTCTTTGTCACTCCACCAGTGGTGCCTATCCTCGATCCTTCTGGCTTTGTCTATGAAGCCGTGCCGAGCAACCGTCTGCCTGGTGTCACTACTACGGTTTACCAAAAACAACAGGGAAGAGCCGTTAAGTGGAATGCGGAGGCTTATTCACAGAAGAATCCATTAGTTACCGGCGAGGATGGTTTCTATCGCTGGGATGTGCCACAGGGAGAATGGCAGGTAAAATATGAGAAAGATGGTTATGAGACCTGTTACTCAGAGTGGTTGCCTGTTCCTCCTCCTCAGTTAGACGTGAATGTCGGAATGAGACAAACGACATCTCCTGTCGTGAAGCAGATGCGAGGGATGGAAAGCGGTATTTCCATTGAGATGAGCAAATACATGCTGCCAGAGACCTTGAATGAACAAAACATCATCGTCAAGAAAGATAATGTCACGATAAAAGGACGTGTTGAGATGCTCAACAACGAGCAATCACCAGCCGGTGACGTTTCTTATGTGTCTAAGATGAAGTTTGTTCCAGAGGACCTGTTCCAGGCAGGTGATAAGGTATATGTTACTGTGAAGGGTGATGTAGAGAGCTACTGTGGAGTAAAGATGGGAACAGATCACATGGAGGAAATCGTTATTGAGCCAGAAATCAGCGCTATTATCTTGGATAGTGTGCTAACTGTTCCTTATGAGGGATCAAAATCCGTGCAGGTTGTGGTGATGCCACAGCATGCTGCTGCGGGAAAAGTGTTGACAGCCCATCTGTCATCTGATATGATAGCATCTGTCGCAAACAATTCCATCGTTGTTGACGAGAATGGAATAGCCAGTCTGATACTGAATGGTGACTTACCGGGAGGAGCACTCTTGACGCTGTCAATGGAGAATTCTGATCTTTCAGCACAATCTAGGGTAAGAGTGGATGTGGAATATGAGGTGGCTAGCACCCCAACATCATCTATCCGGAATGGTGATCAGGTGGAAAAAGGTACGATGTTGACGTTGACATGTGCAACAGAAGGAGCCACGATATACTACACGCTAGACGGCAGTTGTCCGTGTAATGAGGCTACACGCATCCACTACACCGGTCCGTTTACTCTGCCAGAGGGAGTTGTAATGGTTAAGGCCATTGCCGTGTCAGATTATTTGTATGACAGTGATGTAGCTACGTTCATCTACCAAGTGAGTTCACAGACAGGCATCAATAATGCTGTAGCAGAAAGCCACCATTTCAGTGCATCATATAGCAGCGGAAACATCGTGATAGAAGAAGCTGAGGGTGCAGACTGTAAGATCTATAGTTTGGCTGGTATAGAATTGAATGGTAAAACGTCGTTAAACAGATACGAAGCCATTCCTGTTTCAAAGTCCGACATTTATATCATCTATCTGAAGTTTGTAGACGGTAAAACGGCAGTCAGAAAAGTACTCCGACAATAAATGCCAGGTCGAAAGGCTATTATTAAATACGACGGTAATCTACTTTCGAAAAGTAAAACAAGTTGTTTTACCTCGGGAAAGGCCCTCTTTTCTAGATGAAAAGGTGATTAAAACCAAAGTAAAACAAGTTGTTTTGCTATAGAAAAAGTCACCAAATGTATGCAGGTAACTACACAAAGAGATGCTCTGGAATGATTCCACAGCATCTCTTTGTACATTAATGACTATCGTGTAATACCCTTACTCTTGTTTCTTTTTACCGAACTCCGGATCCACCTTAATAAAATAGGTGACGACGAATGTGATGATGCATAAGAACATCACCATGATGAAGAAGGAGCGGTAGCCCATGGCTTGCTGGAGTGCGCCAGACACCATGCCCGGCAGCATCATAGACAAGGCCATAAAGGCAGTGCACAGCGCATACTGACTGGTCTTGTAGGATCCCTGACTGAAATAGATCAGATAGAGCATATACGCCGTGAATCCGAAGCCGTAGCCAAACTGTTCAACGAAGATACAGGCATTGACAATAAAGAGATTCTCCGGCAAAGCATAACTCAGATAGATATATACGACATCGGGAAGGGTGATGGCACATACCATCGGCCACAACCAGCGTTTCAAGCCATCAC
>JAEEGL014153214.1_pt1 | contig 10910 bp, 7 predicted proteins | sample 9134231 | NCBI WGS metagenome assembly JAEEGL01 (sample SAMN16246548, study PRJNA631951) | gut metagenome | biome: gut microbiome; feature: rumen; material: fiber-attached | host: Bos | place: Iran: Karaj | collected 2018-10
GAAGGCGACGGTCCCGGCTTCGAGCGCGGGCAGGCGGGCGAAGAGCGCCTCGGCGGCCGACAGGGCCGTGGGCCACGTCTGGCAGTAGTGGTTGCCGACGTGGTTGACGGCCTCGTAGAAACCGTCCTCCGTCCACTCCCACTGGGTGCGGTTCGGGAAGCGCCAGGAATAGGCGAAGGGGACGGCACGCGTCTCGCCCGGGGCGAGGTCGAAGGAGACCGCGAGCAGGCCGAAGTTACATTTCTCGCGGCCTTCGGCGTCGTCGACGTCCCCCCGCGCGACAAGACGCCGCCAGAACTGGTCGAGGCCGTCGCTCCAGCCGGCGTGGAAGAGGGAGGCGCCAATCGTGATGTCGCCGGCATCCGCCGGAATGGTGACGGCGAACTCGCCGGTCTCGCGGTTGAGCGGCTTGTCGGAGTCGGGCTTGTCCGCGTCGCCATGGAAGACGACGCCGCGAAGCGTCCGCGACTCGGCGCGTTCCTGCGAGAGGACGCCGCCGCACGGGTTCGGCATGGCGGCCGCGACCGTGACCCGCAGCGGCCGGCCGCTCCTGTTTTCAATGCGCCACCTGAAAAGCGCGACGGGCATCCCGCTCGCCTCGGCGTCGCCCCGCACGAGCGGATTCATTGCCTCAAGCGTCGCCCCGACAGGCATCGACGCGTCTTCAAGCGCGACCTGCGCAAGCGGGTAGGCGACACGGAAGACGGCAGAGGCGAATCGCGGATAGCCGTGGTTCGGCGCCGCGCAGCCAAAGGCCCCCTCGTAGAGGGACTTGTCTAGCGGCCCTTCCAGAAGGCGCGCCGAAACGGCGCCCTCCGCGTCCACCGTCCTAATGACGAACGCGGGGTGGACGCTCTCCCGGCACGGCGTGTATTTTTTCTCGGCTGAATTGCGGATTTCAAAGGCCGCGAGGCCGCCGTTGCCGCAGAGCGAAACCTGCCCCGTGCCGATTCCGCCGACAGGCATCTGCACACGGCGGAGCTTCGTGTCGTCATATTCGCGTAAAACGGGCCAGTTCGAGGTGTTCTTTTTCATCCACTCCATTATATCATGACATTGCCACCATCGCGTCGAGGAGGTAGCCGACGGCAAGGCGCCTGGCATCGCCCCGCGCCTGGTTCCCGGCTTTGACGAGCCAGTTTCGCTCCACCGCCAGCGTCCTTGCGCGCCGCGCCGCATGTGGGAAATGGGGAATGTCCAGAAGGAGTCATTTTGATTTGAAACTTTACTTCGCCGGGGCTTTGTGCTTCAATTACAGACCATGGACACACTCGTACTTGACACGCTTCGCGCGATGGAGGCGCGCGGCTTCAAAACGCACCTTTTCGACACAGCCTCATCGATGCGCGATTTTGTGCTCGAAACAATCCCCGTCGCGGCCTCAATTGGCTTTGGCGGGTCTGTCACAACCGAGCAGCTAGGCCTTTACGACGCCCTTCGCAACCGCGGAAACGCCGTCCATTTCCACTGGAAGGAGCCGCGCGAAAACCGCGCCGCAGTCTTTGAGGCGGCACGCCGGGCGGACTGCTACATCATGAGTTCCAACGCCGTCTCAGCAGACGGCGCGCTACTCAACATCGACGGCAACGGCAATCGCGTGGGAAGCCTTGTCGACGGTCCAAAAACAGTATTTATCCTATTGGGCGCAAACAAGTTCGTAAAAACACGCGAGGACGCCATGACGCGCGTCAGGACCGTGGCCTGCCCGGCAAACGCCAGACGCCTCGGGCTCCAGACGCCATGCGCGCTCACGGGGCGGTGCGCCGACTGCCGCTCGCCGCAGCGGATGTGCAACTACATTGTATGGACGGAGGCCCCGCGTAGTGGCGCGACCGTCCATGTATGCGCCGCAGCTTGCAATCTTGGCTTCTGACGCATTTTCACCCTTGAAAAATTTTTGTTGCTTTTTTTCGTAAAATACCCGATTCTTATTTCACGCCATGGAAATCCCTCCATCGCGCATTCCAACAGGAGTAACTCATCATGCCCGCAAAGAAACCCGCTGCCAAGCCCGCAGCCAAGCCCGCCAAGAAGGCCGCCAAGGTCGTTGTCCCGACGACGAAGGCCGCCATTATCGCCGAGATCGCCGCCAAGGCCGGCATCACCAAGGTCCAGGCTGAAAACGCCTACGCGACGCTCCTCGCCATCGCCTACGCTGGCGCGAAGCTTCCCGCCGGCAGCACCCTCCCCGGCCTCGTCAAGCTCAGCATTGGCAAGCGCGCGGCCCGCGTCGCCCGCAACCCCCAGACCGGTGCCGAGATCAAGGTCCCGGCCGCCAAGGTCGTCAAGGCCAAGGTCCTCAAGGCCCTCAAGGACGGCGCCCTCTAATTCCAAGGCTTGGAACAAAAGGCAAGGGAGCCCGCAGTCGCGGGCTCCCTTTTTTTTCACACGAGTGGTCGATGGTCTCTTAGCCGCAGACGGGCTGGCGGCTGGGTCAGGCCTCTTCCATGGCGTCGTGGAGGAGTTTGTTCTCCACGGAGTCCACGAGGGCGAGCCAGCTCGCCTCGATGATGTCGTACGAGACGCCGACGGTGTTCCATATGCGGTGGCCGTCCGTCGATTCTATCAGGACGCGGACTGTGGCGGCGGTCGCCGCGTCGGCGTCTATGATGCGCACCTTGAAGTCTGTGAGCTTCATCTCGGAAAGCCGCGGGTAGAAGCGGCCCAGCGCCTTGCGAAGCGCGTTGTCAAGCGCGTTGACGGGGCCTTCGCCCTCGGCTGCCGTTATCTCGGAATGGCCATCGGCGTTGACCTTGATCATCGCCGAGGTAGTTAAGCTGCGGGCGGGGCTGACGGTGATTTCTCCCAGCACCCGGAGGCGTTCGAGGGCGAAAAAAGGCTTGTAGGGGCGGACGGCCTTGCGGATGAGGATTTCGAAGCTGCCGTCGGCGCCCTCGAACTGGTAGCCTTCTCGTTCAAGTTCCTTGAGGCGGCGCACGACCTCCTCGACGCCGGGGTCGTCGCGCCGGATGTCCGGCACGACCGCCCGTATGCGGTCTATCACGGCGCTTCGTCCCGCCTGCTCGCTCACGAGGAAGCGGCGGGAATTGCCCACTGATTCGGGCGTGACATGCTCGAACGACGCGGCGACTTTGCGCACCCCGTCCGCGTGCATTCCGCCCTTGTGCGCAAAGGCGCGCCGCCCGACGTAGGGCAGGCCGCCCGGAAGCACGACGTTCGCGATGGCCGCGATGTGGCGGACGGAGGGCGTCAGGAGCGCCATGCGGTCCGCCGGGATGCAGTCGTAGCCGAGCTTGAGCTGGAGATTTGCGAGGACTGTGGCGAGATTGGCGTTGCCGCAGCGCTCGCCGAAGCCGGCGAGCGTGCCCTGCACGTGCGTCGCCCCGGCGCGCACGGCGGCGATGGTGTTGGCGACGGCGAGCCCGCTGTCGTCATGGGCGTGAATTCCGACCGCGCACCGGCCGCCCACCCGGTCAATTACGGCGTGCGTGGCCTCCGCGACATCCTCGGGGAAGGCCCCGCCGTTCGTCTCGCAGAGACAGACGACCGCCGCCCCGGCCTCCGCGGCCGCGGAAACCATGCGCAGGGCGAATTCCCGGTCATCGGCCCAGCCGAAAAAGAAATGCTCCGCGTCGAAGATGACGCGCAGGCCGCGCCCCGTGAGCCACGCCACGGAGTCGCGGATCATGCGAACGTTCTCCTCGTCGGTCGTGCGCAGGACCTCGCGGACATGCAGCCGCCACGCCTTGCCGAAGAGCGTCACGGTCCCGGTGCCGGCGGCGGCAAGCGAGATGAGCTGCGGGTCTTCAGCCGGCGCGATTCCGGGGTGGCACGTCGGCCCAAAGGCGACAAGTCTCGCCTGCGAGGGCGGGTTCTTCACGGCCGCTTCGAAGAATTCGCCGTCCTTCGGGTTGGAACCGGGGTTGCCGGCCTCCACGAGCGGAATGCCAAGCCGGTCCAGTACGGAGACGACGGCGAGCTTGTCGTGTACGGAGAATGACACGCCCTCCGCCTGCGCGCCGTCGCGCAGGGTGGTGTCGAGAAGTTCGATTTTTTTGCTTGTTCCGGCAGGATTCATTGTGTTTTCATAGTATATCACAAGTGAGGACATGATCGTGAAGAAGAAGCCCGTAATCGCAATTGCGCCAGACTCTTTCAAGGGCGCTCTTTCCGCGGAGGGTGTGGCCCGGGCCATCGCCGCGGGCCTTGCGGAGACGTTTCCGGAGGCTGAGTTCCGCTTGGTTCCGATGGCGGACGGAGGCGAGGGGACCGTTGACGCATGGGCCGCCAACGCCGCCGCCGAACAGATCGTAGTCGGCGTGGCCGACCCGCTCGGAAGGCATGTCGCGGCGCGCTACGCCTACGCGCCGGCTACGGCGACGGCCGTAATCGAGATGGCGGCGGCAAGCGGTCTGCCCTTGCTCCATCCAGATGAGCGCAACCCGCTGAAAACTTCGACGTTCGGCGCAGGCGAACTTGTCCGCGACGCCCTCTCGCGTGGCGCGCGCCATATCATCCTCGGCATCGGCGGCAGCGCCACGAACGACGGCGGCGCCGGCCTTGCCTCGGCGCTCGGCGTCCGTTTCCTCGACGCGCGCGGGCGTGTCCTCCCCCAGGGCGGCGCAGCGCTTTCGCGTCTCGCGGCAATCGACATGTCGGGACTCGACCGTCGCCTCGCGAAGACACGGATCGAGGTCGCCTGCGATGTGACGAACCCGCTCTGCGGCCCGAACGGGGCCTCCGCGGTGTACGGCCCGCAGAAGGGCGCGTCGAAGAGGGATGTGGCCAGGCTCGACGCGGCGCTTCACCGCCTCGCCGAAGTGGCGGCCGCCACTTCGGGGTGCACGCGCGCAGATCCCGAATCACCGGGGGCTGGCGCCGCAGGTGGCCTGGGCTTTGGTCTTGTCGCCTTTTGCGGCGCGCGGCTGCGGCGCGGTGTGCGAATCGTCGCCGAGAGCGTTGGACTGCGCGAACGGCTCAAGGGATGCGATCTCGTCATCACGGGGGAGGGGCGCCTCGACGCTCAGACGGCGAACGGCAAAACGCCGGCCGGCGTCGCCGAGGTGGCCAAACGCGCCGGTGTGCCATGCATCGCGATTTGCGGATGCGTGGGCGACGGCTTTCAGGCCGTTCACAAAATCGGGATAGCGTCCGTCATCCCCGTTGCGCACGGGTTCTTCGACCCGGCGGACCCGTCAATCGGAGCGGAGGAGCGCATCCGCGCCTGCGCGGTGGAAACCGGACGCCTCCTTGCTCTCGCCTGGCGCAACTAGCTCCAACTTTCCTGACTTTCCTGACCTTCCAGACCTTCCAGACTTTCCGGACGCGCGTAAGCGCGAAGGCGCCTATAGCGCGATGGTCACGCCTATGCCGAGGTAGAAGCTCTTGTACTCGGTGAAGTAGCTGCCGAAAACATCGGCGCGGCAGTTTTTGCAGAAGTGCAGGCCGAGGTCGCCGCTGAGCAGAAACTGGCCGCCGTCGTCGGTGTCGTAGATTTCGCCGATATAGCTGGCGTCGAAACGGGCGTAAAGGAGATCTGCGCGGATGTCAAAGCCTCCGCGGAAAAGGTATGTGACGCCGTCGTCATCCCATGTCTCGTTGTGATGGTGGTGCCAGCCGTGGTGATCGCCGGCATAGTAAGTTTCGGCTTCCAGCGAGCAGGATTCATAGAGGAATCCGGCGCCGAGGTAGGGGTTGATCACGCCCCCGCGGTTCAGATTGACTAAAAGCGAGAAGTCCGTTCCTGCGATGGAGTAGTCGCAGTCTTCGCAGTAAACGTTGTACTGCTTGCCGTTCGGTCCCGTGAAGTCGTATTCGCCGTCGTCCTGCGGGAAGATCCCGGAGTACAGGCGCCACTCGGCGCCGAGCGGCAGGTTGTCCGCGCCAAAGCGAATGCCCATGTTGAGGCCGAGTCCGGTGTCGTCTTCCATCCCGGCGCTGTCGTCGAGCTGCATTACGCCAAGGCCGATGGCGATTTCAAGGTTGGGATAGCCCGAGCCGATATTGGACAGGGCCTTGCGCGGCATCGCGAGCGCGCATGCGGCAAGCGCCGTGACGATCATGGTTGTCTTCTTCATGGTTGTTCTCCTTGCATAGTGGTATTATTGCCGCAAGCCGGGTTTCCGTCAAGCTTTTTCGGCATCGTATTGGCTAGCCTTTCCCACGCTCCCAGCGCATTTTCCTTGCACCTGCTCGTTCTGGCGGTGTAAACTTTTTACAGCGCGGTTTTTCATCTGGCTGTATGGCGCAAAGAGAACGCATCGGCCAAGGCGAGTTCAAAAAGGGGGAAAAGAAGAGACATGGCGATAGGAACGTCTGTATGCCCGACCTGCGGCAAAAGCTTCCAAGTGGATTCGTCGCTGGTTGGGCAAAGCGTCATCTGTCCCTGGTGCGGCGAAGAGATCTACATGGAGGGGGTGGATGCGCCGCAGAATCCGAATGTGCCGTTGTCGGCCACACCCCATGGAAATGCAGAGCCATCGGACCCGAAATCGGACAGGATGACGGCTCTTGCGCCGCCCGGGCTCCACGTCCTGGCCGCCGGCGTCGTGCTTCTATGCGCATATTTGGGATACCGCAGCGCGAAAGGAGGGCGTCGCGCGGTACCGGACGGATATCAGATGCCGCAGCCGACAGAGGTTTCGCCTTCATCAACGGAACGCTTCGACGATGCGGTCGCCATCCCCGCCGCCATGGAGGATAATGGCGGGGGCGGCGGGGAGTCCGGGGTCGGCGCCGCCGAAAACGGACCGGACGATTGGCTGGCCGTCAATTCCCCCGACTCACAGGCCGGCAAGACCGGAAATGACGACCCCGATGTCTTGACTCAGTCCGCACCCACAGACGAGAGAGGCGAAACGGAGAACATGGAGGACGAGTCGGCCGACCTCTCCGACACCGTTCCCGACGTTCCTGCCGTTCCCGCCGGACCCCTCACACTCGACGCCACCCCGCTTTTCGAAGCCTATCGGAATGCCGGGATTTCGGCATGGAGGTGCCGGGCGGCGCTGAAAGACTTTGAGAAGGCGGTCGCCGGCGCCAACGCCGAAGCTACGACGAACCGCGACAGTATGGTCGGGATTGTCGTGAACTACCTGAATGCGCACATGGAAAAGGCGCAGGCCGCCGGCGACCTCGACAAGGTCATCGCCTTCAACAATGCGCTGGAAACTGCGGAAGGCGGGATTGAGGGCGACATAGAGGAGATTGTGAAGCTCCGCGCCTCGCGCGACGCGCAGAGGACGCGCATAGATCACGTGCTCCTCGCGAAAGGCGCGACCGCCGCGAAGGGATTGCACGGCACACTCGAATGGCAGAAGAAGGAGGCGACAAAGAAGGGTGACTTCGATGACGCCCAAAAAATCGCAGCTTTCCAGAAGCAGGTCGAGGAGTGGGCCAAGTCGCTGCAGTTGAAGGCCGCGCAGGCAGCCTCGGCCAAACCGGCGTCATCGGCTGCGGCCGTTGCACAAGTCGGCGTTTCGGCGCCGTCTTCGCACGCGAATCGGCCGACCGCCGCATCTGGCGGTTCCGCGGCCAGGAGCCCTCACTGGAAAACTGTTGAGGGTAGGGATGCGGACGCCATGTCCGATACTGCCTCCAGCGGCATGTTCGCCGCGTCCGCCTCGCGCATTTCCAACCTTACGCTCACCGGAACGCAGACGGAGGACTCTGTGTCTTTGCCGAAGTCACCGCTGCCGCATGTCGTAAAGGAACAGTATCTCGTTCCGCAGGGCAAGGAACTCGTCGTCGAAGCCGGCGCGACAATTGTATTTGAACGTGACGCGAGTCTCTACTGCGAGGGGACTCTCAAGATGAACGGCGCGGAAAAGGCGCCAATCGTCTGCAAGGGGCGGTCAAGCGGGAAGGGCTACTGGGGTGGCATCACGCTAAAGACATCTGATTCGACGATGAGCTCGGTAATGGTCACCGGTGCGAAAACGGCGCTTTCGATTGTGGCCGGAAGGCCAACAATACGGGATTGCGCCTTTGTCGAAAACCTGAACGGCGTACATGTCGAACAGACGAATCCGTCCTTCTTCAACTGCCGCATAGCCGACAACGACGGGAGTGGCGTGAACTGCACGCGGACGGGTCGGGAGTTTCTCTTGGATCACTGTTCCCTGGAAAACAATGGGGAATGGGGGTTCATAGGCGGATACTACGGCGGCGCCTCGCTCATGGCGTGCGTGATACGCAACAACAAAAAAGGCGGATTGAACAGTCATCTCTGGAGTTGTGATGTGGTCGCGCACAATTGCATTTTCGAAAAGAACAAAAACCTCGACGTCGAGAACGGCGCGGATAGAAGCTGGGATTTCCGCCGCAACTACTGGGGGCCATCCGTGACACGCCTCCTTCAGCAACGAGGCGACGGCGTGAATCTGCCGAACATCAAGGATGGGCGCGATTCGGACCGCGGCAACATCGTCGAGATCTCGGATTTCCTGACCGAGCCGCCGAATGACTGCGGCGCGACGCCAAACTGGTAAATGGCGGTTCCATGTAATCGCTCGTCCTGAACACTAAATGAGCAAGAGGAGAAAAAGAGCCTTTATCGCCCGTGTGCCGATTCCGGTGCGCGGCGGCATCCATGCCCAGTCGGTGCGGCCGCAAGCGGCGCGCAAGTGGTGGGCGAGGCGCTGGCTCGCCTTCATGGAGGAACTGAAGATGGGGGCGCGCCTGGGCCGCGGCCGCAGCTACGCCCTTTCCGGGCAGGTCGTCTCCGTCGATGTGCGCCCCGGCGTCTGCGAGGCGCTTGTCCAGGGCGGCGGCAGCGAGCCGTACCGCTGCGAGCTGAAGTTCGATGTCATGCCGCCGCGCGCGCGGCGAGAAATCCTCGCCAAGCTCCACGCGCGGCCCCTTCTTGTGGCACAGCTTCTGGTCCGCAATCTTCCGGAGGACGTGGATTTGCTCTTCCGCGCCGCCGGCTACCCGCTAGTGCCCACCCTCACCAACTCGTTCGAGTCGTCCTGCTCCTGCCCCGACTACGCCAACCCCTGCAAGCACATCGCCGCCGTCCTTTTTCTGCTGACGGAGGCCTTTGAGCAGGACCCCGTGCGGCTTCTCACGCTCCGCGGAATCACGCGGGAGGATCTAATCGGAGGTGAAGTTTCGAAGTTTCGAAGTTTTGAAGTTTCGAAGTTCGAAACCGTCAAACTGTCAAACCGTCAAACCGTCAAACCGTCCAACCGTCCAACCGTCAAACCGTTCTGGGGCTCCGAACCCGAGATGGAGCCCGATTTCGGACCGGCCCCGGCGGGCGTTGCACAGGCACCGCTCGTCCGTCGTCTCGGTGCGATTCCCTTCTGGCGCGGCGAGCAGCGTTTCTTCGAGGCCATGGGGCAGTGCGGCGACAGGTCCGCCGCCGCCGGTCTGCGCATCTGGGCGGGCGACCCGCCTGTCCGCGACACCGTTCCGCGACCCCCCGTTCCCGCCTTCGTCCGCGCCGGGCGGGCGCGTCCGCTCTGGCCCGATGAAATCTGAGCACCCTCCAAAAACCAGCGCCGCTGACATCTTCAACCTCGCAACTGCAGGGACACCCCAATGAACACCAAAACCAACTTGATGCGCGGTGTCAAGCTCATGCTTCCGCCGCCAGATGGGCTCGACCCCTTTTTCAAGTTCCTTGAAATGGCCGCGGAATTCGGTTTCAACACCCTTATGCTTGAAATCGGCGGCGCGATGGAGTACAAGACCCATCCGGAAATCAACGAGGGCTGGATCGAATACGCCGCGTTCATGAACGAGTACCCCGGGAAAGGTGGGAAAATCCAGCAGTCCTTTGGCTGGGACAAAAACTCCATTCACTCCGAAAACGGAGGCGGTCGCGTCCTCTCCCAGAAGATTGTCCGCGAAATAGCCCGCCGCGCCGCGGACCTGGGATTCGAGATCATCCCCGAGGTCCCCTGTCTCAGCCACTGCGACTACCTCCTGACCCGCCATCCGGAACTGGCCGAGCGGCCGGACGATCCGTATCCCGACACCTACTGCCCGTCCAACCCGGCGAGCTACGACCTACTCTTCGACATTCTCGGCGAAGTCGTCGATCTTTTCCGGCCGCGCGTCGTCAACATAGGCCACGACGAGTTCTACTCCATCGGCCTCTGCGAAAAATGCCGCGACAAGGCCGCGCCGGAAATCTACGCCGCGGACATCGCGAAAATTCACGGCTTTCTCGCCGCGCGCGGCGTGAGGACGATGATTTGGGCGGAAAAGCTCATCGACGCCCACTTCATCGACTCCAAGGCCCCGTGCGGCGGCGCCGAAAGGCCGGGCGTCCCCGCCACATATCCCGCCATCGACCTGGTCCCTCCGGACCTTTTGCTTCTGCACTGGTATTGGAGCCTCGACCGCCGCTTCGAGTCCGAGTTCTCGACGCGCGGGTTCAAGTTTGCGCTCGGCAACTACAGCGCCCGTTCCATGCCTGACTGGAAGAGACGTTCCTCCGCGCCGGGATTCAGCGGCTACATGCTCTCGAACTGGGGGCGCACGGACATGCCCACCCTCCAGCGCAACGGCGTCCTCGCCGACCTCGCCTTCTGCCGCATCCTTGAGGAGGCCGCGGATCCCGACGCCGATCGTCCGGCGCTTTGGCGAAAGATGTTTCGCACGCTCTTCGACCTCCGCTACGGCGATGGCCGTCGCCGGCTCTACATCCGCCACGTGACGGACGTCGACATGGGATTCCACTACTTCGTCGATGGCAACTACATCGATGAAAAGGATTGGAAGCTCGGCGATTACGAAATCTCCTTCGCGGACGGTTCCAAGCTCCGCGCGCCAGTCCTGTACGGACTGAATATCTCCAAGGCGGGGCAAAACTGGAACCCGCCGCGCCCGCACGACTGCGACACCCACGCCGGCAACGGCTGTCTCGCCGAGGTGGCCTACACCACCCTCCCCGTCGAGGTCGGCGGCCACACCGAGTACATCTTCGGCGTCGACATTCC
>JAEEGL015097393.1_pt1 | contig 10910 bp, 7 predicted proteins | sample 9134231 | NCBI WGS metagenome assembly JAEEGL01 (sample SAMN16246548, study PRJNA631951) | gut metagenome | biome: gut microbiome; feature: rumen; material: fiber-attached | host: Bos | place: Iran: Karaj | collected 2018-10
AGTATATCAACCTAATAAAATAATACAAAAGGTATTCCGGACGTTTTCAGTCCTGCAATAAGGACTTTTCCAAATACCTTCTATTGTTTTTCCTAAATTATCATAGATCTGCTCCATAAAGATCCTGAAAATTTCTCATATTTTTTCAAATTTCTTTGTTTTCCTTACGATTTTCATCACATCAAAAAGGACTGAAAAATAGTATTTTCAAGAATTATCGAACACTTTTATGGTTCTGAGCAGGAAAAAAATTATGCTGTCTACAAATAACTTATATCTTTTCCCACATTACATAAATAATCTACAATTGAAAGATATGGAATGAATTCATCGCAATTCGATTGAGGATACTCTTTGCATACATAATTCTGAAACCGAACTTCTATGTCTGTAAAACGATCCAATTCAATATATGTTTTGGCACCATCACCCGATAGAAAAACATCTCCATTTTCTGAATGTACGAGATCGATAATTCGCTCTATTCTGTCATCGCTTTTACATTTAACGTCGCTACTTATCCGATATTCCTTTTCTATATTCAAATAAGCTATTATCTCTTTCGTCATATCTATGCATAGCTCAGATAGGAATTCGTATTTTCTTCTAAGAACATTTTCTATCATGCCATAAACTTCTTTGTAATATGACGTTTTCCCATAATTATGCTGTATCTGCCCTAATAAGTTGTCTATCCAATTGGTATTATAATTGATTCTTATTTTATTGATTGGAAGCTGATATCTTGGTTTACTAAGAGGAACCGTAATCCACTTTATTCCATCCTTTGTATAAATTCTGTTTCTATTTTGAAATCCACTATCTGCAAACTGCACATCATCAAGGAAAATAAAAATATCTGAATCAATTATTTTTTTTATTGTTCCTGTATACGGCAAAAACATTGGCTGATGTATTCCAATAATCTTTGGTTTCTTTTCACTCATAACTTTCATATACTCCTTATTCGGCCTTGTATTTACTAAATAATTATTCTTCTTGCACGGAAAGCTTCACTATAAATACTGAATGCATCAAACCCACGATACTTCGCCTTAATTATAATTCCTTCTGAACTTACCTTATGCTTTTCGTTTACCATTTGTGATTTATAGCACTCAAAAGCCCGTATTTTATTTTCCACTTCATCTTTAGTAAGATTCACATACATGTTCGGCACAAAATCAGTTTCATTAGCCACTTCATATTCAATAACATTACCATTGAAAAAATGTGGACGAACCACCGAATTCACTGCCCTATTAACTTTTTGATGATCTTGGTTATGTGAAACAGCCGGGAAAAAAATAACATCCGGCTTAACATCTATTACGACTGCTTCCAGTTTATTAATTATATCCGTCATCGTAATCGTATCCAAGCTACTTAAGCCCTCTTCTGCATACAAAAACTGGATATTTTCCTCTTTCACATGAAGTTCTCTGATCGCATTTATAGTTTCAAGGAATCTTTCCTCACCTGTGTATGCCATATATGTCTGACTGATTTTATTATATCTTCTTCCTGTATCGGGATGTTTTAAAACATACGCAATATAAACTTCACTGCCCTCAGCCAAATATTTTTGAACAATTCCGCCACAACCTATAATTTCATCATCCTGATGCGGTGCTATAATTAGCACTCTTTGCGCTTCGTAAATTAACATGAACTCTCCTTTATCTCTCTGTAGTTAGTCTTTTTTCCACATACTCTGCAAAATCTTTAACACAACTAAAGTATTTCATCTGTAAAAACTCATCTTCGAATTCAATGTCATACATTTCTTCCAACATAACCACGATACGAACAAAATCGATTGATCTCATACCATTCTTCCATAAATCAGTATCCTCTGTAAGCTGAGTAATATCATTAAACTCCTGAAACTCTTCCTTTATTTTTTGTAAGATCTCATCTTGTACCATATCTGTACCCCCTTAAACTTTATTAATAATACCCATATCAAGTTTTACAATTTTATCAGCGACATTAAAATATCTATCATCATGTGAAATAACTATAACGCATTTTCCCATCGCCTTCAGCCGCTTCAAAATGACATTATAGAAATAGTCTCTGAACTCCGGATCCTGTTCAGCCGCCCACTCGTCAAATAAATAAATCTGTTTATCTTCCAATAAACTAACCAGCAGTGCCACTCTTTTTCTTTGCCCCGATGATAATTTCAATGTACTAATATTACCTTCTGTTATACTTACAACATTTTCTATCTTTAACATCTTAGATAATTCATCAATTTGTTCTTGTTTACCCTTGTAATCAATTCCGTACAGTTTTTGAAAAACGTAATTATCTGAAAAAATCATCGAAATTTTCTCACATAGGCTGCCATCATTTACAGAAACATCATTAAAAAGAATTTCGCCCTCATCCGGCTGATATAAACCTGAAATTATTTTGGCTACCGTAGTTTTCCCGCTTCCGTTTCCACCAATAACAAAAACTATTTCTCCGGATTTAAAGCTTGCATTGATATCGTGTATGGAAAAATGTCTTCCGTTATCATTTTTATAATTATACCTGATATTTGAAAGCTTAATCTCAAACTGCTGATTAAGATTGTTATCCTGTTCATTTAGGCTCTCTTTTTTTGCTTGTCCGACTTCCGACAAAAGATCATTGATTTTCTGATAGCTAATTCTCATACGCAAGAATGTTGGCAATAACTGAAGCATTGTATTAATCGGACCAACTATATACATAAAAACGACAAAGAAACTAGCAACAATAGCTGTATTCATACTTTTAACAAAATGCGGCAATATAAAAACGATACTTGCCAAAAGCGAAGTTATCATCATAGTGCCAACAATCCCGGCATCTGTTACCTTATACTCTGCCTTAATCTTACTTTCTTTATAAGATTTGCAACATTCATTAAAATCTTCTTGGAATTCTTCCCGCTTCTTTTTATTTATATATAACTCTTTAATTCCTTTCAGCAGTTGATCAATAAAGCCATAAAAATCTACTTGCAATTCTCTATTTCTCTCAAATATCTGTCCTGCCAATGAACTTATCGCATAATAGCATCCTGCAGCCACAAAAACCAGAATAATGGTAAAAAACATTGCCTTAAAATTTATTAACCCCAAATAAATAAAACAAATGATTATTGTTAATAAATTCATAATCACAGTCAATGTCGCACTTGCCATTTCACTTAGGATTTCGGTATCATTATTAAAGCAGGAATATAATTCACTCTCATCAATATTTGATAGCTTATCATACTGAGCATGCAATATTTTATCCGCTAATTCGACTCTTCTATTACAAACATTGTTCGATGCCAGCCTTATAATCTTGTAATTTGAATATCTGGAAAAAACAATATACATCATCATTCCCATACAGAAAAAAGAAAAATATTTTGCTTTTTCATCTGTTGAAATAGCTTGCTTTATAACGAAAATACTTACCGCACTTCCAAATGATGCTATTATTGCAAATATCGCTAATTCTATATAGGAGATCTGCTCTTGCCTTTGTGAAGTAACCTGTTCAATCAAGCAATATATAAGAATACTTATGACAACAAAACAAATCACCCGCATCGTTATCATAAAACTTCCAGGTCCCCACGTCTCTACGAATGTCCAATTCAAATCGGAGAAAAATAACCTTGGAATACTATAAATATTGTACAACACCATTCCTGCCATTAATACAGAAATCATATAACCCAAAAAAATATTGCTATTTACCTTTTTTACTATAATCATTCGATGAAAAATCTGCTTAATAAAGTCTTTAAATAGAATAATCAATCCGATAAATAATACACAACCCATAACAAACAAAGCAGTCGTAAGCTGGTCCAACTCTGTCACTGTATCGCTTACTATTTCATTCAATTCCTCTCCTGCAATTATTTTCATTATATTTTCTGCAATGAAACCTACATATTCTGAATTAGCATTCGCTAAGATCACAATTCCCTTGCCCAAATCTTTCCGATACACTATATAAGAAGAAAATCCCGGATTCGTACCTCCATGTGTAACCTTTCCAGATTTGGTTTGAAATATATTCCATCCCATCGCATATGAACTACCATCTGATTCTGGCGGCACATCACGATTTGGGATATGTGACTGGATGATATATTCATCTTTCTCGCACATCTGAAGCATTAACCAATTCGCCATATCATCTATATTTGAAATAATATAGCCTGCTGGTGCGTTCCCTCTAAATATAGGTGCTTGATATTCGGTCATCATTGAAAAGAACATTCTATAACTCTTAGACATTTTTTCATCATCAAAATCCTCACCTAAAACATAGGTATTATGTAAATCCTATCTATCTAATACATTCTGCCTAATGAAAGTTTCAAACGGTAAGCCGGATACATATTCTATAAGAAGTCCCAATATATCATAGTTAATGGTAGCATAGCAAAACTCGGTTCCCGGCAACTTATCAAGCTTCGAATTATTGATACTCCTGACAGTATTTTCAAGTGCCCTATCGGAACTGTCCATCGGAATACTTGCAATTGAATTATATGGTATTCCCGAAGTATGATAGAGCAAATCCCGGATTCTAATATTGGGATAACTCTCCTCACCTTGTTTTGATCTATATTTTAATTTTAACCATGGAATATACTGTGCGATAGGATCGTCAATCGAAACTTTCCCCTCATTTACCAATGTTAAAACTCCAATGGCTGTAAATGCCTTGCTATTAGATCCAATTTCAAATAAGGTCTCATTCGTAACTCGCTTTTTTGATTTTTTATCTGCATACCCTAAACTTTTCTTTTCTATAACCTTATCTTTATCAACAATCGCATAAGATAAACCTTGGATTTTAGCCTGCTTCATATAATGCAACACATATTCCTCAACGTTTGTTCCAGAAGGCACTTCACTTTTCTTTCTTTCAAAGAAGAAAACACATGCTAATACAGCCAAAATAACAACGCCTATAAAACCCCATAATATTTTGTTTGATTCATTTTTCACCGGTCTACTCCTCTCATCTGTCTACGATCTATTCTCTACGGCGTCATCAATAAATAAATCATCCAATTGTTCTACCGATAAAGAAATCGTCTTAAAATCAGAAGGAACCATATCAATATTATCTGCAGAATCAATCAAATCAATCATTTCACTGATCACACTTTCATAAGCCACTATCAGTTTGTTGATATCACTTTCTTTATACCGCTTTGTATTATACATAAACTTTGTTGCAAAACCATTATTCTGTTTCAACACCACAATATCCATATGATTTTGTATTATATTTTCTTTACCACTTTTTAAGGTATAACTAAAATCTTCACAGGAAATTTCCTGATTTTTATAATTTAAGCTAACTTTTCCAATATAATTAAATGCAATTCTTTCCTGATCATCATGAAAATCCTTTCCGCAGAAATATTTCAACACACCATATCCCCTGCCATTTTGTGGGACGCTTCGCCTTATTTGTTTTAGTTCTCTGATTATACCGGCTAAATCCTTCTTTTCGCCTACCTCAAATCTAATTGGATATCTTGTAGTAAACCATCCAACCACATTTTCTATATCAAATATACCACCTACATCTTCTCTTCCGTGTCCCTCTAAATCAACCCCCACTTCCCTGACATTGAAAATTCTCGACCAAGAAATAATAAGCGAAAACAAGAAAATCTCTTCTTCAGAAAGAATATTCATCCAATTCTTTTTTCTCTCTTCATATTGATTTAATTGCAATTCCATCTTATGAATGATTGTTCTAACATCTTTCACATAAGATTCTGCCTCAGAACTATTATTCAAACTTAATGTCGAAGAATTTTTCTCCCAATAATCTTCTTCCAGGAGGTAGTCATCTCTCTTATTGTACAAATGCTCACACCAATTTCCATATATTCTAAATCCTTTTTGCTCTATCAAATGCTCCTCATTTTCCTTTTTATTTAATAAAATGAGCATTCTCTTTAACAGTATCCTCCATGAAATGGCATCTACAACAAGATGATGAATACAAAGCTTGATATACTGATTCATATTGCAATTGACTACCGCTCCCTGAACCATCACACCAGTCGATATATTAATTCCACTGATAAGATCCTCATCAATGACCTCTGAATCCATTTCGCACAGTTCAGTCTTTCCCTCCATCTCAAACAGTTTCATAAATTTTATATCATTTCTATCCTGATTGCATTGAACAAGACAGCCCCGCATATTATCAAATCGGGAATTAAGCATATCTTGCTCCATCACAATCTGTCGCAGGACTTTACGTATCAAGTAATCATCCACTGGTTTATTCAATCGCAGCGTAACAATATTACAATAGCGATTTTTATCTTTAAGATCCTGACTCAAAAACCACTGAACAATGGGCAGATTTCTTATCCCACCATTCTCACAACAATCTGCTGCAAATTGCTGCTTCGACATCCGTTCCATACACATTGCCATACTCTTTATAGAAGAATTACTTAACACATCCCTGACTCGAATGAAAATTTCTCTGCTTTTTAACTCTGCCACTAACGCAATAGCACTAATGGAATCTCCACCTAAAGAATAAAAATCTCCATCCTCACTAATTGCATCTATCCCTAAAACTTTTTCTAAACTAGATATCAAAATGGACAACAAATTATTTTCTTTATCAAATTGCCCAGTATCTGAGTAATCCGGCATCGGCAATTTATTATAATCTGCTTTACCATTATTAGTTAAAGGAATTGCCGGAATGGCAATAAAATGTGCCGGAATCAAATAATGTGGAAGCTTTTTCATTAATTGCCGCTTATACTCACTGCAATCAACCTCTTTATCACTACAATAATATGCACATATAACCTGATTTCCATTCACGCTTTTCATGGCGGCAATACAAGAGGTAAACAACGGCGAAATCTGCCTAAGATTCTCTTCTATTTCGCTTAATTCAATCCGATATCCATTCCACTTTATCTGGTTATCCTTACGGCCCAAATATTCAATATTTCCGTCGATTAGAATCCTGGCCAAATCACCCGTCTTATAAATCCGTTCTTCATTGAATCTATTTTTCAAGAAACTCTTATCTGTTAATTCTTTGTTGTTTACATAACCTTCTGCCAACCCATCGCCAGCTATATAGATTTCACCTGTTTCTCCAAGTGGAACCTGTTCAAACTTACTATTTCCCAAGTAAATTCTACTATTATGAATGGGTTTTCCAATGGAAACCGCTCCATGAATCGAATCTGAATACTGGTATTTGTAAATCATACAACCTACAGTTGCTTCAGTCGGGCCATATTCATTATATATTTTTATATCTGCGCCAAATCTTTCACATATATCATGGGCAAGTGCCTTGGTCAACTGCTCACCGCCAATGACAAATTTATTAACGCAACTCTCATTCCACTCATAATCCAACAATAAATTCAGATGAGACGGCGTCGCTTTTATAAAATTACACTTCTTGTCTTCCACAATTTTATGTAAAATGTAATCTTTTTCCTGACTCGAATCATAAATCACCATTTTATTTCCTGTAATCAACGGCAAAAATATTGAAGTCACCGTAAGATCAAAAGAAATATTTGTAAACAATGCAAACACATCGTTTTCTATTTCATATGCATCCTTTGCCCACCATAAATAATTAAGAAGCGTTTGTTCTCTTATTTCCACTCCTTTAGGATCTCCTGATGTTCCGGAAGTATAAATTATATATACAGAGTCATTATCATGTGTAACCGCTGGTTTTTCCATCGAATATCCCGTCTTGTCATACTCCTTAACGTTGATAACAAGGTTAGAATCAAGCGGACAATCCGATAAGTTCTCCACCAAAATCGCACTCATTTCACAATCTTTTATAATATACTCCAGCCTTTTTACCGGAATCCCGTAATTCATCGGGACATATACAGCTGCCAATTTTAATACAGCTATTATAGAAATAATCAATTGCTCGGAATTTTTCATAACAATACCGACTCGTTGACCTTTTCGCACTCCTTTAGCTGCAAGATAATTAGCCAAATTATTACTTAACTGCTCCAATTGTCCAAATGCAAATTCCTTTTCCCTACACTGTATTGCAACCTTTTCCCTGTTTTCCTGCATACTTTTTTCTATGATCGAAATAATCGACGTATCTTTAGGGTAAAAAGCTGCCGTGCCATTAATTTCATTGTTTACAAACTTTTTATAATCGTCTGAAAGGATGTCCAAGCAACCAATCTGCAAATCTTTTTCCCGCATAAGCAGCTTTAAGATTTGTTCAATACATTGAAACATTCCTGTAATTTTATGAATATCATACCTTGATAATTTATAATCGAAAGATAATTGAATCCGGCCAGAATCAGCCCACTCTCTGATAATTATCTGCAAGTCATATACTTGATGACCATTATAAAACTCTTCATTTCTGACAGGATTATCCGCCAAATCCTTCTTCATACTACTATTATAGTAATTCACGCATACATGATACAGTTCTTCCAGATTCGTATCTATTTTCATCATCTGTGATGGATACTGATAATGGCGCAAACATTCATTCACTTCACGTTTCACTACAGCTAGAAATTCCTGACAAGTAAGAGATTCATCCACATCCAAAACAAAAGGAATTGTGTTAGTGAACATACCAAAAATAGCCTTTTCTCTGTTCCCTTTTCGATTATAAATGGGACAGCCAATAGCTAATCTTTTATCGCCATAAATTTTATAATAATATAAACGATACGCTGCTATAAACAAGGAATTCAGCGGAAATTTTTCCTTGTATGCGAATTCTTTTATCTGTGCACATATTTCTTCTGATAGATAAAATGAGAGCCTATTTCCTCGTGTATTCAATAAATCACTTCTATCTGTCTGCTCATTTTTTAATGGCAATAATCTATTTATCCAAAATTCCCTGTCCTTACTAAACCGAGATGACTCCACATATTTTTTATCTCGCTCGTAAAATTCATAGTACGATATTTGCTCTGCATTCTCAACTTCTATCTGTTGCAGTATACGAAGATACGAGTCATGGATTTCACTTATCAAAAGCTCTGAGGACCATCCATCTGCAATAATATGATGGTATTTTATATAATAAGCATATTCATTATTATCAATATGTACGATTGCAAAATAGTATAATCTGTTCTCATACAATTTTAGAATCTCTGAATTTTTTGTTTTTATCCATTCCTCAAATTTTGTTCTATTATCCTGACAGCCAGAAAAATCAATATATTCTACATCATATGGCTCATATGGCTGAATCCACTGAATGGCTTGATCTCCCACCAACTTTATTTCTGTACGCAATGCATCATATACTTCGATCGCATGATTAATGGCCTTCTTTAATATTTCAACCTGAACGCTACCGTAAATATACACAGTTCCACCAATATTACTAATCGGAACATCACTGTATACTTCTTGCGTAAGCCATATTCCTTCCTGCGGCGAAGTCAAACCATACCATTGTTTATTTTTTTCGATCGATGACATCATATGTTATAATTATCTCCTCTCTTGTCACTTCCCATGTTGTTGAAAAGAGAATCCTATAAAATCTATTTAATAATATTCTCTACATAATCCATTTATTTAATTCCAGTATTTTTACCATACTGCAACACCTGACCATTTCTATTTTAAACTGAAACTTCGCAGTTATAAAACTGCGTTTGTGCCTTGATAATTCAATAGAAATTGACAATTAAGTACCATTACGCAGCCTTCAGCTACCTTTGCACGGAGGGTGTCAAAGCCGCGATGAACGCATCGATCATCTTTGAAATTTCTTCCTCATCCAGTTCAAACTTCTCGGTCATCATTTTCGAGAAGAGGGGCATGATCTGATTGAATGCCTGCAAAAAGGTGACGTCGGCCATTTCGTCCATGAAGTACATGAACAGTTCGCCTAAGGTTCGGTGATCTTCAGATTCACGGTTTTCGACGGTAAGCATTATGTAACGCATAAACACGACAGCGACGGTCAACGGCATTGGCGTCATTAATTCGGCTCTTGTTTTCGGATGACAGCAGGACATGATTGACGGGCAGAAACGTATTGCCGTCAGTCCAACCCAGGGTTAACATTCTGAAGCCGTAAAGAAATGCATGGTTCGCATGATCAAATACTTTGGCCAGGAGTTCAACCTTTTTGGAGCATCCCCTTGAAAAAATGGAATCATCCACGATCAGGGCGTTTACCCTTTCGGCGGAAGTGACCGGCGTAATTACGTCGGTGCTGATCCTTGAAGCAAGCAGTGAAGTAAAGCGGATCCAGTTTGCGGGAATGCTTTTCATAAAACGGTAATAGGTGTCTTTCGAAAAAGTAACGCCACCGTTTCCAATCAACATGTCCATGTAAATGGAACGGTTACGAAATACAAGCGAGAACGCATACGTCATGATGCTGACGGGTGATTCACCCTTGTTCTTCTTAACGTTGGAGGCTTTCAGCAACCGTGAAACGTGAAACCGATCAAAAAGTTTTTAACGGAATCAGAAATTTGCTTCGCATCCAGTTCATTCTGTGATATAATCTTACTCAAGGCGTGGCCCTCCTGTTTGGTTGGTTTTTGGTGGTACTTAAATTGAACCAAATTTTGAGGTTTCACGCCTGTTAAAATGTCAATTTTTATTGAATTATCAAGGTTCCATGGCACTTTTTAATGTGCGAAGTTTAAGCTTTAAATTATTTTTTTCCAATATCATCTGAAAGATTCAGCCTTTATTCAAGATTCCGATCTGCTTTTTCATATATATATATGCCATAATACTATTAATACTATTGAATTTGGGTGTTCCAATAACATCGTTATCCACAGTAATATCGAAATTTTGTTCCACAAACAAAGCCAACTGCATAGCTAATAATGAATTAATCACTCCTAAACTAAA
>JAEEGL015432195.1_pt1 | contig 10910 bp, 6 predicted proteins | sample 9134231 | NCBI WGS metagenome assembly JAEEGL01 (sample SAMN16246548, study PRJNA631951) | gut metagenome | biome: gut microbiome; feature: rumen; material: fiber-attached | host: Bos | place: Iran: Karaj | collected 2018-10
CCGTTTACCACGATGGAACCCTCGCTCGGCAGTGTAGGCTATAGAGACGGCAAGTCGTTTGTCATGGCCGACATCCCCGGCATCATCGAGGGTGCCGCCGAGGGCAAAGGTCTGGGCCTGCGCTTCCTGCGACATATTGAGCGCAATTCGCTGCTGCTCTTCATGGTGCCCGGCGACACCGACGACATCAAGCACGAATACGAGATACTGCTCAACGAACTGCGGCAGTTCAACCCCGAGATGCTCTCGAAGCACCGCGTGCTGGCCGTCACCAAGTGCGACCTGCTCGACGAGGAACTCATCGACATGCTGCGAGCCACCCTGCCCGACGACCTACCCGTAGTCTTCATCTCAGCCGTCACTGGCTATAACCTCGACCAGTTGAAGGATGTGCTCTGGGCCGAACTTAATGCCGAGAGCAACAAACTGCAGGCCATCACCAGCGAAGACACACTGGTACACCGCGACAAGGACATGAAGGTCTTTGCTCAAGAACTGGAGGATGAGGGCGAGGACGAGGATATTGAATACGTGGACGTAGAAGATGTCGATGACCTCGAAGACTATGAGTATGACGACGAGGAAGCATAAATTTTATCCAAACCAGCCTTTATGCAATGCTTATTATGGCTTGAAAATGAAAAAAAACAGCAAGAATTGCGGGTAAGTGGAAACTTTTTTGTATTTTTGCATCGAAAATAACAAAACAACAAAATACTATGCAGAAAAAACTATTTTTTCTCCTTACTTTGATGCTGACAATGACCATGACGGTCATGGCACAGGTCACCACTTCGAGCATGGCCGGTAAGGTAACGTTCGAGGGTAGCGACGAGACGATTATCGGAGCAACTGTAGTGGCGGTGCATGAGCCTTCGGGCACGCGCTACACTGCTGTGACCAATGTGAACGGCCGCTTTGCCATCCAGGGTATGCGTACCGGCGGACCGTATGCCGTCACCGTGTCATACATCGGCCATCAAACCAAGATGCTGAAGGGCATCACCCTGCAACTGGGTGAGACCTACAACCTGAACGTGTGGCTCTCGGAGAACGCCACCGACCTGGCAGAGGTGATTGTCAGCGGCCGCGCTTCGAAGTTCACAGCCGAGAAGACGGGCGCCTCGACCAATATCAATAACGAGCAGATGATGTCGATGCCCATGATTAGCCGCACCATCACCGACATTGCCAAACTGTCGCCCTACAGCGGCGGCGGCATGAGTTTTTCCGGTGTCAACGGCAAGATGTCGAACTTCACCGTCGATGGTGCCAACTTCAACAACAACTTCGGACTGAACGACGGTCTGCCCGGCGGCGGCAGCCCCATCTCGCTCGATGCCATTGAGGAGGTGCAGGTGGTCATCGCCCCCTTCGACGTGCGCCAGACCAACTTTATCGGCGGTGGTGTGAACGCCATCACCAAGAGCGGTACCAACACGTTCAAGGGCACGGCCTATACCTACTTCCGCAACGAGCACCTGCATGGCAGGACTATCAACGGAGTAGATGACGACACACCGCTCGTGGAGGATCGTAAATATGTGTACGGTGCCACGTTTGGCGGCCCGATTATCAAGAACAAACTGTTCTTCTTTGCCAACTACGAATACGAGAAGACTCCTAACGAGATTGTCAAATACCGTGCCCGTCAGGAAGGTGAGGAAGCAGGCGGTTTGGTAAGCCGCGTGCTGGCCAGCGATATGGAGAAGGTACACAACTACCTGCTGAACAACTTTGGCTATAACACCGGTTCGTGGACCAGTTTCCCTGCCGACGAGAAGGACATCAAACTGCTGGCCCGCATCGACTGGAACATTACCGATGCCCATCATCTGGCCGTGCGCTACAACCAGACGAAAAACGAGCAGTACAGCGGTGCCAGCCGTTCCACGAGCGACTATATCTATGGTGGCTCGGGCGACTACCGCGTGGGTAATAAGGCTATGATCTTCGCCAATACGATGTATGGCAACGAGCGTTCGGTGAAGTCTATCTCAGTAGACCTGAACAGCCGCTTCGGCCAGAAGGCCAGCAACCAGTTGCTCTATACCTATTCGTATATCAAAGACCCCACCCGCACGTCGGAGTCTGCACAGTTCCCATTCATCGATATCTCCTATCCCTACGATGCAACGTCGAAGTCGCCCAGCATTGAGCCCTATATCAGTGCCGGCTACGAACTGTTTACATGGAAGAACCATGTGGAGAACAAAGTGCATACCCTGACTGATAACTTCACCCTCTATCTGGGTACGCATAAAGTGACCGCCGGATTTAACTTCGAGCATCAGTTTGCCGACAACTCCTATATCCGCGAGGGAACAGGCCAGTACCGCTTCCGCAATATCGATGAGTTCTTGGGTGGCATGGCTCCCGAGGCTGTCAACTTTACCTACGGCTTCAACGGCAACGACAGCCCCACATCGGCCGTGCGCTTCAACCAGTATGGTGTCTACCTGCAGGATGAGTGGAACATTGTGCCTTCATTCAAGTTGACCTACGGCGTGAGGTTCGACGACCTGGTGTTCGACGAGCAGGATGTGGAACGCAACACCGCCATCTATGACCTGAACTATCAGGATGCCAGCGGCAACACTATTTATGGCTTCAATGGCTATCGCATCGACACTGGCCGCTGGCCTGACAACCGCTGGCAGGTGTCACCACGAGTGGGCTTCACATGGGATGTCTTTGGCGACAAGAGCCTGAAAGTTCGCGGCGGTACCGGCGTCTTCACCGGTCGTCTGCCCCTCGTGTTTTTCACCAACCAGCCCGGCAACGCCAATATTAGCAAAACAACCTACGCCGCCGGCTTCAACTACAAGAATCAGACATGGACCGACACCAACAGCCATGATGCCGACTGGGTACAGGCGAAGTTAGACGGTCTGGCAGGCAAATTCATGGGCGTACATGAGTTGATGGAGTATTTCGAGGTGCCCACGACCAACGAGAAACACACGGCCGGCAGCAAGATCTCGGGTGTGTACAGCAACTTCAAGATGCCGCAGGTGTGGAAGTCGAGCATCGCCATCGACTATCAGTTGCCCGTATCGTTCCCCCTCACTGTCACCGCCGAGTTTATCTACAACAAGAGCATCAACGCCGTGTATATGCGCAACGTCAACATCAAGGATGCCGAAGCCGACACGTGGCAGCGCTTCAACGGTGCCGACAACCGTCTGATCTATCCTGCCGACTATCAGTATTATACCAATAAGAATGCCATCATGCTCGACAATACGTCGAAGGGTTATGGCTATACGGCCAACCTCACTATAACTGCTGAGCCTGTTCGCAACCTCAACATCATGGCTGCCTACACGCGCACGGAGAATAAAGAGGTGTCGGGTCTGCCCGGCAGCGACCCCGTATCAGCATGGCAGGGCGTCATCACCGTCGATGGTCCCAACCGCACAGCCTCACAGCGTTCGTACTATGTAACCCCTGACCAGGTGACGGCCTCCATAGGCTACTATCTGCCCATAAGGGTAAAGGATTTCACATGGGGCACCCACATCAACCTGTTCTACAAGGGCTATAGTTATACCGGCACCAGTTTCATGTACACCAACGACATGAACGGCGACAAACTGAGCAACGACCTGATGTATATCCCGAGAAACGACAGCGAGATAAAGATAGGTAAGGTAGACTCAAAGCACAACTTCATCGAGGACAAAGAGATGCGTGCCGCCTTCTGGGCCTTCGTAGAGCAGGACGACTACCTGCGCAACCACAAGGGCGAATATGCCCAGCCCTACAGCGGGCGCGCACCCTGGCTGCACCGTGTAGACCTGCGCGTGGCTGAGGACTTCGAAGTGAAAGTGTTTGGTACGAAGCAGAAACTGCAGGCCTCGCTCGACATCATCAACTTCACCAACATGCTCAACTCGCACTGGGGCGTAGCCAAGAACGACGAGTGCAGCAACTACGGCAGGATTCTGAAGTATGAGGGCGTTGATACCAGCAACAATCCCGTATTCTCGATGTGGAAAGACGGTAACGGCAAGTACCCCACCAAGACCTACGACACCATCTGGAACTACGCCTCTCAGTGCTGGAGTCTGCAGTTTGGCCTGAAGTATTTCTTCAACTAAAAGGCCTGAAGTATTTCTTCAACTAAAAGGATAACAAATTGAGTATCACAGGATTAGTAAGACCACTCTTTGCCAGGCGCTGGCGGGAGTTGGAGAAACATGACAGTCAGGGCGAGCAACTGCAGCGTGCAGTGCTCGCACGTCTGTTGTCAAAGGCCACCGATACCGAGTATGGCCGCGAGCATCTGTTTTCGGCTACGAAGACTTACGACGACTTCGTGCGCAACGTGCCCATCAACACCTACGAGGAGTTGAAAGGCGACATCGACCGTATGCGTCAGGGCGAGAGCGACGTGCTCTGGCCCGGCCGCGTGAAATGGTATGCCAAGTCGAGCGGCACCACCAACGACAAGTCGAAGTTCATACCCGTCTCGCCCGACGGCCTGAAACGCCTGCACTATAAAGGCGGCACCGACGTTGTGGCCCTTTACCTGCGCAACAACCCGCAGAGCCGTATGTTCGACGGCAAGGGACTGATACTGGGCGGCAGCCATGCACCCAACTACAACCTGCCCGGCTCGCTGGTGGGCGACCTCAGTGCCATCCTCATCGAGAACATCAACCCCATAGCCAACCTGGTGCGCGTGCCGTCGAAGCAGACGGCCCTGCTGGGCGACTTCGAGGTGAAGCGCGACCGCATAGCGCGCGAGGCCATGAACAAAAACGTGACCAACATCAGTGGCGTACCCTCGTGGATGCTCTCGGTGCTCAACCGCGTGATGGAACTCTCGGGCAAGACGCATCTGGAGGAGGTGTGGCCCAATATCGAGGTGTTCTTCCACGGCGGCGTGGCTTTCACGCCCTACCGCGAGCAGTACCAGAACCTCATCACCAGCCCTAAGATGCACTATATGGAGACCTATAATGCCAGCGAGGGCTTCTTCGGCATTCAGGACGATCCCAACGACAAGTCGATGCTCCTGATGCTCGACTATGATGTGTTCTATGAATTCCAAGAGTTAAGCCAACCCTCAACTCTCAACCCTCAACCCATCCCCCTCTGGGCCGTAGAGACAGGCAAGAACTACGCCATGATTATCTCGACGTCGTGCGGATTGTGGCGCTATATGATTGGCGACACGGTGCAGTTTACCTCCACCAATCCCTATAAGTTTATTATCTCCGGGCGCACAAAGTCGTTTATCAATGCCTTTGGCGAGGAACTCATTGTCGACAACGCCGAGCAGGGACTGAAATATGCCTGCGAGTTGACGGGCGCACAGGTGCTGGAATACACCGCCGCCCCCGTCTTTATGGACCAGAATGCGAAGTGCCGCCATCAGTGGCTCATCGAGTTTGCCAAGGCACCTGCCGACCTCAGCCAGTTTGCCGACATCCTCGACCGCAAATTGCAGGAACTGAACAGCGACTATGAGGCCAAGCGCTTCAAGGACATCACCCTGCAGCATCTGGAGATTATCCCCGCGCGTCAGAACCTCTTCAACGACTGGCTGAAACAACGCGGCAAACTGGGCGGGCAGCACAAGGTGCCGCGACTGAGCAACAGCCGTGAGCACATAGAGCAACTGCTGAGCCTGAACGCTTCGCGCCTTTAAAAAACAAAATAAAACATAATAAAACAAGGAAAAACAATTGTGGGAATAATAAGATTCAGAGGTTACACGAGGAGGCTAAAGCCTCTGCACAGAGGGCTGCGTACCCTGCTTCATACTCCTCTCCCTGCAGGGAGGGGCTGGGGGTGGGTCTTCTTTTTGCTTCTTATTTTTTCCTGCGCCCGCATGGGAAGTCCCGACGGTGGCTGGTACGACGACACGCCGCCTCGCGTGGTACACTCGTCTCCCGAAGACAAAGGGGTGAACGTCACGGAGAAGAAGGTGGTCATCAATTTCAGCGAATACATCAAACTGGAAGATGCGCAGAGCAAGGTCATCGTGTCGCCACCACAGATAGAGATGCCCGAGATCAAGGCCAGCGGCAAGAGAATCATCGTGGAACTGAAAGACTCGCTCAAGGCCAACACCACCTATACCATCGACTTCAGCGATGCCATCAGCGACAACAACGAGGGCAACCCCATGGGTAATTACACCTATAGTTTCTCTACGGGCGACCATATCGACACGCTCGAAGTGTCGGGCTATTGCCTCAACGCTCAGGATCTGGAACCTATCAAAGGCATACTCGTCGGGCTATATGACACGTTCGAGGATTCCGTCTTCCACAAGGAGCCTATGATACGCGTCTCGCGTACCAATGGCAACGGAAAGTTCACTATCAAGGGCGTGGCACCGGGCAAGTATCGCTGCTTTGCCTTGCAGGATGCCGACGGCGACTTCGTGTTCGGACAGAAGAGCGAGATGATTGCCTTCAACCACGACAGCATCAAGCCCACATGGAAACCCGACGTGAGGCAGGACACCATCTGGCGCGACTCACTGCATATTGCCGACATCCTGCGCATAGGCTATACCCATTTCCTGCCCGACGATGTGACGCTGCTATGCTTCCAGGAGCCGCAGACCGACCGCTATCTCATCAAGACTGAACGCAATGAAATCGACCGTCTAAGCCTCTATTTCACCTACGGCAACGACACGCTGCCACGTCTGCGCGGCCTGAACTTCGACAGCGACAGTGCCTTCATCCTCGAGACTTCGCAAAAGAAAGACACCCTCGTCTACTGGCTGACCGATACCACGCTGGTGAATATGGACACCTTGGAGATAGAAAACTCCTACCTGATGACCGATACCCTGGGCAACCTCGTCTGGCAGACAGACACCACCGAGTTTATCGCCAAGACCCCGTATGCCAAGCGACTAAAGGAAAAACAGAAGGGATTAGAGAAATGGCAGAAGGAACAGGAGAAGAAAAAGAAACGCAACGAGAAGTATGACAGCATACCACCCATAGATCATCTCCACTTCAAACTCAGTTCGTCGGGACAGATATCACCCATCGAGCACGTGTATTTGGAAATGCCTGAGCCACTGAGCCGATGCGACACGTCGGCCGTTCATCTCACGTCCATCGTCGACTCGGTAGAGACACCCGAACCATGCGAATTACGACAGATAGACGTACGGCGCTATGAACTGGTAGCCGAATGGCAGGCGGGAAAGGAATTCAGCCTTCTTATCGACTCGGCGGCCTTCGAGGGCATCTATGGCCTGACATCAAACAAATTGAAACAGCCCATCAAGGTACGTACAGAAGAGGACTACAGTTTCCTCTCTGTTCAGGTCAGTGGTATTCCACCCATCACCAAACACCTAACACCCGACACCCTTTCCCCATCACCCATCACCAAACGACCACGAGTCGTAGTGCAACTCCTTGAACAAGACAAAGTGTCGAGGCAAGAATCAACCGACTCTACTGGCGTGGCCGATTTCTATTACCTCAAGCCTGGCAGTTACTATATGCGGGCATTTGTAGACCTAAACGACAACGGAGAGTGGGATACAGGCATCTTTGACCTGGACCAGCAGCCGGAACCCGTCTACTATCATCCGGAAAAGATTGAATGTAAGCAGAAGTTTGAGGTGTCACGCTCTTGGAACCTCACCGCCGTACCCATCCACCGCCAGAAACCCGAGGCTATTACCAAGCAGAAGGGTGAGAAGCAGAAGCAGTTGCGCAACCGCAACCTCGACCGTGCCAAGGAAATGGGCAAGGAATATGTCAAGGAGAAAACCGGAGTGGGGCTGTAGGTGAAGGAGATGAGGAGATGTAGAGATGATGAGTAAAGGAGTAGATGAGGTAAAGGAGGTAAAGTTGAATAGATATGTGTATTATGGTATTATGAAAAGATTATTGGTAAAGAATATGCAGAGAGGTTTATTATTTATTGTTTTTTCTTTATTATTTAGCCCCATCTGGGCGCAAACGTCCGGGTCATCTGGGTCATCCGGGACTTCTGGAAAATCCGGGATTTCCGGGGCTTCCGGGGCATCGTGCGGCATAGAGAACAAAGCATTCAACGGCGGCGAGCATCTGGCCTACGATCTCTATTTCAATTGGAAGTTCGTGTGGATCAAGGTTGGCTCAGCGGCCATGTCTACCGTGAAATCTACCTTCAAGGGCAAGAAAGCCTTCCGCACCAGCCTCACCACCAAAGGCAACAGCAAGTTGGACGGTGTGTTTGTAATGCGCGACACGCTGCTCTCCTACTGTAGTGCCGACGACCTGTCGCCACTCTATTTCCGCAAGGGTGCCCTCGAAGGCAAGCGTTATTATGTTGATGAACTGTGGTATACCTATCCCCGCAACAACTGCCATCTGCGTATGCACCGCATTGATGCCGACGGCGAGGAGCATTGGAACGACAAAGAATATGCCGAATGCATCTACGACATGATGAGCATCTTCCTCCGTGCCCGCAATTTTGATGCTTCCACCTTGAAGGAGGGCGATGTGATTCCCATGCCCATCAGCGATGCCCGCCACCTCACCAATTCATGGCTCACCTATCGCGGCAAGGAAAACTATCAGATAGAGGGTACGAGCGAGAAGTTCCGCTGTCTCATCTTCTCGTTCTACGAACGCGAGGACAACGAGAACCACGAACTCATCCGCTTCTTCGTCACCGACGACCAGAACCATATTCCCGTGCGCCTCGATATGTTCCTCAGTTTCGGTTCTGCCAAGGCCTATCTACGAGCCTACCGTGGCGTCCGTGGTCCCATGACCTCAAAGATAGAATAACAAACCTACAGCCTGTACACACTACATCGCCACGTACTCCCGCCACGGCTTGTTAAGGTCGAGAAAGCGGTAGTTCCTGGCGGGGATGTCCTTGGGTATCTGCATGTAGTCGCCGTAGAGATGACGCAGATAGTCATCGGGATGGGCAACGCCCATGAGCATACAGTCCTCGAACCTGACAGGTACAGGGGTGCCATACCATTCTTTTGGCATGGCACCTTTTTTGGCATTATAGTCGTGATCGGCAATGAGCGGACTGTCCTCAATACGCCACTGGCTGCGCACCTCGTCGAGTTTGCGATGTATCAAATTAGGGCTATACATCTTTCGCAGCAGGAGCGTGAGCATGCTGCGAAAGCCGCGACCATGCTTATATGGATCGGTATGGGTGAAGTACAGCATCTTCTGCCAGAATTTATAGCGCATATAATGCCACCGACGGGCACGGCAGTCATCCACCATGCCGTCGAGGGGGAAGAGGTCGATAGGCAGACCGCCCACAAAATCGTAACTGCGGTGCATGCGATAGGTAGACCCCGACTCCTGAACACGGGCAAAGGGGTAGGGATAGGGGTGTTGGGTGTTCTTGCGTCCCTTCGGTAGCAAGCGTCCTTTGGCCGAGCGAGGTGATGGGTGAGGGCTGGTAGTCCCGCTCACCAGTTCATAGCCCTCGGGCATCCATTCGTCGGCATGAGCCAATAGCATATCGTAGTCTTCGCGTGGCATACCCACATCGGCATCGTCGTCCCAAGGAATAAATCCGCCATGACGTATAGCCCCCAGCATGGTGCCGCAAATCAGATAATAGGTCAGTCCGTGCTCACGGCAAACCTGGTCGATGGCCTTTAGTATTCCAAGCAATCGCACCTGCACCTGCCTGGTCTCTTCGTCTACACGGTCGCCATGCAGCGTTAGTGCCTGCTCATTTGGATTGTAACTGGTTTCCATATCTCAAGAAATGTATTTTAGTGAGTAGTTTATAATAGTTCTGACTAAAGGCATAATGCATCATATTGCGCCAATCCATGCCGGAGCGGCAGGGATAGATGCTCACCTGCTGTTTGGGAGCGTCGGGATTCATCTGGTCACAGAGACGGGCGGTGTATTCAAACATGTTATACTCGCCCAGCACACGCTGCTTCATGGCTTCGAGCACGGGAAGCGACTGTTCATAACGCTGCTGGCCGATGACCTGCTCTATGATACTGATGGCCTGCTCGGGTCGGCGGATGTCAATGGGTTCAAAGGCCTCACGGCTGAAATAGTCAGCCAGGTTGGTACAGCCGTGATAGATGGGGAAGGTGCCGGTGAGATAGCAGTCGCTGATTTTCTCAGTCCAGTAGTAAGGCTCCGAGGAATTCTCAATGGCGATATGATATTTATAGGGATAGAGCACGTCCCATTTGTCGTCGAAGGGGCGGAAGCCGCGACCGAAGATGTCTATCTGGTCGCCGAAGTGGGCCTTGAGTTTCTCAACAAACTTGATGCGGTCGAGGTGGCCGCGGGTGAAGGCCTTGTTGCTGGTGATGACGGAGAGTAGCTTAGGTTTTGAGGGAAGAGACCCCACGAGAAGCGAGTCGTAGTCCTTGGTGTAGATATAGGGAACGGTGTCTTTGTCGGGCGCGGTATTGGGCTTGTAGCCCACGAACCAGGGGAGTATGGCCGGACCGTAGATAACGTTGCGATGGCGCATCTGCTGCTGACAACTGACCACCATACCAAACTGGTCGATATAGCGCTGGGGATAGACCAGCACGGAATGGGGCTCGGTAGTGAGCAGGATGGTGTTCTCGGGAGCCACTCGGCAGGTCTGCACCTCGCGCACACCCTTGCCCTGAACTACCCAGAAATCGGCCTCCTCCATCGAATCATCGAGGCAGAACTCATAGCGTCCGTCCTGCGAACGGAGGTTATGACCGGGTGTCTGGCGGTGCATAATGGTGGCCAGTCCCTCGCGATAGGGCATGAATCTTATCTTATACATAATAACAGAAGAACATACTTATAGACCTAAATTCCGCAGCACTTTAATTTAACTTTCTTTATAAGTACCTGAGCAACAAAAAGTTGCTCAGGATTTGGCCATGTCAGATTTTTCACTTACCTTAGTGCTGCAAATCAAGACAAGCAAAATCATCA
>JAEEGL010080210.1_pt1 | contig 10909 bp, 9 predicted proteins | sample 9134231 | NCBI WGS metagenome assembly JAEEGL01 (sample SAMN16246548, study PRJNA631951) | gut metagenome | biome: gut microbiome; feature: rumen; material: fiber-attached | host: Bos | place: Iran: Karaj | collected 2018-10
AGAGAAGACAGGCGTATCCTATGAGGATGCAAAGAAGGTTCTGGAAGAGAACAACTACGATATGCTTGAGGCTATCATCGCGCTGGAGCGTCAGGGCAAGGTAGCTGAGCCAAAGGAAGGCACTTATACAGCCGGAGCAAGTCAGGAAAGAGAACATGTTAAGAAGTTCGAGCTGGCTCAGAGAGAGTATGAGAATGACTGCAAGAAGAACAACATCAAGGAGGGTTTCAAAAAGATAGCAGATTTCTTCAAGTTCATCTTCCGCAAGAGTCTTGAGATTGAATTCTGCATCAACAAGGATGACCATAAGGTTGCAAGTGTTCCTGTTCTCGTCCTGGTACTTTTGTTAATGGGATTCTTCTGGATCACACTTCCACTCATTGTTATCGGACTGTTCTTTGGAATTAGCTACAATTTTACAGGTGTAGACAAGGTGGTTTTAGATGTAAATGATGTTTGCGACAAGGCATCCCAGACTGCTGAGAACATCAAAAACGAATTTAAAAAGGATGAAGAGCAAAACTCATGAGTAAAATATTAATCGTAGAAGATGAAGCACAACTGGCACGTTTTGTCGAACTTGAACTGATTCATGAAGGGAATACCGTGGATAAGGCGGAGGACGGTAGGAGCGGCCTTGATATGGCTCTTTCTAACGATTATGATCTGATTCTTTTAGATGTTATGCTGCCGGGCATCAATGGCTTTGAGGTCCTAAGAAGAGTAAGGGCAAAAAAGGAGACGCCTGTGATCCTTGTTACTGCAAGAGATGCAGTCATGGATAAGGTGTCAGGCCTTGATGCCGGGGCAGATGACTACATTACGAAACCATTTGCCATCGAAGAGCTACTGGCACGTATCAGAGTAGCTCTTAAAAGAAAGGGCTCTACTGCCCAAACCACAAGACAAATCACCATAAATAATGTGATGATGGACCTGGACAGGCACGAAGTTACTGCTGAGGGAAATCCTGTAGAGCTCACCAACTACGAGTTTGAACTCTTAAGGATCCTTATGGAAAACTGTAACATAGTCCTGGACAGAGAGCGCCTCATAGGCGAAATCTGGGGCTATGATTACGATGGAGAAACTAATGTTGTGGATGTATATATACGGCATCTTCGCACTAAAATAGATGACAAGTATGGCATCAGGCTTATCCAGACAGTCAGAGGCGTAGGATATGTTATAAAAGAAGGCCAATTATGAATAATGTAACCAAACGTACATCATCAATTGCAAGAGGTATAAATACAGCTTTCTGGTTTAATAAACTGAAAGCTTTTTTTACTTTGGATATGCTTATTATTCTGTCTTCCTTTGGCTTGTTCGGTTACAACAGTTACCTGACAATTCCGGAGACAGAGGTAATAAAGAGCTTTTCGATAACCGGAGAAAGTTACAAAAATGCTGTCCTTAATCTTTTCACGGACAGTTCCCAGTATAACTTTCCAATGGGGGAATACATATTTTTTATAAGGGTAATCCTCACCTTTGTTATTGCTTATCAGCTTCTGAATCTTCTTTTTTCTTTTACCAATACTGCAAGAATCAGGAGAAAACTCAGACCCTTGAATGAACTTGCTCTGAAGGCAGAAGCCATAAGTGAGGTGCCTCTTGATACCACCAAGTTTGAAGAACTTGAGGAAGCTATTTTAAAGGTTCCTGCTGATAGCAACGGAGCAAGGATATCTACGGGAGATGAAGATCTTGCCAGCATAGAAGCAGCCCTCAACAGCCTTTTGTACAGAATGCAGGAGGCAAGGATGCAGCAGGCAAGATTTGTGGATGATGCTTCCCATGAGCTCAGGACTCCCATAGCTGTCATTCAGGGCTACGTCAATATGCTGGACCGCTGGGGAAAAGACGATCCGGCTGTCCTTGATGAGTCCATAAAAGCAATCAAGAACGAGTCCGAGAACATGAAAGAGCTCATTGATCAGCTCCTCTTTTTGGCAAGGGGTGATAACGGTCGCCAGAAGCTGGCCATGGAGAACTTTGATCTTTCAGAAGTGATGAGGGAAGTGTGGGAAGAGTCCATAATGATCGACTCCGATCACAAATATCTTTTCGAAGAGGGTGAGAACTGCATTATCAATGGTGATCCTGCCATGATAAAGCAGTCCATAAGAATATTTGTCCAGAATGCTGCCAAGTACTCCGATAAAGGAAATACTATAAAGCTTTCGGTAAAAAATACAGGCACTAATATTACTTATTCCGTGCAGGATGAAGGCATCGGTATAGCAGGAGAGGAACTCAGTCACATCTTTGAGCGTTTCTACAGATCCGATAAGGCCAGAAATTCATCCACAGGGGGATCGGGCCTTGGTCTTTCCATTGCAAAATGGATCATAGATGCCCACAAGGGAACAGTGGAAGTACTTTCCAGGCAGGAAATAGGAACAAGAATAACGGTGTCATTTGAGGCAAATACAGAGGAATTATAAATGGAGTATCTTTATTGTAAGAATGAGAATTTTGAGGACTATTCCAGTGGCAGAGTTTTGTATGGCGGAAGTGGAATCCCAAATTTTCCGGTTAGACTCATAAATGAGATGTTTGGACGAGCAGCTTCCCATCTTAGCAAAAAAGAAGATCTGATAGTTTACGACCCATGCTGTGGGGGAGGTTATTCCCTTACAGTACTGGGCTTCTTTCATTCTGCAGACATCATGAAAATATATGGAAGTGATGTGGACGAGAATATGCTCGAGCATGCCAAAAAGAATCTGTCCTTGCTCCAATATGAAGGTTTGACAGAACGAAAACAGGAACTGTCTGCATTGTACGATACATATCATAAGGATTCTCATAAGGAGGCACTGGGCAGTGTCGAGGTGCTTAAAAAGCAATTAGTAAGGCCGATTCCATCTGAAGTGTTTAGGGCTGACTGCACAAAAACTCTTCCTCAGTTGAACGCGGATGTTATAATCACTGATGTTCCCTATGGCAACCTGGTGGATTGGAATGATGAAAATAATGATTCACTGAACTTAATGCTTGATAAGCTTGCCTGTATCTCTGATAAAGAGATGGTTCTGGCTCTTTCTATGGATAAAAAGCAGAAATTCGTTACTGAGAAGTGGGATGTACTTGAGAAGCACAATATAGGGAAAAGAAAGTTTGTGATAATGAAGTCGCAAAAACATTTGTGATTAAGCGGGAGGAATGGCTATGAGAGCAATTCTTACAAGTTCTTTGGGCGGACAAATTAAGGTAGACGGGAAAAGAATTCCGATTCCTTTTTCAGAAGAGAATGGCTTTCTGCCGCTACTGCAATCTCTATGGAAAGCAGATTCCAAGGTGATGATCATCAGCGGATCTCCGGATTATTATGATAAAAACGATGATATTCTAAGTTGCTTAAAGAAGTCTTTTGAACTGAGTGGGCTCAGTGTATCAGAGTTCCTGATGTGTGATGGAAGGAATAAAGAAGTAGCCCATCGGATTTTTGAAATGGATGTTATCATCCTTGCAGGCGGGCATGTTCCGACACAGAATAGCTTTATGAAGGAAATCGGCCTCAAAGAGAGGCTTGAGAATCATAGAGGACTTCTTTTGGCATGGAGCGCAGGCTCAATGAACTGTGCAGAGACTGTTTATGCAGGGCCGGAGCTGCCGGGAGAGGCTACAGATCCCACTTATGAGCGATGGATCAGCGGACTTGGATTTACGCAAATTAACATTTTTCCTCATTTTGAAGAACTAAAAGATGAGATGCTGGATGGAATGCGTTTGATTGAAGACATAACATATTCAGACAGTATGGGCCATGAAATTCTTGCACTTAATAACGGAAGCTACATAACCATAGATGATTCAGGGGAAACCTTGTATGGTGAGACCTACAGTATAAAAGACGGCGTTCAGAAGCTGATATGTCATAATGGCGAGTCCATAAAGCTTTGAAGCAGAAAGAATATAAAAGAAAGGACATATGGAAATATGGCAACAAATATCTTGGCAATTGGTAATAGTTTTTCCAGAGATGCTACAGCTTATCTGTATGAAATATGTAAAGATATGGGAATAGCTGTGCACGTTGTAAATCTGTATATCGGAGGATGCTCACTGGAACGCCATTGGAGCAATATTGAGAAAGATGAGAGGGCGTATCAGTATCAGGAAAATGGGATAGTTACAGACAGATATGTTTCTATCTCTGAAGTTCTGCATAGCAAGCCCTGGGATTTTATAGTGACTCAGCAATCAAGTCATGACAGCGGATGGCTTGATACTTATGAACCCTTTGTCAGTTTGATATTTGACTACTTGAAAAAAGAAGTTCCGGGCGCTCAAATATGTATGCAACAGACATGGGCATATGAGACTGACAGCGATCATGGATGCTTTATCCGCTACAACCGTGATCAGCAGGAGATGTATAGACGTTCGAGGGCAAACTATATCCGGATTGCGGAAACCTATGGTATTCCCCTGATTCCTTGTGGGGATGTCATTCAAAACATAAGAAAACATTCAGAGTTTGATGTGTCCAAAGGTGGCATATCCATCTGCCGTGACGGTTTCCATATGCATTATTTATATGGTCGTTATGCCCTTGCCTGTACCTGGGCAAAAACTCTTTTGAACGCACCTGTTCATGAATGTACCTATTTGCCAAAATGTTTTGAAACGGAAGAAGTTCCGGATCAAAAGTTACTTTCTCTGGTGCGGGAGGAAGTCGAAAAAGCTTGAAATTTATGCTATTTTAACAAATAGATGTCGCTATTACGGTTATAATGTAAATGGCGACATCTATTTTTTTTAAGGAGCATAAGTATGAGAAGAAAGCTAGTGCCCTTGCTATTAGCGGCATCCATTTTTGTGATGACCGCTTGTGGAGAGGAACAAACCTCACTGTCTTCAAATACCTGGATTGATTCTGATATTGAAGGCTTTGTAACAGAAGAAACAGTAGTCTCTGAGAAGGACGATTTTGCGGCCGCTGCCAATAAGGAACTGATTTTAAACGAAGATAGCAAAAATCTTGGTCTTTACAGTATATCCAAAAACGTCCTCAGGAAAAAGAGAGAGCTAGTCAATAACGCCGATGTAACAGGAAAAGAAATTGATGAAGTGCGGAAATTCCTGGCTCTGGTGGAAAATCGTGAAAAGAGAGAGGAACTGGGGGTTACGCCACTTGTTCCATACATCAAAGATATAGAGAGTATATCTTCTGTGGAGGAACTTTATGGCTGGATTGTCGATCCCAAACGAAATCCGTTTGGAAGTGCTCCTATTAACATCGAGGGAGGCAGCCGTTCCAAGGTGGATCCACAGTCTTATTTCCTATCTCTGAAAAAGCTGGATATGAATCTGGGTTCTGTGGAGGAATACTATAAGCTAGATAGCTATAACCTTGAGAGAATGGTTGATACAGAGGAAGAGGTTACGCTTATTCTGTCCCGAATGGGCTACGATAATAAGAGCATAAAGAAGATAATAGAGCAGGCATATCAAGTAGAGAAAAGGCTGGCAGATGCCATGTCAGATACTTCCGAAAAAGAAGAAGAGGAACTGGTATGTATGAGGGGCGAATTAGAACTACTCCAGGGAGACTATCCTCTAATGAAATATCTGGATAACTGGGGGTATGGAGCATGTTCTCTTTTTGTCGCAGATAGCGATTACATCCGGGCCTTGGACAATATCTGCAGCAGATATTTTGAAGAATTGAAGGCCATGTTTATTGTGGAGTATGCGGAAAGAGCAGGGAGATATCTGGATATGGACACTGCTCTTGCTTTTGATGAGATTGAAAAGCCCAAAGCCGCGAAGCAGGAAGAGGATGATAAAACTCCTGAAGAGAAATATGAGGAGGAGATATTTAATAAGTACATTCCCGACAGTGGATTGTCCGGTGCTTTGGACTATGCATATATTCATTATTATTTCAGTGATGAGGTTCATGACAGATTATACAAAATGTGTGAAGATCTGATCGCTGCTTTGAGAGAAATCTTTTTGGAGGAAGACTGGATTTCAGAAGAAGGGAAAAAGGCTGCACTTGATAAGCTTGATGCGGTTGCAATTCATGTGGTATTTCCTGATGAAGTAGACTACAGCAGCCTCAATATCATCCCCTATGAGGATGGAGGAAATCTATTGGAGGCACAGTTTGCCGGTCTTTATTTTGTAATGCAAAAGGAAGCTGAGAGAGTCACAAATAAGTTCGATATAAACAGCTGGGATGCATATAACAGCATGTACAGCACAACTATGACAAATGCTTTTTACGATCCAAACACAAATGGAATATATATCCTGGCAGGAATTCTGGAGACCCCCGCATATAAGGAAGATGCCACTGATGAAGAACTCCTTGGAGGCATCGGATCTGTTGTGGGACATGAGATAACTCACGGCTTTGATGCTACAGGTGTTAATTATAACAAGTATGGAATTGAGCAGGAGTGGCTACCCAAGGAGGACAGAACTGCTTTTGATGACAGAGCCACAAGAGTAACACTTTTCTTTGGCGGCATCAAACCATTCCCGGGATCCGGAAGCTATATTGCCAATGACGTTACCGGAGAAGCTACTGCTGATATGGGAGGAGTAAAAGCATGTCTTTATGTCGCTTCTAAGAAAGACAACTTTGACTATGATAAGTTCTTCAGGCAATATGCCTCCCTCTGGGCTGTGCAGCGAACCAAGGACAAGGAGAATCAATACATGTCGGATGTACATCCCCTTAACTATCTTAGAGTAAACGTCACATTGTCTCAATTTGACGAATTCTATGAGACCTACGGTGTTAGGGAGGGCGACGGAATGTATGTGGCCCCTGATAAGAGAATTTCAGTCTGGTAAACAGGAAGGAGTCAAAAGATGAGCGAAGCATTGATTGAGTTAAAAAATATTAAAAAGCAGTATGGCAATCATGAAGTATTAAAGGGCGTAAACATGCAGGTCAACAGGGGAGATATCTATGGACTTGTTGGCAGAAACGGCGCAGGTAAGACCACTATCTTTAAGATGATCCTGGGCCTGTCTGAAATAAATGAGGGTACGGTTTCAATTGCAGGAAGCCAGACCAGAGGCGAACTATTAAAAAACAGGGATAAGATAGGTTTTTTTGTAGGAACAAAGTTTTTTAATTATCTGACACCCAGGGATAATCTTAAGTACTATGCAACGATAAAAGGTATTCCACAGAGACAGATGAAGAAGGAAATCGACAGAGTTCTTGAAATTGTAGGACTTCAGAATGTAAAAAAGCCGGTTAAGACTTTTTCTCTTGGTATGGGACAGAGGCTTGGTATAGCTAATGCAATCCTTGGAAATCCGGAGATACTGATCCTGGATGAGCCTACTAACGGCCTTGACCCCCAAGGTATTGCAGATGTGAGAAACATGGTGAAGCGTTTCAGAGAAGAGTATGGAATGACAGTTATCATATCATCCCATATTCTCGGAGAGCTGGAGCATACCGCTGACAGATTCGGAATCGTCAATGAAGGAATTGTGGTAAAAGAGATAACACAGGATGATCTTAATGAGAAGAAGAATGTCATTGAGATCGAAGTGGACAACCTGGAGAAGGCGAGGCAACTTCTCAATGACGGCGGCGTGAAGATAACCAGGGAGATGGCTGAAAAGTCTTCTCTTGAGGACTATTATTTCAGATTAGTCGGAGGAAATAAGGGATGAGAAGACTTATTAGAGGTGATATCAGGAGGATCCTGAGTAAGCTGGGCTTTTATATAATTCCGGCTCTTTTCTATCTGCTGATGTACATTGACCCTTCTGCTTCTCCCGGAAAAAAATATGATTTTGATGGCAGTTACGCTTCTATAGTGATGCTTTATAAGTATGCATTTGGCGTTGTTGTGGGAATTCCGGTATTTATCGGAGTATATGCCGATGAGCTTAAAGCAGGCGCTATGCAGACCTGCATCGGACGTGGGTTGAGCAGAGTAAAAATTCTTCTTAGTAAGTTTATTGATTCTGTAATACTGATTGTGACTTTTTACATATTTTCTTATTGCATCGAAATACTGAATATGAGAATGCACCTTGTTTTTCCAACGCCTCAGCAGAACCTTAGCGTTATCACGGTGTTCGGAGCATCCTGCATGAAGTGTATAGGTGCTATGGCTTTTGCTGCAATCTTTTTATATATCACCTGGAACTCATCAGTAGGGGTAGTTGTGCTTATCATCTCACTGGCATGTGCTGAGATGCTGCTAAATCTCATTCAGATGAATACTAAATTACCATTGCTTGATATTTCCTATATGGGTGTTGTTGATCAGGCATTTGCCAATATTGCGGCCGGAAGTAACTGGCTTTTGCCGTGTCTGGCAGTTTTGGCCTATCTGGTGATCTTTATTGGGATTAGCATTTCAGTTTTTAACAGGAAGGAACTTGAACTATGAGAAGACTGATCTGGGGAGATTTTAGAAGAATACTTGGCAAAAAAACTGTTGGAATTACCTTTATCCTGGCTATTTTATACATTGTGGGAAGAGTTAATCTTTATTATGCATCTTATGACAATTCTCCTTTTGCTGCAGTTAAATATCTGATCCGGACATTGCCAATGGTCAGTGCAATTTTAAGCCTTGTTATTTTCAATGCGGTGTACGCAGATGATTTTAAATCCATGAGCTTTGTTACTGCCATTGGAAGAGGAATTCCCAGAACAAAGGTTGTAATAGCCAAGCTCATTGTTATAGCAATACTTATGACGGTAATATACTCAGTTATGACAATTCTTTTAAATGTGCTTGTCATGGTGCCAAGCGGAGGCTTCAATCATACTTTGACTGTAGCCTGGTATACAACAATCTATGTTTCTGTCTATAAGTCCTATGGCTATATTGCTCTTGCATCGCTGGTGCTGTATCTGACCAATAATATTCCTTTGGGAAGCGTTGTTCTTATCCTGCTTCATATTGTGATGGAGTTTTCAACTGAGGTGCTTAATCTGATCAAGATCCTTCGGCCTTTACATTTGGACAGACTCAATTACGCGGGACTGGCAGACAATGCTGCTGCGGATTTTATGATGGGGGCTTATGGTGTGGGGATTTTAAAGCTTCTGTTTGGATTGGCCTTTTACCTTGCCATCGTTATAATAGCTACAAACGTATTGTTTGAGAAAAAAGAGTTGGAATTTTAAAGTGAATTGACGCATGCAAAAAAAGAAATGCTGTACTTAACATAATACTTGGCACTATAGTATATATAGAATACATCGTTTTGTGGGGATAAATGATGGGGGCAATTAAAAGAAACATTTCTATATTTCTGTCATTAATATTGGCGGTCTGCGCTCTCAGTAGCTGCAGTCTGCCTTTTTTTGAAGATGATCGGACGGAGGGAGAAAAAAAGTATCCGGAGTTTATAACCATAGATGTTTTTGACGTTCAGTCCAACACCAGAGGAATTCAGCGGGGGTGGTTCGCCAAGATTGTCCGGGACAAGTTCAACATGCAGCTTAATATCATAGCTCCCAATCAGGAAGGTCATGGAAATGCCATTTTTGAGAGTATGAGAGCATCCGGAAATATCGGAGATATCATATTTATCGGTGCAGATGACGGCAATCTCCGTGACTTGGTAAGAGAAGGCCTCATTCTGGATATGACTGATTATATGAAGGACAGTGAAAATCTCCTTAAGTATGAGAATCAGATAAGACTTACTTCAGCCAATGCCGATGCTGAAGGTTTATTTGCGATTCCTAGTGAGATTTCTTCCAATACAGAGGTTGGGGAAGCAGATTTCAGTGAACCCACCAATGCACCCTCCATCAGGTGGGATTTGTACAGAGAACTGGGATATCCTGAGGTTAAGACTCTTGAGGACCTTCTGCCGGTGCTGTCACAAATGCAGGAAAAAGCAGCCAAAAGCGATAGCGGGAAAAACGTCTATGCCTTCAGTCTTTTTTCAGACTGGGACGGGGGAATCATGCAAAATGCAGGAGCCATTGCTTCGCTGTATGGATTTGACATTCTGGGATTTGTCCTGATGAATCCTGAAACCGGTGAAATGGAGAGCGTTGCTGATGAGAACTCAGCATATTTCAGAGCACTGGATTTCTTTTTCGAAGCTAACCGTATGGGGCTGGTAGATCCTGAATCTCCTTATCAGAATTATGATACAGTTGCCTCCAAATACAGAGACGGAGCGGTTCTTTATTCCTTCTGGCCCTGGATGGGGCAGTCTCTTTACAATTCAGAGACCAGACTTAGGGAAGGAAAAGGCTTTGCTTCACTTAAAATAGAGGATGCCAGCTACGTGACTTGGGGAAATGATCCCGGCGGAAAGCAGAGTTTTTCCATGATGATAGGAAAAAACACCAAGGATCCGCAGAGAATGGTGGACTTTGCCAACTGGCTCTTTTCCAAAGAGGGAATTGAGTGCAGCGGTTCACCGACCGGTGATTTCAGGGGACCGGAGGGCTTGACCTGGGAAATGACGGAGAATGGTCCAAGGTTTACTGAATTTGGAATAAAGGCCTTTATTGACATGGAGGAGGAGCTTGAGGTACCTGAAGAATACGGAGGAGGGCTCTGGAGTCAGGGAGTATCTGCGCTCAACTTCAAACCTGTTGATGTTCAGGACAGCGATGAGAATGGTGTTCCTTACAGATATCAGCTCTGGGATGACTATACAAGCCGAAGCAAGACTGTGATCTACAGTGATTGGAGCAACCTTTACGGTACAGAGAAAGAACCAATAGCATATTTTAAGGAACAGGACATGCTTACAATAATCCCCGGCGTTGAGTGGGGAGGCTTTGCTTATCCTGAGTATCTTCAGACCATTGAAGATCAGTGCCGACAGGCCATAGTTGACTACTCCTGGAAAATGATTTTTGCGTCTTCCAGGGCGGAATATGAACTATTGAAAAATGAACTGGTCAGTACTTTGGATAAGCTTGGGTTTGATC
>JAEEGL011730009.1_pt1 | contig 10909 bp, 8 predicted proteins | sample 9134231 | NCBI WGS metagenome assembly JAEEGL01 (sample SAMN16246548, study PRJNA631951) | gut metagenome | biome: gut microbiome; feature: rumen; material: fiber-attached | host: Bos | place: Iran: Karaj | collected 2018-10
ATGAGCTCCTACACCATCGACCTGCGCTCCATGACCCAGGGCCGCGGCTCCTTCGTGCTGAAGTTTGCCCGCTATGAGGAAGCCCCTGCCATGGTCCAGCAGAAGATCATCGAAGAGGCAAAGGCTCTGGCGGAAAACGAGTAATACGCATATCATCAATAAAGCGCCGGTCTCCCCTTGGGGGAGACCGGCGCTTGCGGCAGGAGGCGGGACAAATGGCAGAGATCCGCAGGATCACCGGTGAGAACCGGCAGGATGCGCAGCTTCCCAATGAACCCTTCGCCCTGTGGGGCAGGCTGATCCCGGGCCTGCAGGACGGAATATGGTCCTACCGTGTAGAGCGCTTTGCGAAGGAGACGGAAATGTGTTTCCCGGATGTGCCCTATGACCCTGAACAGGAGGACGGGGTGTTCCTTGGCGCATACGACGGGGAAACATGCATCGGCCTGGCGGTGCTGCGCAGCGGAATGTTCCGGTACATGTATCTGGACGATCTTAAGGTCTGCCGCGCTTTTCGCGGAAAAGGCGTGGGCGGAATGCTGGTTGCAGCCTGCATGGAGGAAGCAAAGGCACGAGGGGGGCGCGGCATTTACACCATAGGTCAGGATAATAACCTTTCCGCCTGCCTTTTCTATCTCAAACAAGGATTTAGTATCGGAGGATTCGACAATCGGGCTTATCGTGGTACAGCACAGGAGAATAAAGCGGATATCTATTTCTATAAGGACGGTTGAATTGCGAAGAGTACCATGTGCAAAGGGGCTGCTGCAGGATGCAGCAGCCCCTTGTGAGCAAACCGTAAGCCGGGTTCTGTACGGACGCAAGCGCGCCCGCGGCAGTCATCTATCTTGGCGCAGCGTTGCCGCTGCGCTCCAGCCACCTCCTTGGGGACGGCCGGGCCGGCCTGTTGTCCCCAGTACCACGGTGTTGCTGCGGATAGAGTTTACATGAACGGACACTCTCGAGCCGTTCCGTGGGCTCTTACCCCACGTTTCCACCCTTGCCGCCCCGAGGGACGGCGGTATCTCTCTGTTGCACTTTTCCTGAAGTCGCCTTCGGCGGCCGTTAGCCGTTATCCTTGCCCTGCGCAGCCCGGACTTTCCTCACCTGCGCGCTTTCGCGCTGCAGGCGCGACTGCCCTGTTTGCTCACGGCGGCATTGTACTCTCCCGGCCCGGCCCTGTCAAGGAAGGATTGCATTTGACTTGCCGCTGAGCTATACTTGATTTGTTCAAAAACCGCGTAGGGAAGTGAAATCGTGAATCTGAACGAGTATCTGGACGGCCTCCGGGGCAAACGGGTGGCCGTTCTCGGCATGGGCATCAGCAACGCCCCTCTGGTGGCGCTGCTGGCGAAGCACGGCCTGGATGTCACCGTCCGGGACAAGAAGGAGCTGCCGCCCCTGGAGGGGGTCAGGTGCGTATCCGGTCCGGATTATCTGGCGGACCTGACGGAAGACGTGGTATTCCGCACCCCCGGTCTGCGCCCGGATTTGATCCCCCTGAAGGAGGGGGCGGAGCTCACCAGCGAAATGGAAGTGTTCTTCCGCCTCTGTCCCTGTCCCATCTTCGCCGTCACCGGCAGCGACGGGAAAACCACCACCACAACCATCATCTCCGAGCTCCTGAAGGCCGCGGGGAAGCGGGTATGGCTGGGGGGCAACATCGGCAGGCCCCTGTTGGATATGGTGGATGAGATGAAGCCGGAGGACTGCGCCGTGGTGGAGCTCTCCTCCTTCCAGCTCATGAGCATGTCCCTCAGCGCCGCCACCGCCGTGATCACCAACGTGCAGCCCAACCACCTGGACTGGCATAAGGACATGGGGGAGTACGCCGGTGCCAAGAAGAACGTTTTCCTCCATCAGGGCCCCCAGGGCCTGCTGGTGCTGAACGCGGACGATTCCGTATCCTCCGCCTTCGCCGCGGAGGCACCGGGGATGGTACGCTTTTTCAGCCGGAAGCAGGAACAGCCCCAAGGCTGCTGGTTCGACGGGGAGACCGTCTGGTTTGAAGGGGAGCCCGTCCTCCGCAGGGAGGAAATCAAAATCCCCGGCCTGCACAATATTGAAAACTACATGGCCGCCTTCTGCGCCGTGTATCCCCTGGTGGGGAAGGAGGTCTGCCGCCGGGTGGCGGCGGAATTCGGCGGCGTGGAGCACAGGCTGGAGCTGGTGCGGGAGAAGGACGGGGTGAAGTACATCAACGATTCCATTGCTTCCAGCCCCTCCCGGACCGTGGCCGGGCTCCGGGCTTTGACGGGACAGAGCATCGTTCTCATTGCGGGCGGGTATGATAAGCATATCCCCTATGCCCCCCTGGGGGCGGAAATCCCCGGAAAAGTCCGGGTGCTGGTGCTCACCGGACCCACCGGGCCCAAAATCAAGGAGGCTGTTCTGGAAGCCGGGGGAGAGACGCCCCTGATTCTGGAAGAAACCGATTTCCGCCGTGCGGTGCTGGCCGCTGCGAAAGCGGCGAAGCCGGGGGACACGGTCCTCCTGAGCCCCGCCAGCGCCTCCTTTGACGCCTTCAAGAATTTTGAAGAGCGGGGCGAAACCTTCAAACAGATCATCAGAGAACTTTGAGATAAGGAGACAGCTATGCGTTTGGATGATTATGCCTTGTCACTCTGCGGCTGGCCCGGTCCTTCCGGCTTTGAGGGCGCGGTGACGGATCGGGCTGAAGAGCTGCTGAGGCCCTTGGTGGACGAGGTGCGCAGGGACGTGATGGGGAACCTCTTCGGCCTGCGCCGCTGCGGCAAGCCCGGAGCGAAGAAGCTCCTGCTGGATGCCCATTTGGATGAGATCGGCTTCATCGTTACGGAGATCACCGAGGGCTTTTTGCGATTTGCCCCGATCGGCGGGGCAGACCCCCGGGTGCTCCCCGGCTGCCCGGTCACGGTGATGGCGGAAAAGCCCCTGTACGGGGTGATCGACTGCCTGCCCCCCCATGTGCTCACGGCGGAGCAGCGGGAACAGGCTGTGCAAGTCAAGGACCTGTATATCGACCTGGGCCTCAGCCAGGAGGAGGCGGAGAAACAGGTGCCCATCGGCACTCCGGGCGTGTTCGTGGGAGAGATCATCCAGCTTCAGGGAGACAATCTCACCTCCAAAGCATTGGACGACCGGCTCTGTGCCGCCGTGCTTCTCAGCACCCTGGAGGCGCTCAGGGGGGAGGACCTGCCCTGTGACCTGGAGGTCATGCTCAGCACCCAGGAAGAGGTGGGGAGCCGCGGCGCGAAGCCCGGGATCTGGAGCGCGGACCCGGACTGGTGCATTGCCTGCGACGTGACCTTTGCCAAAACGCCGGACGGCAGCGAGGCGGGCACCTTCAAGGCGGGCAGCGGCTGCACCATCGGCGTGGGGCCCAACTGCACCCGGAGCATCACGGAAGCGCTCATTGCCACGGCCAAGGCCGGGGAGATACCCTATTCCATCGAAGTCATGCCGGGGAACAGCGGCACCAACGGTTGGGCCATGCAGGTGAGCCGCCAGGGGGTGGCCACCGCCATCGTCTCCGTGCCCATCAAGTATATGCACAGCCAGGTGGAGACCGTCCGCCTCTGCGATGCGGAGGCCGCCGTGAAGCTGCTGACCGAATTCATCCGGGGAGGTGCGCTGAAATGAAAGAGACGTTGAAGACTCTGTGCAGCCTTCCCGGCGTGTCCGGGCATGAGGACGCGGTGCGCGGATATATCCGGGAGCAGGTTCAGCCCTATGCCGACACGATTCTGGAGGACGCCATGGGGAACCTTCTGGTGCACGTCCGGGGCGAAAAGCCGGAGGAACCGGGAAAGAAGCTCCTTTTGGCGGCCCACATGGACGAAGTGGGCGTCATCGTTACGGACATCACTTCGGAAGGCTACCTGAAATTCGACTTTGTGGGCGGCGTGGACCGCCGTGTTGTCATCGGCAAAAAGGTGCTGCTGGGGGATAAGGCCGTTAACGGCATCATCGGCCTGAAGGCCATCCACCTGACGGAGGGAGAGGAGCGGAACAAGGTCCCGCCCCTGAAAAGCCTGTATATCGACATCGGCGTCTCCTCAAAGGAGGAGGCGGAAAAGCTGGTTTCCCTGGGGGACGTGGGCACCTTCGCCACTTGGTCTCTGGAGTTCGGCGGGGGTTATCTCATGGCCAAGGCCATCGACGACCGGGTGGGCTGCACCGTGATGCTGGAGCTCATCCGCAGGGGCCTGCCCCGGGACGCCTGGTTCGCCTTCACCGTACAGGAGGAGGTGGGCTGCCGGGGCTCCCAGACCGCGGCCTGGCGCATCCAGCCCGACTATGCCCTGATCCTGGAGGGCACCACCGCGGCGGACCTGCCCTCCCAGTCCGGTGGGGAGAAGGTCTGCAGCCCGGGAAAGGGCCCGGTGGTCCCCTTTATGGACGGGGGCAGCGTGTACGACCACGGCCTGTTCAGGAAGCTCACCGCCCTGGCGGAGGCCAGGGGCATCCCCTGGCAGACCAAAACGAAGATCTCCGGCGGTACTGACGCCTCCTCCATCCAGCGGAGCGGGGCGGGCGCCCGGGTGGCGGCCATCTCCGCCGCCGTGCGGAATATCCATTCCCCCTCCTGCGTCTGCTGCCTGGAGGATATGCAGCGCATTTATGACCTGGCTTACGCCTTCCTGGAGGAACTGTAATGGGGGAAAAACCGGAACTGCTTGCCAGGGAAGCGGAAGCCCTGGCCCGGAGCCGCTTCCTGGAGCTGGAGGAAACGGCGGAATACAATACCGCCAAGGTGCTGAAGGCCTTTCGGAATCACCGGGTCTCGGAGGCCATGTTCGGCGGCACCACGGGCTACGGCTATGACGATTTGGGCCGGGACACCCTGGACGCCATCTGGGCGGAGGTGTTCGACACCGAGTCCGCCCTGGTGCGCCTGGGCTTTGCCAACGGCACCCACGCCATCACCTGCGCCGTATACGCCCCCCTTCGCACCGGGGACGTGATGCTCTGCGCCACCGGCCTGCCCTACGATACCCTGTGGAGTGCCCTGGGGGTGCATGACGATAAACCCGGTTCCCTCCGGTCCTACGGCGTGGAGATTCGGGTGGTGGATCTGCTGCCGGACGGGAGCCCCGACCTGGAGGGCATCCGGAAAGCGGCGGCGGACCCCCGGGTCAAGGAGGTATTCCTCCAGCGGAGCCGGGGATACACCAGCCGCCCCGCCCTGAGCGTGGAGAAGCTGAACGAGGCCATCGCCGCCGTGCGGGAGGTGAATCCCGGCGCTGCCTGCGTGGTGGACAACTGCTATGGGGAGTTCACGGAGCGGACGGAACCCCGGGGAGACCTGCTGGCGGGCTCCCTCATCAAGAACCCCGGGGGCGGCCTGGCCCCCATGGGGGGCTACATCGCGGGACGGGCGGACCTGGTGGAGGCCGCAGCCTTCCGCCTGACCGTTCCCGGCCTGGGGGGCGAGGTGGGAGCCAGCCTGGGTTTCAACCGTACCCTGTATCAGGGTCTGTTCCTGGCCCCCCACACCGTAGCCCAGGCGCTGAAAACCGCCGTGTTCGCGGCGGCGCTGCTGGAAAAGCTGGGGTATGAAACCTTCCCGTCCTGGGACGCCCCCAGGAGCGATATCATCCAGTCCATCGACTTCCACGACCCGGAGAAGCTGAAACGCTTCTGCGCCGGAATACAGCAGGGGTCCCCTGTGGACAGCTTCGTGACCCCGGAGCCCTGGGACATGCCCGGGTATGAGGCCCCGGTGATCATGGCGGCGGGCACCTTTATCCAGGGGGCTTCCATCGAGCTGAGCTGCGACGGGCCAATGCTGCCGCCCTACCGGGCCTACCTCCAGGGCGGCCTGACCTATGAGTCCGGCAAGCTGGGCATACTGGAAGCGGTGCGGAGGCTGCAGGAGAAGGGTTGATTCCCGGGAACCACGGGCATACACTGTAATGAGGTGATGCCCGTGGTTCGTTTCAGGAACAGGCGAAAAGGCATCGGCGTCGGTCTGATCCTGCTGGGGCTGCTGATTCTGCTCCTGCTGCTCTGGAGCCGGCTGGGTCCCCTGATTCGGGAACTGGCGGCGGCGGAAGCGGAAAACGCCGTGACCCTGGCCATCAACCGGGTGCTGGGGGAGATGCTGGAGCGGGGCGAGCTGGAATACGACGATCTGATCCGCCTGGAGAAGGACGAAACCGGGGCCGTGACCGCGGCCTATGCCAACATGGGACGGATTACCCGCATCCGGGCGGAGATCGCCCGGGAGGTGGCGGCGGAGATCATGGACCGGGACCGGGTGGAGCTGCGCCTGCCGGTGGGCAGCCTTCTTGGTATGGCCGTCCTCTCCGGCAGCGGGCCGGGTCTGCCCCTGCGCATCCTGTCGGTAGAACGCATCCAGGCGGATCTGTCCAGCCGCTTTACCGCCGCAGGCATCAACCAGACCCTGCACCAGATTCGGGTGGAGCTGCAGGTCTCCGTGCGGGTGCTGGCGCCCGGGGGCTTTACCTCAGGAACGGTTTCCGCCCGCCTTCCGGTGGCGGAGACCCTCATCGTGGGCCGGGTGCCGGACAGCTACACCTATTTCGAGGGCAGCGAGCAGTGGGATGAGCCCCTGGAACGCTTTGATATCACCACCTGAGAGGCGGAGCGGAATTTCTCTCTGGGATTCTGAAAAAAACCTTGACCCGGGACCGGAAGTATGGTACACTCTGCTTTGCTGGGATGGCGCCATAGCCAAGCGGTAAGGCAGAGGTCTGCAAAACCTTCATCCCCGGTCCGATTCCGGGTGGCGCCTCCATAGGACCTCATCGCAACGCGATGAGGTCCTTTTTGCATACCCGGTTTTCTCCTCTCATACATTTGGGTATGAGGAGGAGTGCGTATGACGATCATCGGCAGAAAAAGAAGGTTCCGCCTGCCCGGGGGCCAGGTCCTGGCGATCCTGCTTATTTTGGGGGCAATGGCGGCCCTGTTCGCCGTGGTGTACAGCCCGGCGTTCGTGGGGGCCTCCGCCACGGAACGGCAGCTTCCGGTGTACTCCGTGGGTCGGGACGGAAAATTCTGTTCCCTGTCCTTTGACGCCGCCTGGGGCAACGAGGATACGCCGGAGCTCATCCGGATTCTGGACAGCTACGGGGTGAAGGCCACCTTTTTCGTGGTGGGGGACTGGGTGCGGAAGTATCCGGAGAGCGTGAAGGCCCTGGCGGAGGCCGGGCATGAGGTGATGAACCACTCCAACCACCACGACCACTTCAATCCCCTGAGCACACAGCAGATCACGGCGGACGTGACCGCCTGCGCGGAGGAGATCGAGAAGGTCACCGGCGTATGGCCCACCCTGTTCCGCTGTCCCTACGGGGAGTATGACGACCATGTGATCGCGGCGGTGAACAGCCTGGGGATCACCCCCATCCAATGGGACGTGGACAGTCTGGACTGGAAGGATTACGACGCGGAGACCATCCGCAAGCGGGTGTGTTCCAGGGTGCAGCCCGGGAGCATCATCCTGTTCCACAACGCGGCGAAGCACACGCCGAAGGCTCTGCCCGGGATCATCGAGGAGCTGATCCGGGAGGGGTACACCATCCTTCCCATCAGCCAGCTGCTCCTCACCGGGGAGACCACCATCGACCATACGGGAAGACAACTGCCGGCCTGAGGACCGGTTTACGAAAGAAGCTGGAGAGATGAACGACCTGACTGTAGGTAAGCCCTGGCCACTGCTGCGGCGCTTTGCTCTGCCCCTGCTGCTGAGCACGGCTCTGCAGCAGCTCTATTACATCGCGGACAGTGTAATCCTGGGCCAGTACACCGGCTCCGCTGGCCTGGCCGCCATCGGGGCGGCCTATCCCATCACCCTGTTTTTCCTGGCGGTGGCCACCGGCTCCGCCATGGGCATCAGCGTGGTGGCCTCCCAGCTCTATGGGGCCAAGCGCATGGACGACCTGAAAACCTCCATCTATACCGCCCTGTTGTCCATGGGGGGACTGGGGGTCATCCTCACCGCACTGGGGGTGGGACTTGCGTCGCCTCTGCTCCGCTGGCTCAACGCCACCGGGGAGGTGTATACCGGCGGCAGGGCCTACCTTGCCATCTACTCCGCAGGGCTTATCCCCATGCTCATTTACAACGCCTCCAACGCGGTGTTCACCGGCCTGGGGGATTCCCGGAGGCCTCTGCTATTCCTTCTTTTTTCCTCCATCCTGAACGTGCTGCTGGACCTGCTGGCGGTGGCGGTACTGCGCTGGGGCATCATCGGCGCAGCCTGGGCCACCACCTTCTCCCAGCTGGCAGCGGCACTCCTCGCGGCCCTTGTCCTGCTCCGGCGCACCCGGGAGATCAAAACGGAGACCCGGGCGAAGGCCTTTGATCGGGCGCTTTTCGGCAGCATGTGCCGCATCGCCGTGCCCAGCATCTTCCAGCAGGCCTGCGTGGCCCTGGCCCATACCATCGTCCAGAGCCTGGTGAACACCTATTCCGTCTCCGTGGTGGCGGGTTATGAGGCGGCGTCGAAGATCCACAACTTTGCCTACATGAGCTTCAACACCATGGGCACCGCCCTCAGCTCCTTTGCCGCCCAGAACTACGGGGCGGGCAGGGGAGACCGGGTGAAGGAGGGCTTCCGCACCGGCACCCTCATGTGCTTCTGCCTCACCGTTGTGGTGGTGTTGATCTTCCAGCTCCTGCCCCGGCAGCTCATGGGCCTCTTTGTGGACCCGGGCCAGGAGGCGGAGGTGGTGGAAACCGGGATCCGGTACATGCGCATCATTTCCCCGGACTACCTGATCATCTGCTTCATCATCACCTTCGGCGGCCTGTTCCGGGGAGTGGGGAAGATCATGGATTTCTTCCTGGTGACTGTTTGGGACTTCACCGTGCGGGTGGTGATGTGTTTCGTCCTCACCAGAGTCCTGAACAGCTATACCGGCCTGTTCTGGGCCTGGTACTTCGGCTCCGTGGCGGACGTGATCCCCTGCTTCATCATCTATAAACGAATGGATTTCTCCAGAGGAGAACGGCGAAAAGCGTAAAAAGAAACGGCCCCGCAGACCAAACCGGTCTGCGGGGTCAGTCGTAATGCGCTCAAAACCGTCCTTCCTCCCGGCACTTGGCCAGGAACCACTCCGTATCCGCCCCGGGGGCGGGGGAGGGGTGAACGGAAATGGTGGGGGTGAGGGAGAGCCTGCCGGGGCTGTGGGTGGTGCGGAGCATCCCCACGCCGGGGTGATACTCCCGCTTGGTCAAGCCCCGTGCCTTGGCATAGTCCTCCTCCGGCGGCTCCGCCTGGTAGAAGCGGCAGCGCCGCACCGTGACCCCCGGCACGTCCAGGAGCTTCACCCAGGCCTCCGTATCCCCCTGAGCGGTCCGTTCCGCCAGGGCCGCGGAAAGGGCCTCGGGGTCCTCCGGCAGGCCGGAGAGCAGGGGAACGGCGCGGATGGCCGCCGTATCCTTCGCCACCAAATAGAACCAGCCGTCCCGGGCTTTGAAAATGCGGTTTAGTGGGCCGTAGCCGGCGGCATTTGGTCCCTTGGGCTCATCCCAGACCTTCCCCTCCCAGCCCAGCATAAAGGGGAGCTGGGCCAGGGTGGAGCTGCGGGAGAGACAGGCCTGAACCCGCTGGCCGATGCCGGTGCACAGCCTTCCGTAAACCGCCAGCAGGACGCCGAGGCAGCCCATCTGGCCGGTCATGTGGTCCAGCACCAAAAGGGGCAGGGTGTCCGGCTTCACGGAATCCCCGTACCGGCAGGACATGCCGGTGACGGCCTCGCCCAAATCCTCATGCCCCCGCATCCATTCCCGTCCGCCCCCCAGGGAGTGGATGTTGATCTGGGAAAGGATGATCTGGGGATTCTTCTCCCGCAGCTGTTCCTCCGTCACCCCCAGGTGCTCATAGGCAGCCTGGGCGAAGTTGCAGTGGAAGATATCCGCCTCCCGGATGAAGGAGTCCAGGAGCTTTTTCCCCTCGGGGGATTTCAAATCCAGGAAAATGCAGGTCTTGCCGTTGTTCTGGGTCTCATGCCCAGCCAGAGCGGTGTGGTTGTCCATGAGCCGGGGATTGTTGATTTTCAGCACCTCCGCGCCGTACTCCGCCAGGAGACGGCCGCAGGTGGGCCCTGCCACCACCTGGCAAAGGTCCAGCACCTTGATGCCCTTCAGGGCGGGCTCCGGAGGCTGGCAGCTGCCGGGAACGGGCCTGGGGGGCAGCTTTTCCAGCTCCGCCAGGATCTCCGCCCTGTCCTCGTCCGGCAGGTGCCGGGGGATGCCCGCGCTGTCCCCGCTTTTCAGCATGATGGAGGGGACGCCGGGCTGGAGGGTGTGTCCCAGAATGGGGTCCTCCACGGGAATGACGCTGCGGCTGTCCAGGGCCGCAGCATCCTTCAGCCACTCCGCGCTGGTCTGGGAGACGGCGAAGCCCGCGCCGTGCTCCTTCTGGGCGTAGTCCTCCCACTCCTGCATGGTGCGCTCCAGCATGAGCTTTTTCACGGTCTCCCCGGCCTCCGGGGGTACCGCGTCATCGATCCACTCCGCCGGAAACAGGGCCCGGGCGATGCTCAGGGCGCCTCTGGGGGGCGGGGTGGTCTGGATGTACCGCCCGTCCTTGCAGGGGTACTGGGCCATAAGCCGCACCAGGGCATAGCTGTTGGAATTCTCCTTCCGCCGCTCCGTGCCCGGGGGCAGCATGCTCTGGGGCGGGGTGACGGTGCGGGTGCTGTCCACCTCAAAGGCAGCGTCGTACAGGGCGGATTCAATGAACTGCCCTCTGCCGCATTTTTTCCGCACAATGAGGGCGGAGACGATGCTGTGGCAGGCGATCACCGCGGCGAAATTGGAGGCCAGGGGCAGAGCGTCGAAGCGGATGAAGCGGCTGCGGGTGGCAAAGTCCATACCGGAATACAGTCCCGCCTCCGCGCCGACGATCCCCTCCCAGCCTGGGAGAGTCCGGCGCTCCGTGTCGTACCGGGAG
>JAEEGL012612626.1_pt1 | contig 10909 bp, 13 predicted proteins | sample 9134231 | NCBI WGS metagenome assembly JAEEGL01 (sample SAMN16246548, study PRJNA631951) | gut metagenome | biome: gut microbiome; feature: rumen; material: fiber-attached | host: Bos | place: Iran: Karaj | collected 2018-10
CACGGCCACAGTGTCTTTCTTCATCAGAAAGTTTAGCTACCCAGTCAAGGTCTACTTTTTTAACATTTGGCACATTACAAATCTTCTTGACTGCATCAAAATTTTTTACAGCGTCATTCATTATCAATCTCCCTTATATTTCAAGCTATTATAGAAACTCAATACTTTATCAGTATATCCAAGTTCAGCAATTCCAAAAAGGAACCCAGGTAAGTGTCTTGGAACTATTTCTCCAGTCTCTTGAGCATTTTTAAGTTCAGTCATCCATTCAATATGGGCAGCCTTATATGCTTCAAACTCACGAGCTCCTTTTCCCTTTGTTCTATCATAATAAGAACGTTTTTGCCATTCCCGACTCAAGCCACCATTTGGGTCATATCTTGGGTCCTGTGGACGTGGGTGAGATTTTTCCCACTCTTTTTCTGAAACATTATAATTTTCCCAGTTATCAAAATAGTCTTGATAACCAGAGATTTCAAGATTTATAGTAGCGAGATATTCTGAAATTTTCTGTTTAAGTTCTTTAATGAGATTATTGTCGCTCTGTTTAAAATGAACTTCTACATGTTTTCGATTTTCATCACAATCTACGTTTTCAACATTTGGAACACTACATATTTTTTTGATATTATTTAGTATTTCTTCTGTCATATTTATATAGTAATAAAAATTCTTATAAAAGTAAAAATAAAGCCCACCATTTGGTGGGCTTTTATCTTAATTTAAACTATCTTATTCCTGTGGAAGATTTTCCCAAATAAGAAGAACTGTATCAGAGAATGGAGTAACTCTACATTCTGCCTTAATAACGAATTGTCTCTTAGCCTTTGTTGTTCCATTGTTTTCTTCAAAAATCTTAACTGCACCATAAGACCAAGGAGCATCTTTACCTTGACATCTTGCTTTCATAATTTCATTACCCTGTCTTTCTCTAACTTCCATATAGTGTGGGCTAATTCTCTTGAACAACTGAGGAGCCATTACCTTGTCTCTAAGTTCGTCCTTAGCCAAGTCGAATGACATCTGATGTCCAAGATAAGACCAGTCTGTTGTCTCGTCAGGATGCTGAGTAGACTTATCGTCCATAATGATAACTCCGTAAGAGTTATCAAAACAAATTGGGTTAATACGTTTCTTTTCAGCCAAAATCTTGAGCTGGTCTGATGTCCATCTCCACTTTGTTTCAAGAACTGAAATTGCCAACTGACCACCACATCCATTAGATGTATTTGTACCAGCTGGAGACTGTCCACCCATTGCTATATCCATAATTCTAGCAAGATTTACTCCGACTGCACCAATTGGTTGTCTCCAGTAATATTTACCAGTATAAGCATCGTAGCATTTAAACTCACCAACATACTGAGCTGTACCATTACCTCTAGCAGAAACTGTAATTGTGTTAGGGTTATTGAATTCGCCCTGTGTAATAATCTTAGGTGATATGAATGTAGATGTCTGGTGGTCGTTATTTCTCATAGCAAGAAGTTTCTCTTTGAATACTTCCTGTCCTGTAACTTCCATAAATACCTTAGCATCGTCGTAGATTTCTTTCTTAGCCTCTGCAAGACCTTCTGAAATAATACCAAAATATTCATTTCTCCAAGCACATCCGAGAGTTCCAGCTTTCTGATTAAGTTCATTAACATAAGTACAATATCTGTCTCCAGCGAATGTATCAGAATAAACATCTTTTGCTGGGCCAACTGGGTCAACAATCTTTGTACCTTTCCAAAAGCCTTTTTCGTCCATAAAGCCCAAGTCTTCGAGCTTATTAACTGGAATAACTTCAATGAATGTAACAGAATCTTTAGGAAGAATGTTAGGGAAGTAGATGTTATTTCCGCTAGCATCAACGCCTTTTTCATCAAGAGAACCTGTGAATGTTCCACCATCTGTGAACTTACCAGGTACTACTTCTTCTTTACAAGAGATTGTAACTGTGTTATACTTTACATTTGCCTTGAGAGCATCTCCAGTAAGTTGAGTAAATATGTGCTTGAACTTTTCAACTTTTCCAACTTCTGTAACTTCCCAAACGGTACCTGTAAAGTAATTTTCAAGTCCTTCATCATTGTTTTCAAAAGAGGTAGCGCCTGGGTTATTATCTTCAATTAAAATTGTGAAGTCATCGTGAGTGAGTCCAACATCGTCAGACTCATAAACAAATTCAGCTTTACCAGAAAGATAGAAAGTCTGTGTCTTATAGTCCATTGTAACATCTTTAAACTCTCTAGTTTCTGTATCATACTGGAAGATAGCGTGATTCTGAATTTTCTGACTTTCTCTAGTTGGGTCGTATGTATAATTGATAACATCAATTAAGTAGTCGTCATTAGAAGCAGCGATTACATCAACCAACTTAGCTTTTTCTTCTTCGTCATTACGAGCTGAGTCGAAGTTTGCTTTTGTGATATATTTTACATTATGGTCATAAAGCCACTTATCATATCCAATATTTTCAACTGTAAAATGAGTTGGGATTTCTGTTGGTGATTTCTGTGAGATAGCAAGGAATGTGTCCTGCTTAATATTTACTCTCCAAGAAATTCTATCTTTCAAGCCTACAAATGCATCAAATGTATGAACTCCAACTCCATTAGAAATAGAGAACTCAACTGGCATACCATTCAAAAGAAGATGTTTATAAAGGTCATTTCCTGTAAGCTCAGAACCAGCAAGAGTCAAATTTTCAATTGTAGCATCTTCACTTAAGAATGAATTATCTTTACCTCTTATATTGAAAATCTGAGTCATATCTAAGTCAATAAAGTCGTCAATATGATTGTATCCGCCAATTGTAAGAGTGTATGCTCCATTTTCAAGTTTAAAACTACCAACAGACCATTCTTTAAAGTCTTCTTCGTCAATAACTGCAAAAACATCATTATCAACAACGTGGAATGAATATGTATTGTCGTCTGCCCATTTCAAATCAAAATATGAGAGTCTAGCTTTCATTTTTGGGGCGATATTCTTGATTTCAATTACTGATGTTGAACCAGTTTTTGAAGCAAGAGAAGGTATATCAAGTTCTGTATCTGTAGCAAAGTCTGCATCGTAGTCAATAGATTCAGAACCCTGTCTAACTTTAATTTCATAACTTAAATGGTCTTTATCTGTTTCGTGATAGAAACTTCTCAAACCTTTAGATGTAAAATAAACACCACCATAATAAGAAGGGTACTCATCTGATGAACCAGCTGGAGCCGAAACGTAAAGACCATAGTTTTCAAGGAATGTTTCAGCTTCATAAAGGTCTGGCCAGTTTGCAGTAGGTACACCAATCATTGCGTGAAGATGGTCGATGTTTCCGTGATTAAAAAACATTGCTTCGGTTGTACCCTTTGGGGCTCTTACAACCATATATCCCTTAACAGGCTCAACAGCTGTTGAAATTGTATAGCTTCTATCTCTGTTAATGAATTGTAAACGAAATGATTTCATTTATTACCTCTATTTAGAATTCTAATTTATTCAGTTAGTTTATGGGCTGAAAAAAGAACATATAAAAAGTTTGAAAGTGAGATAAAAACACTAATCATTATATGCATTGTTTACAAGAAAATAGAGTTATTTTGAAATTGGGAAGTGATAAAAAGTCTATTTATGCCACAAGATGCTGTTTTAAACCTGAAATAGTTCTAGGTGGCCTGACTTTTGAGCAGATAGAACATATTTCAAATAGTTTAGTTCCAATGGCAGGCGGAAAGTTTGGCCATTGGACATTATCTCATTGGTGTAAAGATATATTCTACAATGTACCAAAAGACTATGATAGGTCTGTTTTTCCTAAGTGTCAAACTACGTCGTCTGAGTGCGACTTATTACAAATGACTTATAAAAATGTTTCAGTAAATTTCTCCCACGCATGTAACTTAAGGTGTAAACATTGCTTTTATGACAAATATTCTTCTTATGAAATACAAGACATTTATTTTAAAACATTAGAGTCTCTCCAAAATGTAGTATGTGATATTTCATTCACAGAAGAAGGGGAGCCATTTGTAGATAGAGAAAGGATGCTTAAAATACTTAAACTTTATAAAAACAATTATCATAGAGCGGTTCACTTTATATCTAATATGACTCTATTAGACAGAGACTACATTGATAAATTACATGAAATAGCAAAAGACACAGGGGTTTATTATTCATTTGTGGCATCGTGCGACGGAATAACACCTGAAACATATAAAGAAATTAGAAGAATCGATGCTTTTAATAAAGTAATAGATAATATAAAATACATTGCTGAAATAGGCCACATTGATAATTCAATGGATATTGACGGTATAAACTTTATTGTTCAGCCTGATAATTTGCATGAATTATTTAATGTTAAATCTTTTTTTAATAAAGTATTTGAGGGACTTGGAAATAGAGTAAATATTATCCCTTATTGTAAAAGTAATAAAGACCCAAAAACAGAAGAAATTGAATCACAAGTACTAAACTCTGAAATTTGGAAAAAGTATTCTGTACAGAGTACAAAAATAAATAAAGCTAAATATGTAGATTTATAAAAAATGGCCTCTTTTTAGAGGCCATTTAATTTTTACAAATCCAAAACTCTGTCACCAAACAACTTCAAACTTCTCTGAATTCTCCACTGATTTTCTTCAGCAAAGTCGAAAGCCTGATGTGTGTCTGTCTTATCTACTAAGAATATCTTAATAGGCGGAACTGTAAGAGCTTCTCTATCAATATATTCAGACTTAATTGTTTTAAGCTGCTCTTCAACTGGCTTATTATCGTCCAATTCAAAAATAAATGATGTGAAATTATGGTTTCCAATCTGAACAAGAGCCATCTGATTCCATTCGTCAGAAATAGGCATTTTACAGAGAACGAGGTTGAACTGTTCACAGAAGTTTACTCTTCCTGTAAAATACTTTGGAGAACATACATAAACCATATATGGAGCTCTCAATTTCTTCATAATTTCAGAACCATCTTCTGCTCCATTATCACTGTAAACTTTCTTTTGAGTTTCGAGAGAAGCACTTGAGAGAGCTTCAAACATTACAAGTGAGTATTTTCTCTGGTCGGGACTTGAAAGACAGTCGCCTACAAAATAACAGCTCTTATATCCCATCATAAATTTAGAGAAATAGTCTTCCTGCTTAGCGTCTTTTACTTTCTCTAAAATATCTTCAAAAAGTCCATTACCAATAATCTGCTCTTCAGTTAAAGTTACATCTTTAGGCAAATCTTTAGGAGCCTTATAACTATAGTCTCCGTCAATTTCCTTAAAATAAACTGCTAATGTTCGATTACCTTGGTCAGCGCCGAAAGGAACTACGCCATACTGAACTTTATCCACAACAAGTTTCATAATACCTCCATTAAAATGTCATGCCTTTATTTGCATTAAATATTTTTTTCCAAACATCGTTTGTAATGATGTCTTTGTTAACTAAACTATTTAGTAGTTGCCCTTTTGTTTCAAGATTTTCCTTCTGCATGAAGTCTATTGAACTCTTATAGCAGAAATCATAAGTTCTTGTAACATCAGTCTGCCCAGGCCTATGAATTCTACCTCTTGACTGGGTATAAACAGTGAAATTATAAGTTTTTTCCAAATAAGCCTGCCACTTAGCTTCTGTCAATGTCAATGAAGTATTCATAACATTTATAGAGCCAATAAGTAATTTTTTATTAGGATTATTTTTATACTCCATAATCAACTTATTTCTTTCTTCTTTATCCATACCAGCCTCAATAATAATTGGGCTATATTTCTTAAACTCTTCTTTCAGAACATCTTTGGTCAATGGGTGGAAATACCAGATAAGACCTTTCTCCCCATTTTCGTCTACTCTTTCTTTAACAATTTCTTTAAGAGCCTTTAATTTATATGAGTCGTCTTTATATGAATAATTCATTATCTTAGCCTGAAGGTCATAAGATAATTTTTCAAAAGAAGGTGAAGTTTTACAACACTCAGGATTGTCAACTGCCAACTGAAAAAGACCAAACATATTCATAATTGAATCTTTTACAGTCGCTTCTCCTGTTCTTTTTCTATCTTCTGAAAGTTTAAGTTGCTCTTTAATAAAACCTTCATAAATATCTCGCTGAGCTGGCGACATCTCCAAATAAATTGTTGGAACATCATAGTCAAGTGGGAGATTGAGACACTCATTCATTTTTCTTTTAGCACAATAGTCTTTAAGAAGTCGTCTATTTAATTCTGCTATTTTCTCAACATCCCAAGAGTCTGAATTGACTGCATACTTAGACCATCTATTTCCAACTTCACAATATGAAGCTAGCCAATCTTGATATGTTTTACCTTCAACCAAGTCTCTATCAAGAATGTAAAGTGGCTCATATAATTTCTCATATTTATCAGCCAAAGTTCCTGTAAACTCATAACGATATTTGAAATAGTCAATATTCATTTCAAATATTTTAGACCTATCAGACTTTGGATTTCCAAGAGAGTGAACTTCATCAAGAAACAATGCTCCATGCTCATTCTGAAGCCATTCTTTAATAGGAATACAAGACTTATTATATTTTGAATGTCTTGACGGATGCATATCTTCTTTAAGTTTTTTTACAGTCCTATCAAGAGACTTATATGTTTTATCACTCTTTAATTCTTCGTTATACTCACTGGCTTTCTTTCCAAGAGCCTTTGCATTTTCTCTATATTCTTTAATGTAAGAATTTAATTCAGTCTCAGCTTCTTCCAACTTTTTAGGAAGTCGAGCTGGAATGTGAGCTTTATCATAATAATAGTCATTTATAGACTTAAATGAATCATAAGTGAGAATAATTATAGACTGGGGGTATTTTTCAATATTGAATAAATCTCTCTCGTCATAACTTAATTCTTCCATAGAGTTAAGAACAAATATATCATCAGCTCTTAAATTCTTTCCAAACTTAAGAAGCTCATCTTTCAAATTGAATACACCAACACCTGTAGAAAAAATAAGACACTTATTTACTTTTTTCAGCCATCTTAAATTTTCAATAAGACAAGCCAAAGCATACGACTTTCCAAGTCCCATTTCCCAGTGGAATAAATAACGATTTCTTCTAAGTGCAGTTCTTATATCTTCGTCTTGAAAGTTGACATTCTCTCCAATACCTTTAAGTGGAGAGCATTTCATTAAGTCATAATTTACAAAAACACGGCTTGGAATAACTTCCAATTCTTTGAGAGTATCTTTGAATTCTTGTATTTCTTTGTAGACATATTCTGACGACTCTACATTTTCACCTTCAAACTTTAATTCTTCTACCAAGTCGTCATAGTCATAAATAGATTTTTCCCATTGTTTTTTGGTTGGATTCCAATGGCATTTACAATCCTTTAGTGCTTCTTTAACCTCAGTAAATCTTACTGGGTCTCTTTCTTTAATAAAAATTGCGAGGCATCTATTTTCTTTATCTACTTCAATCTCAATCATAAGTATCCTTTAGGAAGTGCATTTTTGGCTGAAGTCGTAATATCATTATAAAAGTCTTTCACTACTCCGTTCTTATAAAAATATAATTTTGGAGATTTATGTCTAGCATAATATAAATCGCATTTACAAGCAATCAATACTTCGGGGTTGGAAGTCATTTCTTTATAGAGAATGCCTCTCTCTTGACAAAACTTCTCAACAGCCTCAACTATTTTTGTCTGATTTATTCGTGGACTAGTTTTCTTCTCATAGAATAAATCAACTTTTGCTTTCTTCAACCATTCTTCTATTGCTGTTCTTACATTAACTGTTTTGCCTTCTATCATAAACAATTGCGTAGTATCAAAATAATCGTCTATCAAATTGTCTTGAAGAAGATTTGTAAGTAGATTAACGTAAGTCGACTTCAATCGAGTGAAAAGCGTTGTATGAGGCAATTTTGATTGTGGGAAAGTTTCCCATACTTTATTTTCACACTTTTTAAAATTTATCTTACCTTGAGATAAAAACATTTCGTCCCAAAGCACATTACATATTAAATTGGAAACAACAGAGTTTCCTGTTTTTCTTATTACTTTTCTTTTACATTGATTTAATTTCTTAACTACATCTTCTGGCTGACTATCATAATATGGAATATCGTCGTCAAGAAAGTCTACACCTGGCTGTGTATGAATAAATTTGATATAATTCTGATAAATCATTTCAAGCTGACTCATATTTACATCAAGAGTTTTTGTTTTATTCATCCAACCACGAAGAATTGAAGAAGAAACAGAAGAATAACAAATAGGATGCTTCTGGTAAAAGTCCACAAACTTTTTATTTCTATCTATAAATGATATAATAGTCGACTCAATTCTTGAAACTTCCAGTCCGTCTGTTTCTTCTTTCAAATAACGAAGAAAATCAGATTTTGTATCTTGAAAAACTTGGTGACACCCTGCTTTATTTCTGATAATTCCTAAATGAACTCTTTCACAAAAATCGTCAAGGTTATCAATTACAGTTTCATATATTTTATATTGCCTATTATCAAACTCACTTACAATCTTTAGATAATCATATTTTTTATTCATCTGTTTCCCATATTAACAAAATTGGTGGGAGTTCTTTAGGCTCAAAACCACCTGCACAATAACTAAAAGGCTCAATATTCCACGGGTCAATTATATCATTCATACATATATTTTTGGTACGAGTATGGCGGAAATATTTACAAAAGCGACACTCTTCTTTATAAATCTTCATCGAGTTCTGTTGAGTCGTCTACATCAAATGACTCTAAAGTAAAGTGGTGATTTTCGTTATCTTCACACATTCTATTAAGTTTATCTACAAGTTGTTTTGAAAACTTCTTATTTCGATAAACTCCATAAACATCAAACGTGTCGCGTTCCAAGTCTCTTTCAAAAATAATATAAACTTTCATAAATTATTCCTTTTCATACTTTGAAGTGTCTAAAGTTTTATGAGTATCATCTTTCATATTCAGCCAAGCAGTAACAATTGTATGCTTTCTGAAAACAATTGAAATATCTGTATCTTTATTATATGGTGTTCGATAGACAGCTTTTGTAACCTTATTTCTATTTGTTTCAACTTCAAATGGAGTACAAGGCGACTTTTTAAGATTATTTACAGCTTTCCAAATAGCGTCTTCTGTGAGTAAATGTTTTGGGTCTGGTTTTTCTAAGTGTTCTTTAAGGTGAGTAGAGAAATGCATTGTTGGGTCTTCAAGTAAGTCTTTTGCAGCAGCTGCGATTTCTTCTGGTAAAAATACATCTTTATGATAGAGTTTTTGAAACATTAGTTTACCTCCAATATAGAAGATAAATTAACGCCAAATCTCCTTTAATTTCCAACCTTGGAAGTTGACTAATTCACTCGGAAAATATTTAAAATTAGAACAAAATCTATCTGTAATATTTGTATCATCTTCAAATCTTCCTTGAAATATTAAGCCTTCACTATAGTATTTATCAGAATAAAAATAAAAAGTAATTTCGCTATTTTTTGAAATGGTATTTACCTTTTTTATCCCACTACTTTTCTCATATTGCCATATATTTTTTCTATCTTGAATGGCATAAACTGCAGTCATTCTGGCATCACATACTTGAGAATAGCCAGAAATATATTTTTCTTCGTCAAACCTAAGTGGAATATCAAATCTATAAATATAATACTGATTAAGTCTCATTTCCAAATTTCCTTTAATTCTATTTCTTCGCCTTCTAAAATGTTACAACTATCGGGACGAAATGTATAATAACAAGGTGGATGCAATAAAGTTGGTTCTGACAAGTCTTCAAATGTAACTACCATTGAAATATGCTTAAAGTTTTCATAAGTAATTATTTCATAGACATCATATCCATGCACTTTTGTATAATTTGATAAAACACACCTTATCTTTCTTTTATTAGCTCTCCATTGTGGATTATTGTATCTAAATGCGAGATGCTCATTATTTGTGTCATCTCTGATAAAATTTTCACGATACGTAGAAGTTAAAGCATTACATTTTTTAGGAATTTTAAATATGTATTGATAATTATTTTCATCAGCCCACTTCATTTCCATATCCTATTTGTGTGCACGACAGATAAACACTTTAAATTTTCATTAAATTTAAGATAATATATGTGGTCATCACCACAAATTTCACAAGTAAAACTTAGTGAAGCTCTATCATTTATAATTGTATGAAAGTCAAACTCAGGGTGTGCTGGAAAAATATTACCACATTTTGGACATTTTATGTTTATATAGCTATATTTCATTCCAAACCCGCCTATATTTTGATATTTCTTCACCGGAAAGCTGAGCTACCAATGGAAGGTAAACCTGATGCTGCATTGTTCCGCCTTCCCTTCTATACCAAGTTTCAAGTTCAATTTCAGTCTCTTTATTTTTACTTCTGAAAATAGCTACCCAACTTTTTCCGTCAGAGTTCTCAATAAGTTTAAGTTTTCCCGACTTTTTATCTTTTTCAGACTGAGAAGAAGCAAGACATTTCAATCCACGGCCTTTAACTTCTTTCATTACTCTTATGCCGTCAGTATATGTAAATTGTTTGTCGTTAATAGTAGTTGGAATAATAAAGATGTGTTTGTACATACACTTCTCCTTTATTTATATAATAACCATAATGAAATAAAAGTAAAAAAATTTACAAGTAACTGCACAAAACCCGAATTTTTCCCGAATTCAATTTATATAATATAATGAGGATTAAAAAGATATAATTAAATTTTAAGGATATATAAAGGAACTTTATTGATTATATCACATTTAAACCCAAATCTCTCATAAAAACTAGAGAGTTTATGATTTCTGATTTGAAGTGTCATACAAGAATAGTGGCATTCCATAGCAATATCTATCAATCTATCCATAACTTCAGTGCCAATTCCCATACCAATTATAGGTTTTGCCACTTCAAGAACAGATAAATGCATTTCACCTTGGAAAGTCAA
>JAEEGL012820909.1_pt1 | contig 10909 bp, 8 predicted proteins | sample 9134231 | NCBI WGS metagenome assembly JAEEGL01 (sample SAMN16246548, study PRJNA631951) | gut metagenome | biome: gut microbiome; feature: rumen; material: fiber-attached | host: Bos | place: Iran: Karaj | collected 2018-10
AAGGAATTTGAAAAAATAAAAGATTTTAAAGATTTCATTGAATCGGTAGATAATAATTATCTATATATACTTGATGATAATAGTGTAATTATTTTTACCAAGTATAAAACTGACATAAAAAATATTATCTGTTATGAAAAACAGGAAGGAAATAGATTACTAGTTTTTAAAATAGGCAAGATAGAGTATTGCGCATACTTATATGGTGAAAAAGATGGCGATTTACCTGAAAACTTTATTGGCAGCATTAGCAATGAGCTGGTTGATGATTTCATAGATATTAGAAGTAAATATGACGAATACTTAATAGATAAAACCTTAAATAAAGAAACTATGGCTTTTTTTGAAAAATATAATTTCAAAAAGGACTTTTGCGAAAGAGATTCTGATTATAAATCTATTAAAAAAGGCGTACTAGACAAAACTAAAGATCTAATTAAGTATTGCTACGCATATATTAAAAACAGATAGATTTGATATAAAATTATTATTATCATGAGTTTAAAAGAAGAAAAAAGAGATATTACTTCGAATATGATGTGGCATTTAGCTGAAAAATGGGGGTGTCAGTTCGTTTCTTTTGCGGTAACCATTATCATATCAAGACAGTTGAATCCATCGGTATATGGAGTGGTTGCTATTACAACAACATTTATATCGTTATTTTCTGTTTTTATCGATGGAGGTCTGGGCAATGCATTAATACAAAAAAAGAACGTAGACGAAATAGATTTTTCCACAGTTTTTTATGCTAATTCTTTAATGTGCCTGATTGCCTATCTAATTCTTTTTTTATGTGCTCCATTAATCGCCCGGTTTTATAACATACAGGAATTGGTAAGCTTGATTAGAGTGTTAGGTATAATAATCCTTATTTCGGGATTAAAAAACATTCAACAGACATACGTCGCAAAAAATATGATTTTTAAAAAGTTTTTCTTTTCCTCTTTAACCGGAACTATTGTTAGTGGTGTTATTGGAATTTATTTGGCAGTTAAGGGATATGGATCGTGGGCTTTGGTATATGCAAGTTTAACAGATGTTGTTATTGATACAGCTTTTATGTGGTTTACAATCAAATGGCGACCTAGAAAGGTTTTCTCATTTGTCAGACTAAAGGAATTATTTGATTATGGAAGCAAAGTGCTTGTCGCTACATTTATTGATCGTGTTTATAACACAATGTATCACTTATCAATTGGAAAATACTGTCCTTCTAGTGATCTTGCATATTACGAATAAGGATATTCAATAACAAGCAAGATTGCTGATAACACTAATACGGTTGTTTCTTCGGTTCTGTTTCCAGCAATGTCAAACAACCAGGACGAGATAAGAAAAGTTAAAGATATTGCTAAAAACACTTTAAAAGTTAACTCTTTTGTTATAACGCCATTGCTTGTTGGCTTAATGGCAATATGTGAACAGTTAGTTAAAATTGTATTAACCGATAAATGGTTACCGGCGGTTATTTTTATCAGAATTTTTTGCCTAATCAATATTTTGATTCCTTTTGATACAATTAACATAAATGTGACTAAGTCGATGGGAAAAAGCGATATCTTGCTAAAACAGGAATTGATAAACAAGATAATCTGTATAATATTACTGATTATCTCTCTACAGTATGGAGCTTTATCCGTCGTAATCGGAAAGCTTATATCGGTTATTGTAGGGATCATTATTAAATCAAGCTTTACAAACAAATTAATAGACTACGGATTGATTGAACAAATTAAAGATGTTTTAAAGATATTTTTTGTAAATGTAATAATGGGAATTTCCGTGTACTGCTTTGGTCTATTAAATATCAATATTTACATTTTGTTGTTTTTACAGATTATTATAGGTATTATTATTTATATTCTTCTATCATACATATTGAGGCTGGATTCGTATAATTTTATATTGAATTATGTCAAGAAAATTAGAAAAACTTAATACTATGAAAAATGAAAAATTAGATATTGAACAAATAAGGGAGATTTCCTTAGCTATTTTGGTTGATGTGGCTGATTTCTGTGATAAAAACAAAATTATTTATTATCTTGCGTGTGGAACTTTACTAGGAGCAGTTCGTCACAAAGGGTTTATACCTTGGGATGATGATATTGATATTATGATGCCAAGACCAGATTATAATCGTTTCTTAAATGAATATGATGGAAAATACAAAGTTTTATACCCTGAAGAAGGAAGATGCTTTTATGCCAAAGTATATGACGATAGCACTGTTGTTTATGAAAAAGGAATAGATTATAAAAAGTATAAACCGATAGGCATAGATATTGATATTTTTCCTTTAGATGGAATTATTAAAGATGAAGAAACAGTTAAAAAGATAATGAGAAAAAGTAACAAATTGGAAACTTTATTAAGATTATCGAATCAGCCTGTTTTTTATCGAAATAATAGATTAAAAGCAATAAACAGGATTATCCCTAGAATAATTGGCAGTAAAAATCTGGTAAAACTAATCGAGAAAAATGCTCAAACATATGATTATAATAAAAGTGACTATGTCATCAGAGTTAAGAATTCGGTCAACGGATCAACTGGAGCAATAAGTAAAGAACATTATGGAATTGAAAAATTGGTTTTTGAAGGCCATGAGTTTAATGTTCCATCTGGATATGATCTGTGGTTAAGAAAATTCTTTGGTAATTATATGGAGCTCCCTCCTGAAAACGAAAGAAGAATACATATAAAAGATTGTTTCAGAAAATCAGATATTGAATGATGTTACTTCATTTAAAAATTTTTATTTCTTTTTAAAAAACCAAAACAATTAATAACATCATTTGGATATTTATTGGCTTGTTATAAGAAACAATATTTGATAATATAAGTAAACATCTAAAATCATATATTGAGTGAAATATGATTTATGGAGAACATAATATATGTTTATAAAAAAAAGAAATCTGTTATATTTCCTTTCTAGTATACTAGTTGTTATACTACACAATGATTATTCAACAATCTACGATGTTAATAATATATGTATAAACAGCACAGTCAGGCTTGTTAATAATATTTTATGCTACGCTTTTACCAGAGTTGCTATTCCTTCTTTCTTGTTTTTTTCGGGAATGTTATTCTTTAATAATGTAAATAATTGGACTGATCTCGGAAAGAAAATACACAGAAGAATAAAAACGATTTTAGTACCGTTTCTTGTTTGGAATATAATTTCTATGTTGTGGTCATATATGATTTCCATTATTCCTATTACCAGAAGCAACATAAACGTAAGAGATCTGTTTACTTTTACTTTAGATAATGTTTTAAAAGGATTGTTCTTATCAAAATATAATATGCACAACTGGTATTTAGCTCAACTAATTATTTTTGTGTCTATTAGTCCAATGGTATATTACTTTATAGAAAATAAAAGGATTGGTGTTTCTTTTTTGATGCTTATCTTTGGGTTATATATGTATGGAATTAAAATCCCGCTATTTTTACAGGACTTTTGTGGTATTTATTATTTTTCTGGGTGTTATATTGGAAAGCATTTTTTAAAAGAATTCGTTTTGTTTAGTGAAAGTCCAAACAGAAAACGATTAAAAGAAGCTGTTTTGTATTTTTTTCTTTTTGTCATCACACAGTATTATGCTTTCTTTTATGATTTGAATCATACTAATGCGGGTCTTTTGTGGTATATAGCTGCAATTTCATTCTGGCTATTGATTAATTGCATAAACCTTAATGATAAAAAAGTGTTCAATTATTCATTTTTTATTTATTTGGCACATTTCATTGTGGCTCCGTGCGTAAATAAAATGATATGGCTATTTTTTCCGCACAATGAATTCTTTTTGTTATTTACCCTAATTGGAGGATCTTTTATTACAATAGTATTAATAATAATTACTGGCTCGTTTATTAAAAAAGTATTGCCTTTGTTATGGATGATATTAACAGGAGAAAGCATAGGTAAAAAGGAGATAACAAATGAATGATAAATATGATGTTTTAGATATTACAAAGTTTATTCTATCCATCTTTGTTGTGGCTATACACTGCTCACTGTTACCAAATGTATTATATCCCTGGCTTCGGCTGGCAGTTCCTTTGTTTTTTATTATCTCGTCTTTTCTATTGAATAACCAGATTCAAAAAAAACCTCAAAGCAAATGGAAGATAATAAAAAAAAGTGTATTTAGACAGCTAAAGCTTTATTTCGTTTGGTTTATAATACTCTTACCTTTTACGGTGTATATAAGAAGGGATTGGTTTTCTTTTGGGGCAATTCATGCAGTTTTCATGTTTCTTAAAGGCTTTCTTTTTCAAAGTACTTTTAGAGGATCTTGGTTTATTACAGCAAACATCTTTGCAACATTGATAGTAGCCAAGGCTTCTTGCAAATTTTCTAACAAAACGATTTTTGTTTTCTCCACATTTATTTATATTTTGTGTTGTATTTCTTCAAGTTATGGTTTTATTTTGGAAAAGAACAATCTCATCAAAGTTTTTTTTAATCGTTACGAGAATATTTTCGGAAGCCCCTACCAGTCATTTCCTGTTGCCTTGGTGTGGAATGTTATCGGGAAAATTTTTTCAGAGGAAAATAGCAAATTGACAGAAGATAGATATTCTTTAACGGCAATTTGTGCAGTATTGTTGAGCTTGGAGTTTCATTTTATTAAAAGGCATTCTGGTATTATTGATTCTGACTGTTTATTTATGTTGTTACCATTATCAGCTTCTGTTTTTGCCCATATAATTAATACAAAGGTAACATGTAAACATAGCGTTTATTTGAGAAACACTTCAACAATGGTATATTTATTGCATGGGTCTATAAGACCATTTTTTACCCACTTTACAAGAGAAATTTGCGGAATTTGGTACGGTATAATAACATTCATTTTAGTATTATTTTCATCATACATTTTTTGCTTTGTTGTTTTTAAATTGCAGAAAAAATATAAATGGCTAAAATATCTGTATTAGGACTAAAAATTTATCGTTAAAGATTCGGAAAATGCTAAAACCAGATTAAATACAAAAAGTTGATTAAGAACCATTAAAAAAAAGACAACTTTTGATAAAAGCGACAGTGAATAATCCAGAGAGTTTGACTTTCTTTAAACAAAATCATCAGTTTTTTCTTTATGTTTACTACTTACATATAAATTATCCTTATACGCTTATATTAGAGAGAAGAAATATTATCTCAACGAAAACTCTTTTGAATATTTCACTTGTATCAAAGCGATTGAACAAAATAATAAATTGAAAAAACATAAAGGATTTTCCGGAAGCGCCATTAGAATTAATCAGTTGTTTGAAAGAACCTATGAAACTGAATCAGAGGAGTTTACACAAAGCATTTGAAAACTATTATTGTAACCACTAAAAGGTGTCTTTATATAGTTGAATATATTGTTGAAATACATTATCCATATCATAGTTTTTTGCTCTCTCTATACATGCCTGGCTAGAGTATGCTTTCTCCGCACATACTCGTTTTATCTCTTTCAATAAACTTTTAACATCATTTTTCGCAACTGTAGTTCCACACGTATCATCAATTATTTCTGGCGAACCTCCAGTATTGAATGTAATCACAGGAGTTCCGCAAGCTAAAGCTTCAATATTTACGGTTGGGAAATTATCTTCCCTTGTTGGATTAACAAAAACATCTGCTGCTGAATATATTTTAATCAGTTCTTCTTGATCATATGTTCTATGAATAGAAAGCACATTAAGCGGAAGAAGAACATCAATTTTGTCATTTGTTCCAACCATTACAATTTTGTAATCATCTGATAGATTATTTGCCAGTTCAATTAATACATCTAATCCTTTTCTTTTTTCCCAAACGTTTGCGACGGCAAGAATAATTTTCTTATTGGTGAGATTATTAATTTTTCTAAAATCACTTTCTATTGGCTTGAATTTTCTTAAATCAATCCCATTGTTAATGACTTCTATATTATAGTTTTTGAAGAAAGACTGTTTAGCAACTCTTTTAAGCCATTTGGAAGGAGTGATCACAGTCATATTTTTAATGCTAGTAAAATGTTTTTTTCTATAATTCCAAATATATTTCGTTGTATCAAAAAAATAACTCTTTGCATCTGTGTGCAATTGTGGGCAATTGTGGCATCCCTTTTCCCATTTATCACAACCTATCATATCAAAACAAGGGCATTTTCCAGTGAAGGCACAACAATCATGAAATGTCCAAACAATTGGAACATTTATCTTTGACAGATATTTAAAAAGAATTCTAATATTTACAAAATCATCGTGAAGTACATGAAGATGAATTAAATCTGGATTTATTTTTCTTATTTTATGGATAAAGAAATATGTTCCAAATATATTGAAATGATCTCTTAATCCAGTAATCGAACAAAGAATTGTTGAAATAATTCTTTCATATCTAAAGCCGATAATAATTTGATTGTCATAATGATACTTAAAACTTTCTTTACTTGCTTTACACGCGGTATAGACATAAAAACCTTCTTCCCGTGCTTTTTTAGCAATATTTAACATAATATTACCGGTACTAGCGTAATTTGTAGTGTTAATTTCCAGAATTGTTTTCATATATAATGATTATAACTTCTTATAATTCATATGTGAAATAGAGGAAATTTTGTAAAACGGGTAAAAAGTGAAAAAATGTTTTTGTACAAATATTCAAGGATAAGTAAAATGTTAAGAAAATAAACTATAATATAAGCCTTAAATATAGCTAATAATTTAAGCATAATAGATTTAAGTAGTTTGCTTGTTGCAACCTTATGACATTCTTTATTCTGTTGATGATAAACTTATATTTGCACATCCAAAAGGCTGCTTGTTATTTATTTCTTCAATAAATGAAGTTGGATATAATTAAATACTAAAAAACAGAAAACAATTATTTAAATTAAAATATAAAAAAAGCTAGTTAATGAAAAACATATTTACTCGTTGATTAACGCAAATGTTAAACTTAAATGAAAACTATGATAATGTATAAAAAGAACGTTAGAATTAAAAGAATCAGAAAACACGAAAAGGAAGTATAAAATGAACAAAGAAAAAACCTTGTTTCTGATTGAGGCCAATCCAAATGTAGATATCTTTTTTAATGATTGGATTGAAAAAGGTTATAAGGCGGAAGTATTATTTAAAAAGAAGAATAAAATACTAAGGGCAGTCAGAAGATGCTGGTTGAGGCATAATTTTGCTTTTCCGGAGATTTGGTATAATCGCTGGTTTAAAGAATTAGATAATTTTGAAACGATAATCATACATATGAGTAGGCTGACAAGTTTCATGCCTTTTATAATTAGAAAGAAATATCCACATATTAGGGTTATTTGTTGGTACTGGAATACGATTAACGAGGAAACAATTCCCATTAAAACCACGGATGAGAAAGTTGAATATTGGACTTTCGATGATAACGATTGCCAGAAATATCAAATGCATAAAAATATTCAGTATTATTGCCAACCAAAATATTTAAATAAAAAAGAAACTAAAACTGATATATACTTTATTGGAAGGCCTAAGGGAAGAACCGAAAAGATATATCAGATTAAAGAATTTGCAGAAAACAACAATCTTGTATGTGATTTTAATATTGTTGATAGTAACGAAGTTATTCCATACAGCAGAGTTAAAGATAAGTTATTAGAAACAAAAGCAATTCTAGAAATTAATAAAAAAGATCAAGTTGGTCTAACTCTTAGAGCAATGGAATCGTTGTTTTATGAAATTAAACTTATTACTGACAACAAGAATATCAAAAACGAAGTCTTTTATATTAGAGATAATATTTTTATTTTGGATGAAGATAAAAATGAAGACTTACCCGATTTTATAAGTAGGCCATATAATCATCATTCAGATATTTATAAGAAAGATTATAATCTAGATAGGTGGTTTAAAAATTTTGATAAAAACTATTAAAAGATACACTGATTGCATTATAGCGGGATTACCATTACTGTTTTTTATTTTCTTTACTTTTTTTGATGGTTATGTTTTATGTGTGGATACCCCTTCTTATATAAATATGACAGTAGATAGAGAACCAATATATCCTCTATTTCTTCTGCTATTTAGAACTTTATTTCAAAAAGAAGAAGTATACTTGTTGATCGCTGTATTATTTCAGGGATTATTAATGGCATTTGCCATATATTCAATGGCTAATTATATTATGAAAAAATTGGAATTGAATACTTACGAAGGAATATTTATTGAGTGTATTTTTCTTGCCGTCTCATTATTGTGCAGGTTTGCCGCTCAGAGAGGATCAATGTATTCAAATAGTATCTTATCTGAGAGCCTAGCGTACCCGTTGTTTGTTTTGTTTTTTAGATATCTATTACAGTATATGTACGAAAACGATGACAGATCACTCATTATATCATCTATAATGTCTTTTGTTTTGATTTCAACTAGAAAACAAATGTATGTCTCGTTGTTTCTTCTTATAATCGTTTTTATGTATCAGATAATAAAAACTAGACAATTTAAAAATATCTACAGAATATTGATTGTTTGCTTTCTTGTGATTGGTTCTAATAAACTGTTAGATTATACATATAACTTTGTAGTTCGAGGTTTAAAAGCCACCCATACAAGCAGTGATAGATTTCCGGCAACGGTTGTTTTTTATTGTTCAACAGAGGAAAATGCATCTTTGATAAAAAATATTGAGATTAGAAACATATTTGTTTCGGTATCACAAGAATGTAATAAAAAAAGTTTGTTAAAGGCAAATATACAAGGCGATTGGTATGAATATGCAATGCATTTTTGCGATAATTATGATTTGATTCAACTTCATTATATGTGGCCAATGGAAAAAGAGTATGCTTTGTCATTACATAACGTTAATAATAACGAAGCAGAAGTAATTGTTGATTTATATAATAAGGAAATAATCCGTTCCCTTACACCAAAGATATGGTCAACAATACTTCATACATTTGCATGTAATTTTCTGTTGGGATTAATGACAACTGTGGCTGCCGTGAGATCCGTTTTTAAGTATTATATGTATTTTATCTGTTTGGCATATCTGACTTTAATGATTATATACCTGGTTAAGGAAAAAGAGAACGACACTGCAAAACTATCGGTTATTGTGTTTTTATCTGTGATTATGAATGTCGGAATTGTTTCGATGGTTATTTTCCCACAAACGAGATATACAATCTATAATATGGGATTGTTCTATACAGCAGGATACCTGATGCTCAAGGGCTTTGTCAGGAGTCTGAAATAGCCTAAAAATAATTAAACAATCAATGCAAGTATGGTAGAATTTAAGCATGAGTAAGACTCATTATTTTAATATTGAGCAATGGAAGATTATGGCTGTATTGATGACGTTTTATGACGTTATTACTATAGCTGTTTCCTATTTTTTAGCTTTATTAATTCGTTTTGATTTTAAATTCAATACTATAAATATCAATTATTTAAGTATCTACTACGAGACGATACTGTACTATGTTTTTTTCTGTATCGTAGTTTACTGGCTGGCTAAACTATATAAGAGCATCTGGCGTTTTGCCAGTTACATAGAGCTTATAAGGACTATTTTTGCAGTTTCATTTACGTCACTGATTCATTTTGTTGTTTTACGAGTTTTTGTATTTAGAATGCCAAACTCCTATGTTGTCATAGGCTTTATTTTTCAGCTGATTTTTGCGGTTGCTGTTAGATTTTCATATAGACTTTGTCTTCTTATAAAAAAAGGAAGAATACAAAGCAGCAAGAAAGTCATGTTGATTGGAGCGGGAGATGCAGGTCTTCAGCTTTTAAGGGACATCAATAAAAACGATAAGATCGACGCAGAAGTTGTATGTATCATTGATGATAACAGCAACAAACACGGGCGCTATATTGAAGGCATCCCTGTCGTTGGTGGGAGAGATGATATACTTGCAAATGCAGCAAAATACAATATCGATCAGATCTACTATGCGATCCCTTCTTCTTCGAATTCACAGAAACGGGAAATTTTAAATATTTGTCGCGAGACGGATTGTGAAATCAAAGTGCTTCCTGGCTTATACCAGATCGCGAATGGAGATGTCTCGATCGAACTGATGAAAAAAGTTGCCATAGAAGACTTGTTGGGAAGAGATGTTATAAAAGTAAATGATGAACAGATCTTCAATTACATAAACAATAAGGTCATCATGGTAACTGGTGGAGGTGGCTCAATTGGCTCAGAATTATGCAGACAGATCTCTGCACATAAGCCGAAGCAACTGATCATTTTTGATATCTATGAAAACAACGCCTATGAAATACAACAAGAACTGAAACAGAAATATCCTGAACTTGATCTTAAAGTGTTAATCGGTTCTGTTAGAGACTCCAAGAGAATTGATTATGTATTTAACAAATACAGACCAGAGATCGTCTATCATGCGGCTGCACACAAACATGTACCACTAATGGAAGATTCGCCATGTGAAGCGATTAAAAACAATACGATTGGAACATTTAAAACCGCTTATGCAGCTGTAAAATATGGCACAGAACGCTTTGTTCTGATCAGCACAGATAAAGCAGTTAATCCAACTAACATCATGGGTGCAACAAAGAGAATGTGTGAAATGGTCATTCAGACATTTGATAAATTGAGTAAAAACAATACAACCGGCAAGTTATCAGTTGTTGAAGATTGTTTCTCGGAAGTTAGCGCAAAAGAATTAAAAAATCAGACAGAATTTGTTGCTGTAAGATTCGGGAATGTTCTGGGATCAAATGGGTCTGTCATTCCATTATTCAAGAAACAGATCGAAGCAGGAGGACCAGTCACGGTTACACATCCTGATATCATCCGCTATTTCATGACGATTCCGGAAGCCGTGAGTCTGGTGCTGCTGGCAGGGACATATGCCAAGGGAGGAGAGATCTTCGTCCTGGA
>JAEEGL013268669.1_pt1 | contig 10909 bp, 8 predicted proteins | sample 9134231 | NCBI WGS metagenome assembly JAEEGL01 (sample SAMN16246548, study PRJNA631951) | gut metagenome | biome: gut microbiome; feature: rumen; material: fiber-attached | host: Bos | place: Iran: Karaj | collected 2018-10
ACATCATTACCCAAGACGATCCTTTGGCCCGCTTCTTCTACGAAACAGAATGCATCAAGGGAACTTGGTCGGTCAAGGAACTGCGTCGCCAGATTTCCACTAACCTCTATTTCCGCAGCGGAGTCAGCAAAGATCCCCAAAGATTGTTGAGTACTATCAAATCCGAAACAAACACGCCTGCACTAACTATCCGTCAGCCCTTCACTTTCGAGTTCTTAGGACTGAATGCAAATTACCCGACAAGGCGACGTTATAGAAGTTTTTGTTAGACGAAATGGAAAAGGGAACAAAACATGATTAACAGGAACATCCAAAACGGTTCCATGGAGAACGGAACCGTTCATGAGGCAGAAATGCTTGCAGCAATCGAAAAACGGTTGTACCTTTGCAACGCATTTGAAACACAAATGCAGAACATCGGATATTAACAAAAACGCTCAAGGCTATGCGAATTATACAGTGAAAAAACAATCACAAGCCTTGTGAAAACAAACTTTTCTTCGCTTTTGTTTGGACTATATTGAATTAATTATTATTTTTGCAATCGTTCTCACACTTATGCCGAAGCCAAAGGGTGGAAGCTGCGGGACGGGAACCTATATATAGAAAAGGCGTTACTTGACGCTTTGTGCTTGACGTTCTGGAATCTGGCAGTTCCCTAAAACGTTTGTCAAACATCAAAGCAACAATGACGCCCATGGATATGTAGTATCCGACATGTGATTTGCAGACAGCCGTTATTGGCTTCGTTGCAATTAGTGCCGTTTATATACATATCGGCGTGGGCTTCGGCGTTGCTCGTTTCGACAAACAGGCAATGCCAGAGCCTCAGAACGTGGGACGAGTGACATGAGATTCCCACGCTTCTTTTATGTGTAGTCACTACTAACCTTTATTTACCAAGAAATTGGGAGTCAGCTTGGATGTATATGAAAACGAAAAGTGGACACAATACCCAAAATAGTATCGCAAAATCCATACAGGATTCTTGGCGTGTATGCAAACTCTCGAAGAGCTGATATTGTTGCGAACAAAGGCAGGGCTACAGCTTTCTTGAGGGTCAATAGGCCTGTGGAGTTTCCTCTTGATTTGAGGGGATTTTTATCTGCTCCGAATCGCACTCTTGACTTGATGAATGAAGCGGAAAGCCATCTGGCTATTGCCAAAGAGCAAATCAAGTATGCACAATTCTGGTTTCTGAAGATGACACCAATTGATGATGTGGCCTTCAATCATCTGTTAGCGGGCAATATGTCAGGAGCCATAGAGATTTGGTCGAAACAAGAATCTTTATCTTCACTGCAAAACAAACTCGTTTGCTATCTCATTGAAGATAAACATCGTGCTGCAGTTTTAGCAGCGGAGAAACTATATGATAAGTTTGGTGACGAATATATAAATAAGGTGGATGAAAACTGTACATTAAAGATGTCGGGTACAGAATTACTGCATTTGTTTTTAGAGTCACTTGGCGACGAAATTGGGTATCAGAAGATCATTGGCGAGGTAGTTGGAGCGGATGCCAAAGCTTTTATAAGAAGTAAAGCCATTGGCCCGCTCATCAATAAGATTTCATCAGAGGTTGACAAGACGAAGAAGGTTGACCATAAAGACCCGAAGGCTCGTATAGAGGCTGCGAGGAAACTGGTGGCAAACACAAAAGAGGCCATTGCTCAACTAAAGAGCATTCTTCCTGCTACTAATTCACAATATCAGATGATAGCAGACAAGCTCGGATTAGAGATCCTCCAATGTGGCATCGACTACTTCAACAATTCTGAAGATAACGACAAACACCAAACCGCGATGAAGATACAGAAGTATGCTCAAACCATCGTGGTTGGAACTTTGGCAAAACAACGGTGTGAAGAGAATGTGAAAATCTTGAAGGACATTATAGACAAACTTCCACCAGAAGAGGCTAAGAAAGAGCATGATCATCTACAGGGAATCATCGCTCTATTCATTCTTTTGCCAATAGATGTTGATGCAATCTTGAAGTTTCTGAGTGATACACGTGCTGACTTGATCTCGATAAAGACGAAACTCGGAAAACATAATCCTTTCTATATTCAGCAAGCTACATTGATAGCGCAAATAGCCCTTAGCAAATCAATAGATGCTCTCAACGAAGCACAAGAAGAAGAACTTCCAAAGTTGAATGGAACTGAAAGGGATGATGCCATTTATACCATGAGACATGTATTTGCTGCTTCTTGGGAAATAATGCTGTGGATAGAACTAATAGATGCAGATACTGACTTTAAAGTTAATCGTTTAAAAACAAATAAGGAAGCATTAAAGAATATTCTAGACCAAGTTGATGCATTAAAGACCGTTTCTGTGGTTTCAAGAATGTTTGGAGGCTCATATTCTGTGTTTGAAGGATGTGCAAGTGATGTGACTGTAGATCAATACATTTACTACACTGACGAAGAGCATTATCATGCTTGCAAAACACTTGACGATTTTAAAAATTACAAGAAAAAATTCCCGAAAGGAAAACACAGTACAGAAGTTGAGGAGCAAATAGATAAATTAGAAGATGACTTAAAATTCAAGTCCGCATATAATGAAAGTGGATACAAGGCATATCTCATTGCATATCCAGCTGGTCGCCATAGCACAGAGGCAAAGAAGAAATTGGCCGAAATAGAAAAGATACATACTAACATTCGGCTTTGCCAAAATCTTGGACAGTGTATAGACCTTATTGGCAAATGTAATGGGTACGAAAAGGAGCTAGAAGATAAAGCATTTTCACTTTGTCAAAAGAAAAAAGACTATCAGTTATATATAGACAAGTTTGGACAAAATTCAAAACATTATTATGAGGCCTATAATAAAGCCACGTCTTCTGATAATGACATAGATGGAGGATGCTTATTTTTTATTATTATTACAGTGATAGCAGGCATTATTGGAGCGATTGTGGGTGGCGGAACTGGATTCATTGTCGGAGTAGTAATGTCGTGCATCGCTGCAGGATGCCAATATTTAAAAGAATTATGAGAAAGAAGTATTTATTATTTTTAATTTGTATTGCCACAAATGTGTTTGGTAATAATGATGATTCCATGAAAATTGCTTCTCTTCAAAGAGAAGTGAGTAATCTGAAATCTACTATTTCCAGACTCCAGCTGGAAGATGGAAAAATGCGAGGCCTGTATCAGCAGCAAGCTAAGGAATTGGATAGTTTGCGAACTATGCAACAGCAACAAACCGAAAAAGTCAGATCATTAGCTGAAAAAATTGACACAGACATTTCAGATGCCAACAAAAAGATAGACAATAATGTCGGCACGTTGTCTGAGAGTATTGACCATCGCACAAAGTTTGGGGCTATAGGAATTCTTATAGCCATAGGACTATTGGCCTTCTCCTATTATATTTTAAAAAGGAAGATTAGTAATGGGACCTCAACGATGGAAAAGATTCGTTCTGCGCAAGAAGGACTTGAAATGGCACAAAAGTCATTGCAAGAAGAGTCTGTGAAATTGGATAGCAAGCTGGTTGAGTTGCTGGACAAGAAGATTGAAGCGACACCTGTACCAAGTACAAACGAGTTAGCTGATCATACATTGGCTTTGAAAGTAGCTGATGAGATTGTGCGTATAGAAACAAATCTGTCTCGAATGGATACTTCTGTAAAGGGCTATAAGCAATTAGCAAAAGCTGTTGAGCGTATCAGGACCAACTTCTTGGCCAACGGCTATGAAATTGTAGAGATGCTTGGCAAACCCTATAATGAAGGAATGAAAGTTGTTGCAAACTTTGTCTCAGATGACACGTTAGCAGAGGGAGAGCAGAAGATAACAGGAATCATCAAACCACAGATCAACTATAAGGGCAAGATGATTCAGTCAGCACAGATAACAGTAAGTCAAAATCTATAAAACAATATCAATATGGCACGAGTAAAAATCGATTATGGCATTGACTTGGGAACGACTAATTCGTCAATATGCCGAATGGAGAAAGGAGAACCAGTAGTGATTAAAACGGACACATTGAAGGATACGTTGCCATCCTGTGTTTCTGTCAACAAAAAAGGTAGCATCAAGGTTGGCGATGGTGCTTACAATACGATGAAGAGTGACAAGCGTCGCGCTACGAAAAGTTGGAAAGCGGAAGCATCAAACACCTATATTGAGTTTAAACGTACAATGGGAACAGATGCTAAATATGCTTGCTCCAACATCGGACGCGAATACTCATCGGAAGAACTTTCATCTGAGGTATTGAAAACCTTGAAGTCTTTTGTCACTGATGAGGTATTCCGCTCTGTTGTTATCACCGTACCGGCTAAATTCACGGTAAACCAAACGAAGGCAACTATTGAGGCGGCAAGAATGGCTGGTTTTGATCATTGCGAGTTGTTACAAGAACCGATTGCCGCCTCATTTGCATATGGACTATCATCTGACCAGAAGGATGGAATTTGGATGGTATTCGACTTTGGTGGTGGCACCTTCGATGCAGCACTATTGAGAGTAGAAGATGGCATCATGCAGGTGTTTGATACCGCCGGCAACAACTATCTTGGCGGCAAAGACCTTGATGCTGCCATTGTGGAAGACATCATCATTCCATATCTGAAAGAGAACTATGCCATTGACGGCATCTTGGCAGACAAGGAGAAAAATGCCGTACTTCGTGATGCCATGAAGACATACGCTGAGGATGTAAAGAACCAACTATCGTTTAAGGAAAGTGAAGACATTCTTTCCAATCTTGGAGATTTGGGTGAAGATGAAGATGGTGAGGAAATAGAACTTGACCTCACCGTTACGCAGCATCAGGTGTTCGATGCTATGCGACCTGTTTTCCAAAAAGCAGTGGATGTCTGCAAGACATTGTTGGAACGCAACAACCTGAAAGGCTCTCAGTTGAACAAGCTGATTCTTGTAGGTGGCCCTACGCACTCGCCGCTGATACGACAGATGTTGCGAGAGCAGGTTACGCCTAACGTTGATACAAGTATTGATCCCATGACAGCTGTTGCTACAGGTGCAGCCCTTTATGCTTCTACTAAGGATGCCGATGTAAAGGATAGTGACATTGAGGTTGGGACCATCAAACTGGAAATCGGCTACGAGTCTAATTCTGTTGAGCTAAGTGAATGGGTGAGTGTAAAGCTCGATAAAGCAGGCTCTGGCGCCTCTTGCCCCAATAAAGTGTTAGTAGAATTCGTTCGTGGTGATAATGCATGGTCGAGTGGTAAGACTGAGATTGACGAGATGGGCAATGTGATAGAAGCAAACCTTGTAGAAGGCAAGTCGAATGCTTTTACCGTTGTAGCCTACAATGAAAAGGGTGACCAGTTGCCTTGCTTCCCCTCAGAAATTACCATCATCCAAGGTGTAAAGGTCGGTTCTGCGCCATTACCATATAATATAGGTATAGCCATTTGGGACGATCATAAGAATAAGGCGGTATTCAAGGCTGCAACGGGTCTTGAGAAAAACAAGCCTATGCCTGCCGTTGGTGTGGTGAATGGACTTTCCACTTCCAAGCAACTGCGTCCAGGTATGATAGGCGATGTATTGACAGTGCCTATCTATCAATGTGAGGATGATCCTGGGGTTGGGCGTACAGCAGCTCTTTATGAATATGTCGAGGATGTTGTAGTAACGGGAGAAGAGATAGATTCGCTGATACCAGAGAACAGCCCTGTAGACCTCACTATTAAGGTGGACAACTCTGGTCAGTTGACAATGGAGATTTATTTCCCGTCTGTTGATTTCACTATCTCCAAGTCTATTGACACGAATAAAAAGCAGAGTGTTGCAGAGGCTGAGAAACTCATACCGCAAATGATTCGAGATGCTCAGCGCGACATAAACCGTTTAGCAGAGTCGGGCATCAAGACAGAGAGTCTTCAATCGGAGTTGAATACTGTAAATGAGGAGGACAAGAATAGTCAAGAGAAGAAAGCAGTATTGCAACACTTGAAGGAAGTGCTCCGTAAGATTGAGGACGAAGATGCTGGCACAGAATGGGAGCGTCTTGAAAAGGAAATTCGCGAGGAGTTTGAGCGTCTGGAAAAAGCTGATAGGGAACTGGGCAATGAAAAGAGCCACCAACTCGTCAGCCAACTCCGAAACCAGACAGATCAGGTGATTCGCTCGAAGAATGTGCTGATGGGGCGTGATGTGCTGGAGCAGATTACTACAGTGTTCTTCCAACTCACCATGATTTATCAGTGTATGGGACTCATTCGCGATTGTAATAACAACTTTGGTAGATTCCGTTGGAAAGATGCCAACCGAGCTAGGCAATTGGTTAATCAAGGAATGTCGGTTATAGCTAATCAGCCGACAGTTGAACAATTGCAGCCCATTGCAGCTCAACTTATTGAATTGATGCCAAGAGAAGATGCAAAGAATGCTGGTGGATTCTTACATTAAACACTATGTTTCTATTTCAAAAAGGACAAACAATAGACAATCGATATATGGTAGTGTTTCCGCATAAGGAAGGGGCTTATGCGGAGACATATCGTGTGAAAGACCAGAATGGCAAACTGCGCTTTCTGAAACTGATATACTACTCGAAGTTGCAGTATTCACAGTTAGACAAGAAGGGCTGTATCATTGAGGAAAAAGTGACCAGGACGCTGAACCACCCTAATGTATGCAAGTGCGTGGATAGCGGGTCATTGATAGCCGATGGGCAGCAACTTGCTTATATCGTGACGGAGTTTGTGAGTGGAGAAACACTTGACAGACGAATTGCCCGTGAAGAATTAAGTGTATACGAAATCAAACAGGTGGTAAAGGCACTTCTGTCCGCTCTGCATCACCTACATACACAGGACACACCTATTATCCATAATGAGGTGACCATCCAAAATCTAATGCTTGACCTGTCTGGCACTTTGAACGACTTAAAATTAATAGATTTTGGCTATGCACGATTCTTGAATCAAGAGCCCGCAAGGCCTAACTTAAAACAACTGAATCCGTTCTATATGGCTCCAGAGCGTTTGAATGGTGTGAGTTGTGTTCAGTCGGATTTGTTCTCTGTCGGCGCAATACTATATCAGCTAATATTTGATGAACTGCCTTGGTTCTTCGACGCATCAAGGATGAGTGAGCAACAGATAGTAGAACGATTACATCAAGAAAGAGCACATCCTTTGCGAATGCCTAATATCGATTTGTTTGAGTTGGACGAGCAACTGCTGAACGTCATCAACAAAGCAACACAGAACGACGTGCAAGACCGTTTCCAAACGGCACAGGAAATGTTGGATGCTATTGAAGGGAAAGTCAAGATCGAGTATGTCAAATACTCAAGCGATGTGTCAAAGAAGAAAGAGCAGCAGAAGAGAGTCAAACGAGGTAACGGCTTTGCTGATGTTGCGGGTATGACAGAACTTAAGGAACAACTGCAATCAGATGTGATAGACTTGCTGCAAAATCCTGAACAAGCGCGAGAGTTAGGTCTCAACATCCCCAACGGATTGCTGTTCTTCGGGCCTCCTGGTTGTGGTAAGACATTCTTTGCGGAAAAGTTTGCTGAAGAAACAGGATTCAACTATCAGTATGTAAGAGGTTCGGATGTCGCCTCTCCATATATTGATGGCGGCAAAGGAAAAATTGCAGACATCTTCAATGAGGCCAGAGAGAATGCACCCACTATCCTCTTTTTAGACGAAGTGGATTCTTTGTTAAGAGATCGCAGCGCGCATAATAACGCTACCACAGCTGGAGCAGTGAATGAGTTCCTAACTCAATTGAACAATTGTGGTGAAGATAGCGTTCTAGTAATTGCTGCAACCAACAAGCCGACAGACATCGACGAAGCAGCATTGCGAGCAGGGAGGTTAGAGTTGAAATACTTCATTCCTCAGCCTGATAAGGAAACAAGGAAGCGCATGTTCCAGATCGGTATAGGTAAGCGCAACTATGACTTCGGTATTGATTACGACTTGTTGGCTGAGAAAACAGAGAACTATGTTTCTGCTGATATTAGTCTTGTGGTTGATACTGCTGCACGGCTCGCTTTCAGAAAAAAGATTGGAAAAATAACCATGGCTCTACTTGAAGAGGCAATTAGCCAAATCAAGCCAAGTTTGACTCTGGAACAAATCAAACAGCATGAAGCTGTTCGAGATAGATTTATGGGAGTAAAATCAAATAACGAACGACGTAAAATAGGTTTTTGAATTATGGAACTGAACGAATTGTTATTGAGAACGGCCTTCGCATGTATGTCTTGTGATGGAGATATTGCATCGGAGGAAGTGGAATTAATTAAGCAGATGGCAACTAAGGAGCATCTGTTTGGTGACATTGATATTGACAAAACACTCGACCACTTAGTTAGTGAAATCAATTTGAAAGGAAAAGGGTTCTTAAAACAATACCTATCAAACCTTGCAGAAGAATCCCTAACCGAGGAGCAAGAATTAAAAGTAGCTGATATAGCTGTTCAGACGATACGGGCTGATAATGTTATACAGTACAGCGAAATTAAGTTTTTCAAAGTGCTTCGGTCAAATCTGAAGATAGTGTCAGACGAAACTCTACTTGAAAAAATTGATGGCATTGATGAGAATTATCTCGCCCAGGATATCCGTGCTGACTATCTATTGATATATGATGACTACTTCAATACAATAGATTTACCGAAATTTGAGATAGGAGTCCACTAGTGGACTAAGAATAAAAAAGACATGGAGGTAGTAATATGCCCGTCATCAAACAATCTTTTATCTCCAATACCATAGGTGGCGATACCTATAAGCAGTTTAAAGACTATGCCAAGATTATAGTCCCTGTTGGCACTTGTATGTTAGCGATAATCTTTGGAGTTAGTTTATTCGTTCATTCAGGCTTTATCAATTGGTTCTTACAATTGCTGTCAGGAACATCTTTGCTTTTTATAGCTTATATTGCAGCTTTGATAATTTTGCTTGATATTCAAGTGAATGTTGATGAGCCAGAAAGGTATGCATGGGAAGAACCCAAGAAGTTCCAACGTCCTTGGACCTACAAATTAACTATTGTGTGGGGTGTTTTCATAGTTTTATTAGGAATTGCAGCCATTTACACAAGTAATAAGTATAGAAAACACTATGCGTTTGATTGTGACATATTCCTTGTTGACCACCAGCAAGGTATTTATCATGTAGAATGGAATGAAGATTGTGACGTTGCTAATGAAGCAGAAGAATTAGAAGAAATGTATGGGTATGAAATTAGCAAGGATTATTCTTTTTGTGAATCATGTGAAGATTTTCTAATAGAAATGGAATCCTATGAGTCTGAAAGGTATATAAGACGTTAAGGTTAACGTATAACAAGTAGGAATGAAACAGGTTTATCTCATCCTTGCAGTCTTGATGTTGATGTGCTTGGCACCAATGCCGTATGGATATTTCCAATTGGTGCGGTTTGTGGCAATGGTGGCATTTGGTGTGATAGCATACCAGTACTATCTACGACAGAAGACAATAGCAACTGTCATATTCGTCTTGTTGGCACTACTATTTCAGCCCATCTACAAAATTGCGCTTGGGCGTATAATATGGAATATAATAGATGTTACTGTTGCCGCATTGCTGGTTGGATTATTTGTACTAGAGAAACGACTGGAAAAGAAAAACTCTGTTAACCATCAAACGCTACCGTCCCAAGATCAGACAAAGATTGAGGATAATACGATAGAGTTCAAGTTGGGTAACATACTATCGCCCAAGGAACTGGTATATATTGCCAGTGAAGAGGATAAAGTCTTGACAGAGTTGTTTGAAAAACGGCCTGAAGTATTGGAGGGTTGGGGGCAGATGATAGGATTTCACATCGTTTATCTGCCACTTCTTTTGAAAAAGTTAAAGGATAAACGAGTACTTCAATATCGGGCACCCTATCTGAGTGATGCAGACTTGTCTGACATTTCTATTGGCAATGATTTCATGCTTCAGTATCTGGAAGATCCTGCTGACAGAGATAAAATAAAGCAAGGATTTATTCGAGCAGAGGATATCCACCAAGGGAGCGATGGAGAGAACAGGTCTACTAATAGGTTCTATCCGCTGTCTTCAACAAGTGGAGAATCTCTGGCCGACCAACTTCACAGAATCGGAAAGCAGATTTCATTTGAGAAAAGTCAACAAAACCGATATCTTGAAAGAAAGACTACAGACGTTGATGAATGGGGTGATGGCGATAATGATAAAGAATCTGTTGATGACTTGATAGAGGAAGTACGCGAACGGGTCAGTAAACTACGACAACGAGGTGTTTCTGAGTACATTCTTGAACAGTTGATCCATCCAGACAACCGCCTGAGCCGGATGGTGATAACGAAAGATTATCGTATTTTACTGCCTGACTACAACAATATGGAGATTAAGATGGAACCGCTGGTGAAGGCTGTTTATCTGTTGTTTCTCCGCCACCCAGAGGGTATCGCGTTTAAGGAGTTGCCTGACTACCGGGAGGAATTGACAAAAATATACTCTCAGTTGAAATCTTCAGTACTAACAGACAGAGCTATTCAAAGCATTGAGGACGTGACAAATCCCATGCTGAACTCAATTAACGAGAAATGTGCCAGAATTCGTGCCGCCTTTGTCGGACAGTTTGACGACTACATGGCAAGGCACTATTATATAGATGGCCAACGTGGTGAAGCAAAGAAAATTACTCTTCCTCGCGACCTGGTAATATGGGAAACAGAATAAATTTGTTCTACTAAGAAGTCTTGCCAAAATCAGTATCACAGTATCACTTTGGCGTAAATGAGTGAACTTCAGCGCGATGTGAGTGATACTGCACTTTCACTTCAGTTTCACTTGCTCTCTCTTGAATGCTAATTTCGGTTTCACCGGTTTCACTGCTTGTAAACATCAGTATTTCTGTATGTTATTGGTGCAACCGCGGTTGCACGGCGGTTG
>JAEEGL014057164.1_pt1 | contig 10909 bp, 6 predicted proteins | sample 9134231 | NCBI WGS metagenome assembly JAEEGL01 (sample SAMN16246548, study PRJNA631951) | gut metagenome | biome: gut microbiome; feature: rumen; material: fiber-attached | host: Bos | place: Iran: Karaj | collected 2018-10
GACATCATGGATTATAATTTCACTGCCCGCGTTGAGCAGGACTTCGACAAGATTGCTGAAGGCAGGACAGAGTGGAACAAGATGATGCGCGCCTTCTACAAGAAGTTTGAGCCAACCGTGGAGCATGTCATCAGTGCCCGCGATGAGCACAAGGCAGGTGAACGCCAGATTGGTAACGACCCACAGACAGGTCGTCCCGTGTTCGTGAAGATCGGTCGCTTTGGACCCGTCGTTCAGATTGGAACGGCTGAAGACAACGAGAAGCCCCGCTTTGCCCAGTTGCCAGCCGATAAGTCGATGGAAACAATCACCCTCGACGAGGCTTTGGAACTGTTCCGTCTGCCTCGTACCATCGGTGAATACGAAGGCAGTGAAGTCACTATCGGTGCAGGACGCTTTGGCCCCTATGTGCTTCACGAGAAGAAATACGTCTCGCTGCCTAAGGGCGCCGATCCCATGGCTATAACACTCGACGAAGCCATCGAGCTCATCTTGGAGAAGCGCAAGGAAGAACAGCAGCGCCACTTGAAGACCTTCAGCGAAGATCCGAAACTTGAGGTGCTCAATGGTCGCTATGGCCCCTATGTGGTTTACGACGGCAAGAACTATCGCATGCCGAAGGCGATGCACGCCCGTGCAGCTGAGCTCACGTACGAAGAGGCCATGAAACTGGTAAAGAAATGATACGTATCATCCTTATAGGCTACATGGGTGCCGGCAAGACAACCGTCGGCAAGGAACTTGCCAAGGCGCTTGGCCTGACGTTCTACGATCTCGACTGGTATATCACCACGCGCATGCGGCGTACCGTGAAAGAGATTTTCGACGAGCGGGGCGAGGATGGGTTCAGACGCATTGAACACAATATGCTGCACGAAGTGGCTGAGTTCGAGAACGTTGTCATTTCGTGTGGTGGTGGCACTCCGTGCTTCTTCGACAACATGGAGTACATGAACCAACAGGCCGACACCATTTACCTGAAGGCTTCGCCTGAGATACTGCAATACCATCTCTCTATTGGAAAGGGTGTCCGTCCGCTGTTGCTCGGTAAGTCGAAGGAAGAAGTACAGGTGTTCATACGCCAGCAGCTCGGGGAGCGCGAGCATTTCTACTCGCAGGCCCGTCACACCATCAATGTCGATCGCATGGACAATTTCGAGAAGATATCCATTACCGTCGACGAAATCCGGCAGATGTTGGGCGTGTGACGAAGCTAACAGACTGTGATCACGCTTGAAATCTGTTGTAGAGGCTTCATTTCGTGAGCCGATGAAACATTTTAGAGCGTTTTGGTGGATAAATCCGTTTTTTATTTGTAACTTTGTGCCCTCAGCATGTCCGAATGTGCATGTGCTGAGGGCACAAACCTAAATAATAGATAGTGGAATGAAGAAATGGACGATTGAAGACGCGAAGGAACTCTACAACCTGAACGGTTGGGGTACTTCGTATTTTGGTGTGAACGAAGAAGGTAACGTTTACGTCACCCCTTGTAAGGACCAGACGCAAATCGACTTGCGTGAAGTGATGGACGAATTGGCCCTGCGCGACATCACACCTCCTGTGCTGCTGCGTTTCCCCGATATTCTGGACAATCGTATTGAAAAGACGGCTTCTTGTTTTACGAAGGCGAAGGAGGAGTACGGATTCAAGGGCGAGAACTTCATCATCTACCCCATCAAGGTGAATCAGATGCAGCCTGTCGTGGAGGAGATCATCTCGCACGGACGGAAGTTCAACCTTGGCCTGGAAGCTGGTTCGAAGCCCGAGTTGCACGCCGTCATTGCCGTACAGTGCCAGAGCGATTCGCTCATCATCTGTAACGGCTATAAGGATCAGTCGTACATTGAGCTGGCACTGCTGGCCCAGAAGATGGGCAAACGCATCTTCATCGTCGTCGAGAAACTGAACGAACTCGACATCATTGCCCGTGCAGCCAAGAAACTCGGCGTGAAGCCCAACCTGGGTATCCGTATCAAACTGGCATCCAGTGGCTCGGGTAAATGGGAAGAGAGTGGTGGTGACGCCTCGAAGTTCGGCCTGACCTCGTCGGAACTGCTGAAGGCATTGCAAATTCTCGACGAGAAGGACATGCACGATTGTCTTCGCCTCATTCATTTCCACATCGGTTCACAGATTACGAAGATTCGCCGCATCCAGACCGCACTTCGTGAGGCGGCTCAGTTCTATGTACAGTTGCATAAGATGGGGTACAACGTTGACTTCGTCGACTGCGGTGGCGGACTGGGTGTCGACTACGATGGTACACGCTCATCCTCGAGCGAGAGTTCGGTGAACTACTCCATCCAGGAGTACGTCAACGACTGTATCTATCAGTTTGTCGATGCAGCCGATAAGAATGAGATACCTCATCCAAACATCATCACCGAGAGTGGCCGCTCACTGACTGCCCACCACTCGGTGCTCGTCATCGACGTGCTTGAGACGGCTACGTTGCCTGAGATGCCCGAGGAGTTTGAGGCCAAGGATAGTGACCATCAACTCGTGAAGGAACTTTACGAGATTTGGGACAACCTGAACTCGCGCTCGATGATGGAGGATTGGCACGATGCTGAGGCCATTCGCGAGGAGGCACTTGACCTGTTCTCCCACGGACTCATTGACTTGAAGACGCGTGCTGAGATTGAGTCGATGTTCTGGAGCGTCTGCCGTGAAATCAATGTACTGGCAAAGTCGCAGAAACACGTACCTGAAGAGCTGCGCAAGCTCGACAAACTTTTGGCCGACAAGTACTTCTGCAACTTCTCGCTGTTCCAGAGCCTTCCCGACTCTTGGGCCATCGACCAACTGTTCCCCATCGTGCCCATCCAACGACTGAACGAACGGCCAACCCGTAATGCCACGTTGCAGGACATTACTTGCGACTCTGATGGCAAGATTGCCAACTTCGTGACCTCGCGCCATATCAGTCACGTTCTGCCAGTCCACCAGTTGAAGAAGACGGAGGACTACTATCTGGGTGTGTTCCTTGTGGGTGCCTATCAGGAAATCCTTGGCGACATGCACAATCTCTTTGGCGACACCAATGCCGCGCATATCTCTGTGAAGGACGGACATTACCACATCGACCAGATTTTCGATGGCGAAACGGTTGAGGAAGTGCTCGACTATGTGCAGTACGACCCGAAGAAACTCGTCCGGCAGCTCGAACGCTGGGTGACGAAGAGCGTCAAGCAAGGCGTCATTTCGCTTGAGGAAGGCAAGGAGTTCCTCTCCAACTACCGTTCCGGTCTCTATGGCTACACGTATTTGGAGTAAAGAACCCACCCCCAGCCCCTCCCGAGGGGAGTAATGAGAAAACCCACCCCCAGCCCCTCCCGAGGGGAGGGGAGTCTGATTAGCCTTGAAAATGAGAATTATGGAGTTAAAGAATAGAGCAGAAATACTATCTACTCCCCTCCCTCGCAGGGAGGGGCAGGGGGGAGGGCCTCTTAGGCAGGGAGGAGAGTCTCTTACCATCATCAAAGTGGGTGGAGCTGTGGTTGAAGACGACCAACAGCTTGACCGGTTGTTGCGCGACTTCGTTGCCCTGGAGGGGAGGAAGATTCTCGTTCATGGCGGTGGACGCAGGGCAACAGCCATCGCGTCGCAACTCGGCATTGAGACGCAGATGGTGGACGGTCGTCGCATTACTGATGCGCCTATGCTTGAAGTGGTGACTATGGTCTATGGTGGATTGGTGAACAAGACCATTGTAGCTCGACTGCAGGCACTTGGCGTCGATGCCATTGGACTGACAGGTGCTGATATGGACTGCATACGTTCGCATCGACGTCCGTTGAGGAATGGTATCGACTATGGTTTTGTGGGCGATGTCGATGCGGTGGAATCTTCAAAAATCGCCCATTTCATCGAGACAGGAGCCACTCCCGTTGTGGCGCCTCTCACTCACGATGGTCAAGGAAATCTGCTCAACACCAATGCCGACACCATTGCCTCGGAAGTGGCAAAAGCCATGGTAGCCCAAGGCTATGCCGTAACCCTTGTGTATTGTTTCGAAAAGGCAGGAGTTCTTGCCCATGCTGACGATGAGGGGAGCGTTATTTCCCACATCACTCGTGATAGTTTCCAGCAACTCGTTGCTGATGGCATCATCAGTGGCGGCATGTTGCCGAAGATTGAAAATGCGATAGCCGCTACGCAGGCTGGTGTCAGCCGCGTGCTCATCACTCATAGCACCGATCTTCGTGGCGAGCGTGGAACGGTGATAGTGGATAGTTGATAGTTGAGAGTTGATAGTTGAGAGTTGAGAGTTGATAGTTTAGAGTGGATAGTTCATTCTTATGGTTAATTTCCGCACTGATATTCTGCCTCTGAAGGATGTTCTCTTCAGGCTTGCACTGCGCATAGTGCAAAGTCGCGAAGAGGCAGAGGATGTCGTGCAGGAAACGATGCTGAAGCTTTGGGAACGCCGTGACCAGTGGGAGGAGATTCAGAACATCGAAGGATTTGCCATGACCATCTGTCGCAATCTTTCGCTTGACCACCTGAAGCGATTGGACAATCAGCATGCCTCGCTCGAAGAGGAAAGTCAGCTCTCAAACCTTAACTCCCAGCTTTCATCACCATTTGAACATGCGGTCAGCCAGGATCGTATAGCCATTGTCAGGCAGATCATCGACGCTCTGCCTGAAAAGCAACGCTCATGCGTGCAGCTGCGTGATATTGAAGGAAAGGCTTACAAGGACATTGCAACCATCCTTTCCATCAGCGAAGAGCAGGTGAAAGTCAACATCTTCCGTGCCCGTCAGACCATCCGTCAGCGGTTCCAGCAGATGGATAACTTCAAAAAAGAAAGTGGTTAATCAATCATAGGGAACATAGAATTTAATACTCTTTAACATTATTGGCTGTAACTTTCGCTATTTCCAAGTCGTCATTCATGTAGTAAAGCAAATCGAAAATCGCTGAAATGGATTACAAGTACATCAATCAACTACTGGAGCGCTACTGGGCAGCAGAGACAACCCTCGAGGAAGAGGAAATCCTGCGCGCCTTCTTCAGCCAGACGGTCATCCCCGCCGAGCTGGAGCAGTATCGTTGGCTGTTTGTCTATGAGCATGTCGCTAAGCATGACGACGTGCTTAGCAGCGATTTTGATGAGCGAATGCTGGCAATGATCAACGAGACCCCCGAAACGAAGGACACGGAGGATTCCGATTCTTCCAAGAAGGAAGTGAGAGTGAAGGCTCGTACCATCTCGTTGAGCCAGCGGCTGATGCCCCTGTTCCGTGCAGCTGCCGTGGTGGCCATTGTCCTCTCGTTGGGTCAGGCTGCTCAGGTGCCCTTCCAGCAGAAAGACGACCAGTTGCAGATGGCAGGCACCGAACAACCTTCCGATGGTGTATCGGTGGCATTGAATGGCGATTCGGCCAAGGTGGACACCGTACCCCAGAACCGTTCGCTCCACAAGGATGCCTTTGCAGGAAAGACATTGCCCGACCTGCCTTCGGCCATCAATCCTATGAGTGCCGGGATAGAAATTGGCACCGTTAAGAAGTAGATATTTTCTATGCTTTCTCTATAAACACAATGTTTAGTAAAACAAGTTGAGGCTGTGAAGTCTCTTTTCTCTCAAATTTTTTCATAACATACCCATGAAAGAAGAGCCATCTGTTAGCAACAACAGATGGCTCTTCACTTTTTTACACCTTTTTTAATGATTTAATCATGTGTATTCCATTATTTTTGTGTAATTTTGCAGCCGCAAATCATTGTCTAACAAACTACAAGCAGTTTTCAAGGAATATGAAACCGACCTATACATCCCATAAAAGAAGCATCATAGCAGCATTGTTGGCACTGCTGCCCCTGTTGGGCGTGTCTGCCCAAGAGGACTCGCTCTTCGTCTATTTCAACGGCTATCGCCTCGACGTTTTCCCGCCATCGGTGGTGGTCAGCCAGCAAGAGTTGAACAACCAACTCGTGGTGAGCGTGAAGAGCGACACCGCTTACTACTATGACCTCGACCGTGTAGACTCAATCTGCCATCATCGGCCTGCCGACATGCCCAAGCTGACGCAATGGAAGTTCAACAACAAGTACAACTACCAGCTGATGGGTGATGTTGTTGGTGACATCATCGGTGATTCATTGGTGACAGCCCGCGTGGGCTGCATCGGCAAGTGGCTGACGCCTTCGTTCCAGTTGTCTAGTGATGACGACAGGGTGTATTTGGATGGCAAGCGCCAGTGGAGCAAGGAGAGCCGTAACAAGTTCGATGTAGACCGCGTTTACACCGTCAGCCGCTATGGTTGGCGCATCTTCAACGAGGTGCTGGTCAAGGAGGCCGTTGTTCATCAAGGCGACGACCAGTGGCTGACAACCCCGGTGACGCTCACGGCCGACCAGTTCTCGTCAAACCTTCCCGGCAAGGATGGCGAAGGCTTCGAGCAGATGATTGATGGCAATCCTTCGACTATCTACCACAGCACATGGGATGTGCCACAGGAGGAGAAAGCCACCCTCTACACCACCGAACCCTATATAGACATCGCCCTGAAGGAAAGCCTGCGTCGCTTCAGCTTTGCCTACACCACACGCGAAACCGGCGACTATTGGCCACTGCAGCTGACGCTTCTGGCTTCCGACGATGGGCAGCAATGGACGCAGATTCGCCAGTTTACCGAAGCCGACGGCCTGCCGATAGCTGCTGGTGCCACTTGGCAGAGTCCGACCATTGACTTGGGCAAGGATTACAGCTACTTGCGACTGCAACTCAACAAATCAGGCCATCGCCTCTATTTGGTGATAGCCGAGTTTCAACTCTGGCGCACCGACGAGAACCCCGACTACAAGGGCGATGAGGTGCTGGAACCTGCCGAGTATGCCTACGAGATGCGCCCCTTCGGTCGTAACTATCGCGTACATATCGATTGGCTGACCGATCAGCCCACGGCACGTGTGCCACGTATCGACATCAACACCAATACGGGTGAGATGATCAGCAGCAAAGACTACTATCTGGATGCCACGATCAGCATCGACGGTGGCGGCGTTTACCCTGATATGGTTGAGATGCCTGTGCAAATCAAGGGCCGTGGCAACTCGTCTTGGAGTTCATGGGCATGGGACAAGAATCCCTATCGTCTGAAGTTTGCATCCAAGCAGAAGCCCCTCGGTATGACCAATGGCAAGAGCTGGGTGCTGCTGGCCAACAAACAAGGCGGTTCCATGCTGAGCAATGCCGTCGGCATGAAGGCTGCTGGTCTCGTGGGTACGGCTGCTGCCAATCACATCATCCCTGTAGAACTCTACATCAATGGCAACTATCGAGGCAACTATAACTTCACGGAGAAAGTAGGCGTTTCGAACAACAGTATCGATGTGGCCAATGAAGACAGCACAGCTCTGCTCGAACTGGACACCTATTTCGACGAGACCTATCGCTTCCGTTCAGCGCAGTACAACCTGCCTGTTAACATTCAGTTCCCTGATTTTGCTGAAGATCCAACGATGATCACCCAACAGATGATAGAGACCGACTTCAACAACTTCATGCGCCGACTGAAGAATGGTGTTGAGATATCATCGCTCGTCGACATAGAGATGCTGGCACGCTATCTGCTCGTCACCGAGCTCATTGCTAACTTTGAACTCCATCACCCGAAGAGTACCTACCTCTATAAGGAGGCTATTGGCAGCTACAACAGCAAGTTCGTCTTTGGACCTATCTGGGATCTCGACTGGGCCTACGGCTACGAACTCAACAAACAATACTGCACCACCGGTGCCACAGCCAATTACTATACGGCTATGAGCATGGAGGCACGTCAGTGGGTCAACGACCTGCGCTATGTCAGCAAGACTCTCGACCGAACCTATTATACGGTGTGGACAAACTTCATGGAGAACCACCTGCAGGAACTGCTTGATTATTGCGACGACTACTTCGCCTATGCTGAGCCTTCGCTGCAGAACAATGCAACGCAGTGGGGCGACGGTTACGACTATGCTACCGTGACCAGTAACACCAAGCAGTGGCTGGAACGCCGTGCCAACTATGTCTACAATTCGTTGAAAGTCTATCCCATCGATACTCCCGAGGAAGAGGACGACATGCACTTCGACGACGACCATCCCAATGGGATTGAGATTGTCGATGCCGACAATGATGCCCATTCGCTTGTCGATGTCTACGACATCAATGGTCGTCTCGTGAAGCGACAGGTCAGCGTCTTCGACCTTCGCAGCGGTTTGCGCCCTGGCATTTACATCGTTGGAGGTCGCAAGATGGTCGTCAAGTAGGCTTTACTCACACAGTTGAAATCAACTTTTTCATCATCAGTCACCTGTTTGGGTGGCTGATGATTTTTTATTTACACCTGCTTGTAGTGCGTTTATACAAAAAACACCGATGAAATGGGCTGTTTTTGTCTTTTTTGCACTGCTTTGGCATGTCGAAAGCACAGCTTTTGAAAAGCTAACGCACTGCTTTGCGTGAGTGGCCTTTTTTATTAAATAGGCCATAATTGTTCCAAATTTACAAAAAGTTGTTTCTTTTGTACAAAAAACGTAAAGGATTTTTTTGTATCTTTGCAACATCCACTCCTCTATATACAAACGCGACTGCGCGTAGTCCCTATAACTCTATTAACTAACTGATATTTTGGTCAATAATCCGAACAAAATATTCATAAAAACCTGTAATAAGATGGAAAAAAAGCTATTCAAAAGAATCCTGCTACTGGCGTTCTTGATGACGCTTGGCAGCCAGGCAACCTTTGCGCAAGACTTTTCTGCCGTCAACGACGAGGGTATGACCCTCTGTTACAACATCCTTTACGAGGATGATGAGCCAACGACTATGGTGGAATTGACCAGCGGAGGTAAGATTACCAATTATTCGGGCGTTATTGTCGTCCCATCGACCGTTGTCAACCCTAACGACGGACAGACCTACACGGTGGCGGGCATCGGCGAGAATGCCGTTTACAACTGTGACCAAGTCACCTCAGTGCAGTTGCCCAACACCATTATTTACATTGGTAACAGGGCTTTCTACGATTGCGACTACCTGCAGAGCATCAATTTCCCTGAGGGGCTGGTGTGGATTGGTGATTATGCATTTACCTATGCACAGTTCTCGCAGGTAGTGTTGCCAAGTACGTTGGAGTATCTTGGCAGCAATGCCTTCCAGTGGTGCTACAACATTCAGACGGTCATCTGTAAAGGCACTACGCCACCAGAACTGGGTGGAACGATCTTCCGTTCCGATGTTTATTATAGTGCAAAACTGCTTGTACCTGCTACCGCACTTGAAGCCTATCAAAACGCGGATGGATGGGGAACTGGCAGTAGCTACTACTTCATTAACATCGCTACGTTTGAAGAAGGGCAAACCTTGTTCGGCTTCTCCGATGACGAATTCGTTTACGACATTATTTCTCAGAGTGGGCGCACGGCAGTTGTCAGTGGGTCTGCACAAGGTTATTGGGAAGGCGACATCGAGCTGCCTGAAACGGCTGTATGCACCACTGAAGACGGTGAGGAAATCAATTTTACCATTATCGGACTGGGTTCGAACGTCTTCAACTACAACAACGCTGACGGACTGAGATCGGTTGAAATTCCGGCAAGCTACACTCAATACGGGCTTTTTGCCTTCAACGAATGCCGCTACCTCAAGCGTATTCTTGTGAAGAACCCTGTGCCAGTGAGCTTGGAATATCCTATCGTTGACAATTATGTCACTCATCGGCAAGCCATTCTTTATGTACCTAAAGGTTCGCTGAGTGCTTATCAAAATGCTCCCTTCTGGGGCTATGTTCCTTATGGCGACGGCGAAGTCACTCCTGGTGACGACGTCATCAAGGCACCTGCCGCGAATGCTGAGGAGCGCAAAGCTGCCCTCGAAGAATTCGGCAAGCGTGCAACAGCCAGAGCAGAGAAATGTGCGCCCAAGGGAAATCGTCGCAAAGATCCTTCTAACGCTGGCTATGGATTCATGAACATCCGCGAGTATGAAGAAGGACAACTCTTCGATTTCGAGGACGAAGGAATCCTTTATTCCATCGTTTCCTGGACCGACCGCACTGTTGAAGTGGCACCTGGCTACAGCAACGGTGGAGGTGGATATTACGAAAAAGCTCCACGCAAAGAACCGCTCGGCTACATCGACTACTCAGGCGACATCGTCATTCCTGCAGTTGTCACCTACATGCCTGGCAGCGAATACTACGATGACGGTGGCAGTGGTGGTGAGATATATCCAAAAGCACCCAGAAAGAGAGGTCCAACCGAGCCCATTGACTTCACCGTAGTAGGTGTTGCCTCCCAGGCATTCAACAACAACTACAACATCAATACGATTGAACTGCCCGCTACGATTGAAAGTATAGGTGCATACGCGTTCAATAATTGCGGCAATCTGCAGCGTATCATCGTCAAGAACCCGGCTCCCATTTCATTGAGCTGGCCTATTGCCGACCAATGGGGTGTCTATTCCAACACGGTTCTCTACGTACCGCAAGGCTCACTCGATGCCTATCGCAACGCACCATTCTGGGGTGTTAATGGCGAGGTTGAAGGTGGTGGAGAAATCATCGACCCGAAAGCACCGCGCAAGATTGTTAAGGGCGGCGATGCCGGCTACTTCTTTGACGACATCCGCGAGTATGTGGAAGGTCAGATCTTCGGTTTCACCCTTGATGGAATCACTTATGAAGTAACTGACTTTGCCGCAGGCGAGGTGATAGTTGTTAAAAGTACGTCGGAGGAGTACGAAGGCGACATCGTCATTCCTGAGAATCCCGTCTACGAGAGTAAGCAATTCACAACCGTTGGCATTGGTCCTGATGCTTTCAACTGGTGTTCATCGGTAACCTCGGTTCAGTTGCCGTCGACCATTCGCACCATCGGCAGCCAAGCCTTCTACAGTTGTCAGTCC
>JAEEGL017067723.1_pt1 | contig 10909 bp, 3 predicted proteins | sample 9134231 | NCBI WGS metagenome assembly JAEEGL01 (sample SAMN16246548, study PRJNA631951) | gut metagenome | biome: gut microbiome; feature: rumen; material: fiber-attached | host: Bos | place: Iran: Karaj | collected 2018-10
AAGGTCGTTTCTTTGGAAGATGAGAGCTTTTTCAGCAATTATACTGTGAAGATGAGAAAAGTTCCGCATATATACAAAGATATTGTTGGATTTGAAAGGCTTGAACCAAAGTCAATAACAGCAAGCAGAGTTCCGGAAGCGGCAAATCCGCCCAAAAATGTCAATGACGGCAATATGGCAACGAGATTTGCGGTAGATGGCGACAATGAGTGGATCGAACTCGACTATGGCAAGGTTTTGGAAGCAGACGCTTTTGCAGTTGCCTACTATAAAGGGACAGAAAGAATATCCTATTATGACATTCTTGTCTCGGAAGACGGTAAAAAATATACGACCATATTCAGCGGCTCAACATCAGGTGTCACAGATTATTATGAGCTTTACACGATAGACAAAATAAAGGTACGATACTTAAAGCTTGTAGGTCATATGAGTTCAGCGGGCGCTTGGAACAGTCCGACAGAAATTGCACTGTTAGTAAAAGAGGGAGAATAGTATTATGTTTATGAAAGGTAATAAAAAAATTCTGTTGTCAGCAGCTATTTCGCTATCCTTACTGGTAGGAGTGATTGCAAATTGCGGGGTATATGTATCTGCCGCAATAGATATAACTAATGAGGTTTTGTCATTTGATTTTTCAGATGGTAATAAAGCCCCTTCATATGCCTATGGCGGAAACACATATACAGCAACAAATAAGAATTCTTTATGGATTACAGGCATAAATGATGATATATGGGGCAAGACAGCAGATAAAAGCTTGTGTCTTTACTGTAATTCTACTACTTCAAGCACAGAGCCGTATTTTTATGTACCCAACCCATCGGGACAGCTGACAGATATAGGTAATGGAATTGCCGTGTTAAGTTGGGATATGGCTATGAAGAATGACGGCTGCAGACAGTATTTGTATGTTTATTACACAAAAAAGAATTCAAGTGGTGATTATGGGCAGAATACCTTGACATTGCAATTTGATTCGAACGGTCTTTTGGTAAATACGGCAAACGGAGTTGATAAATATGTTACAAGTGAGCCCACGCCACGTGAGGAATGGCACAGCTATGAGATTATCTTTGAATATGGAAAGAGTAGTCTGTCAATAAACAGAGATGGATTAAGTCTGGCAAAATTGAATGGTGACAGTGTTTTTGGTACAGGCTATACATTTTCGGGACTGGGACAGAATACAAGCGGAAATCTCTTTGCATTCAGGCTAAAAAGAGGCACGGAAAACGGTAGTCAATATAGCACAGGTTATGTGGATAACATAAAACTGGCAAAAGGAATAGTTTATGATGAAACCTTGCAAAGAATATCCGAATTCGACAATATTGATTTACTTGGATGTAATTCTTATTCGTTAAATAAAAAGTTCTGGGAGAGCGGAAGCAAGACTTCCATAAATATGTCAACAGGACAAATAAGTGTTGCAAAAGGTGGCAATTTAATAACAAAACACTTCATATTTGATAAGAGTTTTGTTATAGATATGAAGCTTTATGCAACAGATTTGACAGGAAAAAGCGCAATGCTTATATTACAGGATGATTCTGATAACAGTTTAATATTGGCAAGATTTTTCGGAAGCAGAATTGATTATTTGCCAAATAACGGTAAGGTTTCGGACAATGCTACAGACGGGAATATATCTATGCTTATAGATCCGCAGAACAAGACGCTGAAAATATATAATAATGATGTATTGAAGGCAAGCTCAGATTCGGCACTTGCAAATATAAATCTTAACGGGGCAGCAATCTGTATTTCGGCTGAATCTTCGCCGATTGTATGTGATAAATTTGTTCTTGCGGCAGATTGCTCGATCTACTCTGATTTTAAAATATTTGCACCGAGATTTAAGTATAACGGTCTACAAAATATACTTACTGAAGCTGTCGTTATGAACAATAGCCAAACAGAGCAGGGAGTGGATCTGTTTTTAGCAAAGTATGCTGATGAGGGCATTGCTGATTTAGACTGTAATAATGACGGAAGTACCGTAGCGGCAAATGGAATTAAGCATATATCAGGTAACAGAAGCATTAGTGACTTATCGGAGAGCAATACTCTTTCCATGCTGTTATGGAAAAACGGACAAATCAGACCGGTTACTAAAAAAGTTGATTTTCGCGATGATAAGGGATACAGTTCACCGTCTGTTCCTACATATGAAGAAATTGCCGCAAATCTGAATAAAACGCATCCAAGACTGCTTTTAACAGGATTTGATACGCTTGTATATAATGTAAATAATAATACGGTATATAAAAATTGGTATGCAAATGTCAGGACAGCTGCAAACAATGCACACTATGCCTCTATACCTGTATATGAAGACACAGACTCACTCAGGATTGTGTCATCTGCAGATTTCAGGGAAAGAGTCATGGTAATGTCTTTTGCATACAATATAAATCCTGCAAATAACACAAAATATGCAGAGCGTGTTTGGGAATATCTTGTTGCAGCGGAACAGTGGCCTGATTGGGGATACGGTCATTTTCTTGACACTGCAGATATGATGATGGGCTATGCATTTGCGTATGATTGGCTGTATTCCTATTGGAATGCCGAACAGAAAGCATTTATAAAAAATACACTAAAAACAAAAGGCTTGCAGTATGCATATGGAAGCTATAACGGTGATGACTATACATATTGGCTTGATTATAATAACAACTGGAGTACATGGTGTAATTCTGCGGTTTTGACGGCGGCATTAGCGATTGCAGATGAAGATGAAACAGTAATACCGTTGATCAGATGTGCAATGGAAAATATTCAATCGTGCTATGAATGCTTTTCGCCTGACGGGGCATGGAAAGAAGGTACAGGCTATGGAGAGGCAGGTTTGGGATTTTTAGCAATAGCTTTGTCTTCGTGCGAAACGGCATTATGTTCAGATTTCGGACACCGGTATGCCCAAGGGCTTTCAGATGCGGGATTTTATAATTTGTATATGTATGGAAAGGACTCTCCTTTAGTCCTGAATGATAACTCCGGCAAGAATAAACCGTATTACAACTTTTATTTTGGAAAGCTTTTTGATAATAAGTATCTTAATGGGTTCAGATATTATCAATTGCAGACGCTGAAACTGCAGGCAACTTTGTTTGATCTGATATGGTACGATAAAAATAATATTTCACTTAAATTTCGTACAGATATGCCGTATGACATATACTATCCCGGGATACAGACAGTTACGATGAAGGATGGATTTTTTGCAGGAGCAAGCTGTTTTGCGGCGCTACATGCAGGATATAATAATGTGTCTCACGGACATATTGACGGAGGAACATTTGAGTATGAAACGGATGGAGTGCGCTGGGCGATCGATTTGGGGAGCGATAATTATAACCTGTTCAATATATCCCAGAAGCATGAAGATGTTGCAAAAAACAGATGGTGCTACTATCGGTGCAGAGCGGAAGGCCATAACACATGGGTAATTAATCCGGACGCAGCTGCTGACCAAAACATAGAAGGCGAAGGCAGAATAACTAAATATGAGCTTGAAAATAGCGGTACTTCATGGGCGGTAGCGGATTTGAGTGACTTTTATTCAAGCAAGGTAACCAATATGAATAGAGGTATAATGCTCAATAAAACCAACGGCTCAATGATATTGCGCGACGAAATATCATTAAAATCCAATTCGGAACTATATTGGTTTATGCATACAAAAGCAAGTATCAGCATAAGCAGTGATAAAAAGAGTGCAATCCTGACGCAAACAGATAGTGATGGCGTTGAAAGGCGCCTGTGGGTAGGTATAACAGAGGGAAACGGTCAATTTGTTGCTATGTCAGCAACTCCGCTTTCAACATCACCAAATCCTGATACATGGAGTGAGAATATAAATCATAGCGGTGACGAAAATAATCCCAAAACGCAGTCGGCAAATACCGGTGTACAAAAACTCGCTATTCACTATACTAATGCGTCGAGTGTAAATCAGACGGTATATATGATAAGACTTGAAGCCGGAGAAAACAGTCCAGGTACAATCCCTCAAAACATTCGCCTGACAGATTGGAGTGAATAAAATGAAAAAAATATTTGCAACAGTATTAGCCCTTGCAATTTTCATTCCAAATATTGCTTTTGCTGCAGATTACAGGACATATAATATTAAGGGACAGCTGCCGGACGGTTGGACTGTCAGCAAAAATGACGGTTCTGATGTTACGGTAGGAAACCATAAAGATGTAGATTGTATAATAATTTCATCAGAGACACCCACAAAGGCAAGCACGAATGCAAAATTGTATACAGACGAGTTTGTGTTTGCGGATATGCAGATAATAAGGCTGCATATGGCTATAGATTCGGCAAAAGATTGGATAAAACGGCTTTATATAGGCTATGGAACGGTAAAAAAGGAAATTTTCGCGATAAAAGACGGAGTTCTTAATGTAGGCGATACAGCATTGCCGAAGAATGAGTTTTTTGATCTGGATATCGCTATAGATGTAAGTGGAAATTCTGCTGTGTTTTGGTTGAATTCTGAATATATAGGTACGGCAACAATAGATTTTGCGAGCTATAAAGACCAATCGGTATGCTTGCAGTTTTGGAATGTAATCTCCAATAAACAAACATCGTCATTTTGGTATATTTCAAAAGTCGATAGGATAGAGAGAGCAGAGTATAGTATAAAATCAAATCCTGATAATAATAGTTCGTTTGTTGATGTCGCCACATTAGATAAGATTAGTATGGATTTTGACACGGTAATTCCGAAACTTTTAACAAAGGACATGAAACTTGAAATTGCCGATATAGATAGCGACACATATTCGGAAATCAGCTTTGAAAAAACAGGAAATGACCATCATTTAGAGATAGTGCCGACAGAAGGATTTAAAAAATTAAAAAGCTATAGGTTTACGCTGTCTACAGGAGATGACTTGTTTAAAGTAAATCATACCGATGATTATGTCCTTGTGTTTACAACAGCACCGGCGGGCTATTCAGCACCCTCTTGCAATATATCTTCAGAAGATGATGGAAAAACTGTTGTGGCAGGAAAGACAGTAAGTGTTTCTGCAAATGTTTCTGCAGGAAGTGCAAGCCTTACAAAAGCGGAAATTTATCAAAATAATACATGTGTAGATACAATTACAGGTGATTACAGCTTTACTTTAAAGGCTGTAAAGGGTACAAATGCAGTCTATGTAAAACTTTATGACGAAGACGGCGGAATATCAACCAGCAATACCGTGACATTTATAGGTAAAGACAATGAAGCGCCTGAAATAACATCGGATATACCGGAAGACGGTGCTGTAAATCAAGGCTCAAAGCTGCAATTTACTGCAGCCGATGCAGACGGTGCGGTAAAACAAATGTTTTTAAGGGTAGACGGTAAGAAAATCATTGAAGCTTCAGATAATGTGATAGAGTGGACAGTATCACAAAAGACAGAGTTTGGGAAACATGATTTGGAAATTGTAGCAGTAGATGATTTGGGTTTAATGGCAGTAAAAAAATATTTGATAAATATTGAACAATACAATTTTAATGAAAAAATCAGAGCAGATTATTCGGATTTTAATAAAACTCTTACAGACAAAAATGAAGAAATATCAAAAGATATTTATGCGTATTCAAAGCCGAAAAGTACATCAACAAATTACTATATAAAAAACGGAACGATAGATGAAGAACACGGAAACTGCGTCATTATGGGTGCTGATGTAAAAACATCAGGTGATTCAGCATGGCTTGGTGTGTCTAATTTCTCGGAAATGAACAGACCGTCGGGAATCGTAATTATTGAAACTGATGTGTATCTGTCATGCCTGCATATAATGGCAGATATTAAAGCGTCGGATGTAAATGGAAATGACAGCGCCATGGTGACATTTTGGAAGAATCAGATACAGTATCAGAATAATACCGTTGTAACGAGAGATGTGGCAGAGTCAGGTAAGTGGTACAATATAAGGATAGAGCTTAACATAACTGACAGTACATATAACTTGTATATAAATGGGGAAAAATTAGCAGAAAACTATAACACTCCAAAAAAATTAACAGGAAATCTTAAATATGTCAGAATGTTGTTTTACAACTATGAGAACGAGCCCGGATTTGCAGCAACTTCAAAACTTGTTATTTCTGAAAATGCACCTTACCTTGCAATTAACGGACTGCGATGTGAAAAGGAACAAATCACAATAGATGAAGGCGGCAACGAAGTAAGCGCACAAGTTGCAACAACAGATATCAATAGTGCAAATATGTTCATTTTTAAACTCAACTCTATAATTGATAAAAAGGTCAAAGTGCAGGATTTTCAGTTATTTGCAGAAAATGACAAAGTAATTTTTGATTCGTATGAAATTAGTGACAGCGAAATTTTTGTAAAATTAAAATATCCGGTTATTCCTAATTGCAATTATAGGGCAGTTATATCATATTTAATAGATGGGAAAGAATATAAGGCCGCTTATTGTTTTGAATCAGGTATTGAAAAAGTCGGAATAAGGGATTGTGATTTTCATATTGAAGATGAAAATATAACAGTGAGTACCACCATTGAAAGTTCTGAAGCAACAACAGCGACTATTATGATAGCTAAATTTAAGGGCAATGTATTAAAGGAAATAAAAGCACAGGATATATCTCTTTCTGTTGGGGAGAACAATATAACAACACCGCCTGTGTCATATGATTCCGATGGGGATTTTATTTACAGAACTTATCTTTGGAAAGGCTTATCTGACGGAAACAGAAAATCTTTAAGCATCAAGGTTCCGGAATTATCAAATAAACTCACAGAGTTTTAAATAAGCAAGGCCTTAAAGAAAAAGTTAAAAGGGAGCGTGATATCAGGGACTATGAACAAAAAGGGAATTTTATTAAATATCAAGTAAAAGGAGAGAGTAAAATGAAAAGAAGAAAATTATTATCGGCGATAATCACAATTTCAATGATAGCTTGTATGTTTGTAAGCTATAATGTATCTGCAGACGGTGTGACGGGCGCGACAGAAGAAATCTTGAGCTTCAATTTTGAAAACGGAAGTGCAACTCCTTCATATACCTATGAAGGAGAAACATACACATCTGCAAAACAGAATCAGGCATGGACATCCGGTGCCACTGATGATGTATGGGGCAAAAAATTCGACAGGGCTTTGTGTATATATAATAACGGATCAGACTCGTATTTTTATGGGAAAACTAAAGAGACAGAGTCTTCGCTTTTAGATATCGGAGGCGGTCTTGCTGTTATGAGCTGGGATATGGCAATTAAAGATAACGGCTGTTCCTCGATTGTATACATATACTATAACAGGAAGGAAACCTCAACAGGAAACCTTGCAGGAAAAACATTATCAATGCAGTTTGATTCAAACGGCGTTTTGCTAAATACAGGTAATGGATTTAATCAATATCTATCAAGCGAAACAGCACCACGAGAAGAATGGCGGCACTATGATGTCGTATTCAAATACGGTCAGAGGGCTTTAATAGTCTATAGAGACGGAAATGTTATTGCAAATCTGAATGCTGATAATGTTTACGGTTCGGGCTGGACCTTTGCCGGATTAGGTCAGCCGGATTATGATAATATGTTCGCATTCAGGATAAGAACACCAAACGGAAGCACTGCGTACTTTGATAATATTAAGGTAAAACGCTATAATTCCGCTGAAACATTCACTCCGCAATTTAAGGAAGACTTATCAGGCGCATCGGATAATACTCTTTCAGCCACAAGGACCTATTTAAACCGTCAGGACGGAGATTTTAAAGTAGTAACAGGTGCGTTCGGAAAGGCACCGCAGGACAAAAGTTTCAAAATTGTCAGAGCCGCGGGTGTAGGCGCAGAGGAGTCATCAAAGGATAATTTCTATCAAAGAACAGAGTATGGCACAAACTTCCAATACGGCGGAAAGGTGCATATAGGCTTTAACATTGCGTTGGAAGGCCTTGACCGCGACTTTGTTAAGTATCTGCGGGTAAAGCCGACAGACGGAACAGCGCAGGATTTGCTGTATGTAAAATACGGTATGCTACAGAGTGGCAATACAAGCGTGCCTGTTAACTGGGAGTCAGAAAAATGGTATAGATTTGATATATATATTACACCCGGTAACGGAAATGATATATATAACACTATGACAGTTTATATGAATGGCAAAAAGATGTTTGAAAATATACAGATGGCCGACAAAGCGTTTTCGAGCATTGACACTCTCAGATTGGGTCAAAGAGAAAAATTTGTCTCAAGTTCCGGCAATCATGAATATAGCAGAGTATTGTATTTTGATGATATTGTGCTTGAATATGTACCGAACGGCATAGAGGTTAATTATCCTGATTTATCTATCATATCGCTCAATGACGAAGTTGTCAGAATGATAGATAACGATACTATGTTTACAGCGGGAAATTCCACAATAGGAGATGTAAAATCGGTTGTTGCTGTAAGTAATGTATATGCTGTATCCGATGCGGTAACGACGGTAAGCGATTCGGCATCGGCTGTTGGTAAATATTTCTTGGTAAAGTTGACAGATGACATCAGAGTGCTTTTGCCGATTGTTGACCGCGTAGACAGATATAGTGAGGCTTTTTCAGACAGTATTTACAGAGATGCTGCGCCTATTGAGTCATGGGCTCTGTCAACGGGAGCCGAATATACGGGTACAACACTTCAGGCTGCTTCAATTGGAGGAAAGTCAGAAGCTGACAGGTGCTATGTAAATAAAGCGGGATCGGTGACACAGAATTATACATATACCGATGCACCGATATGCGTCGATGGAAAAACGGTCATAGAATTTTCAAGGCTTATGAATGATGATCAGGCAAATGACGTTTTTTCATTCTGCTTTAAATATAAAGACAGCCTTGGAGAAGAACATAATTCGGAGATATCTACACTTATATGGCTCTGGCGCAATCAGATAAGAGCATTTATACACAACAATTCAGAAAATACGGTTGCTGCTTATACAGACAATCAGTGGAATAAGTTTGCGGTAGTAATTGATCCTGATGCATTTACTGCTGATTTATATATTAACGGTCAACTGATTTGTGAAAATGCAAGGTTCATGCCTGATTCAAAGTATGCTTCTATGGAAGGTTGTGAAATGACAGGAATATACAGATTGAACTATAAGCATTCTACGGCAAGTACGACACAGGATAAATATTCTGCGATAGATGCTATCAGAGTGTACCAAGGTGATTATGATAGTGCAGCTGACAGCGTTACAATTTCATCACAAAGCTATTTGTTGCAGAATAATTGGATTGCAATACCTGATTCTACTGATACAGAAGATTTTGCAGACAAAATAGAAATTTCAAATGCAACGATAAACGGTGTATTTGACGACCGTACTGTTTCAACTACTGAATATTTTGATGATTATGATGTAATACAGCATGATCAGTATCTGGTTTGTGAGACGCCGGGCGGAGCGATTCATTATTATAGAATTGTTGAGCAGGATGAACCAATAAAAGTAATAAAAAAATCGCTCATATTTGATGGTGTTGAGGTTGAACCTGATTCGGATTTGGATATTGGCGAGCACAATATGTATCTTGAGTACGAAAAATATAATAATGATGAAGAGAGTGCGTATTTAATTTTGACAAGCTATTTGGATGGTGAAGTGGTTGATGTCGATATTGTTGAGGAAGCTCTTGAATTCGGGATAAATCAAACTCAGGAAGCACAGCTTGAATTAGAAGAATCAAGCATGGTATTAAAGGCTATGTTCTGGGATGTATTGGAATTATCGCCATTATCTGATGTTGCAAAATATGGTATAGAATAATAACGAAAAGTGCCCTTAATTATAGTAATTATAAGGCAAGGCAGCGTTAGATAAAAGATTTATCATATCCATTCGCGGAATGATAGTTACAAATAAGAGGAAAGGATGAAAATATCTTGAATAGTATTTTTAAGAAAATAACACTTTATGCTGTTGTAGCATCGATGGCATTCAGCATTACGGGATGCGGAAAGCAACAGCAAGAGGAGCATAAATTAGAGAGTAAGCTCGGAAGCGAGTATCCACTCCAAACAGATGAAAAGCTTGTTTGGGCAACTTGGACAACAAGCCATTCCGACTATCTTGATTATAAGCAACAGCCATTTTTCAAAGGTCTTATCGAGCAAACAGGCGTAGATATAGATTTTAAATTTGATGTTGTTGGTGAAGCATTTAATCTTATGCTTGCATCAAGGGAATTACCAGATGTTATACAATATGATTGGTATAACATAAAGGGAGGACCGGAAAAGCAGATTGAGGATGGAATTATTATTGATTTGACCGATGCAATCAATAATTGGGCACCAAATCTAAAAAAATATCTTGACGAGCATCCAGATGTGGCGCGCGATATGAAGACAGATAGCGGTCAGTACTACTGTTTCCCGTTTTTAAGGGGAGATGAGAAACTTGGCGTATTTGAAGGAATGATGGTAAGGCAAGATATTCTTGATAAACTAAATCTTGAAGTGCCTGAAACAATTGACGAGTGGGAAACAGCTTTAAAAGCTATGAAAAATGATGGGGTGAAAATTCCTTTGTCATTTGAAGGTGCAAACTGTAAACCTATAATGGCAGCTTATAATGTCACAAATTCTTTCTACTTGAATGATGGCAAAGTGGAGTTTGGACCGATGCAAGACGGTTGGAAAGAGTATCTGACAACAATGAACAGGTGGTATAATGAAGGACTTATTGATCCCGATTATGGCACAATAACGAAGCAGATTTTAACGGGAAGGTTGACAGCAGGAAAAATAGGTGCAGCGGCAGGCGCTTGTGGTTCTGTTATGGGAGTTGCTATTGCAGCGAAAAAGATTTCGAACCTTAAGCTTGTTGGTGCGCAAAATACTGTAGGTAAAAAGGCGACGA
>JAEEGL010099098.1_pt1 | contig 10908 bp, 6 predicted proteins | sample 9134231 | NCBI WGS metagenome assembly JAEEGL01 (sample SAMN16246548, study PRJNA631951) | gut metagenome | biome: gut microbiome; feature: rumen; material: fiber-attached | host: Bos | place: Iran: Karaj | collected 2018-10
TGCATAAGGACCGTCTTCAATCTTAAGCTCTTTGAGGATTGTGTTGAATGTTGTGTGGCGGCAGTGGTCGCTCCAGTAAGTGTCAAGCACGCGTATTTCTGTGATTGTAGGGTCGCGGTGCTTTGACGCAAAGTAATCCTGCATCCACTTGATGTCGGCAAAGTCCATGGCAAGGCCGAGCTGTTTGCGGTAAGACTCAAGCTTGTCTGCGTCAAAAGAGATAAAGCCTGTTACAGTCTCAATGTCGCCCGGAACATGTGTCTGCATTTTCAGTGTCTCCGGCTTTGAGGCATCGGTGAGACGGCTGTCTACAGGGTTGATAAGATAATGCTGTATTTTCTCAACATCAGAGGCTGAGACGGTTCCCTCAAGAAGAACTATCTTTGCGCAGCGGACGGCTGGAGGCTCTGAGCCTACTGAAACGCTTCCGCGCAAGCCTTCGCGGAGAAGGCTGAGACACTGCTCTGCGGAGTCGGCCCTCTGGTCGTACTGTCCGGGCAGATATTCCCAGACAATCTGAACTGAGCCGGAAGGAATCTCTAAGTTTTCAAAAACCACGTTGTCAGATTGTGGCTCCGAAAAGATTCTTGTGGCAGCAGCTTTTGCGACTGCATCGCTCACGTTCTCAACATCGTACCTGTTCAGATAGCGAACACCGGTAACACCGCCAATACCCAAAAAACCGCTGATTTCAGCGAATATGCGTCTGGCTTCATTGTCAAAGCCTTTTTTGCGCTCTACGAAAATACGAAACATTCTGATATTATAGAAGAAATTGTATGTTTATTCAAGAATCTACTTTGACGAATAACAGCCGTGGCAACAAATAAGTGCCGTGCTTAGAGGGCTTCAGCATAAGCGTTCACTTCAATTTTACCCGGAACAGGCAGATTTTGTAAATTTCTAATAATAAGTTTAAATTTTGGCATAGAAAAAGTTGTCGGCAGGCAATTTGTGCATTACAATTATAGTGAGAGTTTTTGCTCAATTCAGAGAACCCCAGCTTAAGAAAGGAAAGCACATTTATGGAAAAAAAAGTCACGAACCTTTTGATAACTTTTGTTCCGGTAACATATCTTATTGCCTACACCGGGGCACTGTCCCTCCGCTGGCACCAGTTCCAGCTTCTTACAAGGACGCTCCCGCTTTTTGTCAACGGATTGTTCACCCTTTTCTGCATAGTCACCGGCCTTGCAAGTATTTTTGCCGTTTTTCAGGTAAAGAACGTGCTCAAACTGAATGCCATGACAAAGAAAATCCTTGACGGAAAAGCTCCGGATGATGAGGACAGAAGCCTTGCCATGCGTGTTTACGGACGCATAAGGCTCATCGTGACTTTGGAAAACATCATTGGTTTCTGTATCGGAAACTCCCTCACGGCAATCCTTGACATAGCGGGTGGCACGATACCATTGGTTCCCTCAAGGCTTTGCATAACTGTTATGGAAGCGATCTGTATGGGTGCGCTCGTAACTTTCTATGAAATCTATTACTTTGACCTTTTGTTCAGGTCGTACAGGGAGCTTCTTGAGATTCACAAGCTTCAGACAAAGCGTGTCTCGCACATCTCTACAAAGATAATGCTTGTTTCATTTGTCTGTCTGTTTTTCATGGGGCTGAATGCCTTTACATGCGGCTACGGACTTCTTCACAGGGACAACCTCGCTCCGCAGGCTGATGTTATGAAGATTTACCTGCAGAATGGTGTGACAGCCATAATCCTGAACCTGATTGAATATATGGTGCTCATTTACATTATATGCCGCGAGATGAAGAGCCGTATTTCCGATGTCACAGGTGTAATGCAGGAGCTTGAAAAGTCAGGAGATCTTTCGCGCAGGATAAACATAAGCATGACGGATGATATAGGCCTTCTTACCCACGTTCAGAATGAATTTATGGATAAGCTCGCCATTACCATAAACGGAATGAAGGATCATACTCAGACTGTCAGCAACAGCGCGGATGTTCTTACCCACGCTTCGGGAACTTGTATGCAGGCTGTCGGCGTGATGAACCGTGCGGTTGATGAAATCGGAACTGAAGACGAAAGGACAAACACTATAATCAAGAAGACCTATACCGACATTGAGAGCCTCAGGGATAACGCAAAGGAAGTTGAGGATCTGATTATAAGCCAGAACAAGTCTATGGAACGCTCTTCGGCCTCTGTGGAGCAGCTTTCTGGCAACATAAGGAGTATTGCCGATACCACTAAGAAGGCTGACATCATCTCTGAGGAGCTTAGAAAAACAACAAATGAGGGCGTTAAGCACATTGTCTCTGCGGAAAATGCGATTCAGCTTATACGCGACACAAGCAAAACTGTTCAGCAGGCGGTTGTGATGATTTCTGACATCTCAAGCCAGACAAACCTTCTTGCGATGAACGCTTCTATTGAGGCGGCACATGCGGGTGAGGCGGGAAAAGGCTTTGCGGTTGTCGCAGATGAAGTCAGAAAACTTGCAAACACCACTGACCAGAACATTCAGACTGTTACGAACAACATCACGGATATGGAAGAAAAAATCAAAGCCGGAGTTGAGGCAATGCTCAGGGCAAAGAACGCATTCTCATCTATAGACAGCGGTGTTGTGGAGACTTCTTCTATTGTTCGTAAGATTGCGGAGGCTGTTGAGGAGCAGAAAATCGGAACTGACGAAACTCTCAAGGCTTCGCATGAAGTGGTGCAGTCCATTGACTCTATAAAGAGGCTGGTTGTTTCGCAGAGGGAACACACGGAAAATGTCTATGCAAACACAAAGAGCATTGTTGACTCCGCAAATGTCATTACAGAATCCCTGAAAAAGACAAGCGATGCGGTAAACAACCTGAACGGCAGCCTTAACGGAATAAACAACTGTATTGCCGACAACCAGGAGGCTGTAAAGCTCATGCTCACAAGCATAAATGCCTTTAAGACATCGTAATCTGATTTGCCGACGACCGCCGCTCTATGCGCTTTTGTTTCAGAGATATCCTTGAGCAGATACGCGCAGCTTGGAGCGGCTCTTTTTTAGCTCAGAGCGGATTTTCTTGAGTTTGAGTTTGCGCTCTTTGCTTGCTTTTGTCGGTTTTGTCTTTTTGCGTTTCTTGGGCACTTTTAATGCGTTTACAATGCGGCTTTCCATGCGGTCAAGGGCTATTTTGCGATTCACTTCCTGGTAGCGCTCATCGTCCGCATCCAGAAAAAGACAGTTGTCACTGTTGATAATCGCCGCAAGCTTCATTCGTATAAGAAGCCTCTCTTCTTCGCTGATTCCGCAGAGTGAATCTACCGGCAGCACGAGATGGGCTTTTGTGTTTACTTTGTTGACATTCTGTCCGCCTTTTCCGCCGCTGCGGGCAAAGGTGAACTGTGCGTTTGCAAGGATTGAGTCGTGAAGTTCGGAAAGGTTCATAGTGGGGATTATAGCACGGATGGTGGCAGAAAAAAAGAGGGGAGTGTTTGGGGAATTGTAAGTGTTTGTGAGGTTTTGTTGGGGGTGGCATAAATGTAGAGGGGGTTTCGGACTTTTGGGAAAAGTCTGAAGGCTCTACATTTATGCTTGGGTGGCTTGGCGAAGAGGGGCACAAATGTTTTTACATTTATGCTGGCCTACGTAAAATGGCTTCTTCGCTTCGCGAAACCGCCATTTTACTTCGGCGTAAATGCTGGCGCATTTACTCCTTAACGCCACCCTGGGTTGCACCCTTGATGATGCTCTTGGAGAGGATCAGGTAGATTATTACCAGAGGGATGATGGCTATACAAATCATCATGTAGACTTTTCCCATGTCGAACTTTGCGTAGTCAGCGTTGCGGAGCTGGGCGATGAGGATAGGGATAGTCTTTTTAGAATCAGAGTCGATAACCAAGGCCGGGGTAAAGTAGTTGTTCCATGAGCTAACGAATGAGAAGATTGCCTGGACAGCTATAGCCGGTTTCATCATCGGGATAACAATCTGGTTGAATGTCCTGAACTCGTTGCAGCCGTCAACACGGGCCGCTTCCACAATGGAGAATGGCAGCGTTGACTGCATGGCCTGATACATGTAGAAGAACACGATAGGTGAGGCGATTGCAGGAATGTAAAGGGCAGCGAGGTTGTCCAGCATACCGATTTTTTCGAGCAATTTGAGGAATCCCAGAGTGCTTACCTGTGTCGGAATCATCATAACAGCAAGAATGAACTTAAAGGCAAAGTCACGACCCTTGAACTTGTACATGTAAACGCCGTAAGCGGTCATTGAAGAGAAGTAAGTTGTCAGTATGGCGCTCATGATAGATACAAACACACTGTTGAACAGTGCGCGGAGAATCGGAGTCTCTTTGTCAGCCAAAAGATTTGAAAGATTCCTGAAGAAGTTTGTTCCCGGCAGGAAAGAGAATCCCTTTTGAATCTGTGCATGATTTCTAGTTGAGTTGATAATCAGAACATAGAAAGGGAAAAGCGAGAATACTGCGAGCAGAATGAGGACAAGGTAACAGAAGTAGCGGCGGACTGCAAGTCCTGAAAATTTTCTTTTATAAATTTCTTCCATTTTGTTATGCCCCCTTCTTGTTGTTGAACTGCTTCATTGTGATTGAGTAAACAGAGAAGCTGAGTATGCTTGTTACAACAAAAGTAACTACTGAAACTGCACCTGCCATACCGTAGTTCTTGCTGGCAAGATGTTTGTTCAGATACATGATGATAGTCATACTTGTACGGTTAGGAACACCCTCACCGTTTGTAAGGATCTGCGGAATATCGAACATTTGTATACCGCCGATAAGGCTTGTGATAATCACGTATACAAAAATCGGAAGCAGAAGCGGAAGTGTTATTTTAAAGAAAATCTGAAGAGGTGATGCGCCGTCGATGCGGGCAGCCTCAAACAGGCTTTCGTCAATTCCCATTATTCCTGCCATCAGAAGTATGGTTGTGTTGCCGTACCACATAAGGCAGTTCATTGTTGCCACAAGAGAATGAACCCATTTTGTAGATTCAAAGTAGCGGATGTTTGTTGTTATGAGTCCCATGTTTTTGAGAATGCTGTTTACAGGGCCTTCCGGTGAGAACAATGTAAAGAAGAGCATGGCGAATGCACTTGCCATGATAAGGTTCGGCATGTAGATAACAGTCTTAAAAAACTGCTGGAACTTCAGGCGGAGTTCAGTGTTGGTGAACCAGACAGAGAGAAGCAGAGAAAAGAGAATCTGCGGGACAAAACCCAGAATCCACATTACCAGAGTGTTCTTTGCATAGACAAGGATGTTGTTGTCTGCGGCAAAGAGTTTTGCAAAGTTTTCAAACCCAATGAATTTCGGGCCAACGATTTTAAGACCTATGCGGTAGTTTTCAAACAAGCTGTTTGAAAAAGTTGTAATAAGCGGGATGAGAGAGAAGAACGTAAATATGATAAAAAATGGAGCAATAAAAAAATAGCCCCATTTTTCATAGTTTGTTCCCTTAGCTTTTTTTATTTTTTTTTCTGCCATATTAACCTCATGAGCTGACACTTACAAAAAAACACTGGCCGCCTTTTTAGCAAGAGCGGTCAGTGTTCAAACTATAAAGATTTATTATCTCTTCAAGTTAGGATAAGCTTCTGTGATTGATTTGTAGAAGTTGTTCCAAGCTGTATCAAGAGAAACCTTTCCGTTGTAGTAGTCAGCCATGGCAAGCTGAATCTTCTCAGACATACCCTGGTCGTACATAGTTACATTGCTTCTGTCGATAGACTTTGCAGACTCAAGGAAGAAGCTGATGTGGTTCTGTCCGCCGAGGAACTCATTCTTGTAGTCGCTGGCAGCAACGGCTTCCATAGCCTTGATGTTGTTTGTAAAGTCACCGTATTTCTTTGCGAGGTCAGTCATTGTAGCGGCATCGCAGCAAACTGTGTAAAGGATTTCTTTAATCAGATCAACATTGTCTGAGCCCTTTGCACCGCAAATCCAGGTTCCACCCCATGAGAATGACTGTGGTCCCTTGCAGAATGCCCAGTCGCCGTAAGAACCGTTTCCAACGGCTTTTGGTCCGTCCGGATCGTCAAGTGTGTTTGGAGCCATACAGAAGTCGATGAACCAAGCCGGTCCAAAGTAACCGAATACTTTTCCGTTCTTTGCCATACCAGCGTTGCTTTCATTTGACCAGAGAGAAGCCTTGTTGTTGTATCCGAGCTCTGTGTATTTCTTTGTCTGCTCAATCCACTTTGTGATCTGCGGGTCGATGTTGATCTTGTCGCCGACAACCCATGGCTGTGTCATGTTGTCAGAGAATGCGCGGAAGTCATCATCATAACCAGAGAGCATGAAGTATCCCTTCTCTTTTGCGGCAGCTGCAACAGCGTCAAACTTGTCCCAGTCGCTCAACAGTGCGCCAACTTCATCTGGATCGTCAGTACCGAGAACATCTTTTGCGATAGAGCGGCGGTATGCGAATCCACCCGGACATGCCTGCCAAGAGAGACCCTTGAGGACACCGTTTGAGTCAGTCATAACGTCTTTTGTATACTTGTACTGCTGTGCAACGTCAGCCTGTGTGAGACCGATGTCGTTGAATACATCGAGAGTATAGTCAGTGTCAACATATTTAAGTGCATAGTCTGCTTCAACGAGGAAGATGTCAATCTTATTCTTTGCGCTGGCTTTTTCCTGGCGGAGAAGAGCTTCGTCAAGTTTCTTCTGGTAAGCGCTGTCTGTAGACGGAGTGATAACCCAGTTCACTTTTACGTCTGACGGAATCTTTGAAGCACAGTAGGTGTCAAATCTTTCTTTGAACTCTGTGTTCCATGCATAGATGTTAAGAACCTTCTTGTTTCCAGAGCAGGAAACACTTGCAAACATGGTTACAGCTGCGATAGCGGCCATAATTCCATTACGCACATTTTTTTTCATTTCATTCCTCCTTAGTAGAATGCTTTTAAATAACTTAATACTATTTTATAGATTTTAACGGTAAATGTCTACTGTTTTTAAGCTATTCTGTTTAAAGGATAAGTCCGGGTATCTTGAAAAAATATCAAATTTTTGTTAAAAATTTCAGTGAAATAAGCTTTTGAAAATTTTTCCGGCAGTTTTAGGAAAATTTTTCAGATAATTTTCTGGCAATTTTTTGAGGAGGAGTTTATGGGAATCAAAGAAGAACTGGTCAAAATTGAGTTCCGCAACAGGGAATACATGATAAACCACATTCCCTACGACCGTGAGATGGCTTTTTACCAGAGCATCAGAAACGGCGATATGGAAGAAATGCACAAACTCTTCAAGCCATTGTGTGTCGAAGGCTTTGGCAAACTCAGCGAAAATCCCCTCAGAAACATAAAATACCACCTTATCATAACAGTCGCATTCATAACCCGCTACTGCATAGAGGGCGGTCTGGAGATGGAAAGCGCCTACAACCTCAGCGACATCTATATCCGCAAGATAGATACCTGCGGAAGCGAAGCAGGGCTGCATGACCTTCACAAAGAGCTGGTGGAGGCTTATGTCAAGCGCATGGGGCAGGTTAAGACTAAGAAGATTTATTCAAAGCCGATAACTCTTTGCATTGATTATATTTACAATAACTTGCACTCAAAAGTGAGCCTGGACGAACTGGCCGAAGTCTCGGAGCTCAGCCCGACATACCTTTCTAAACTGTTCCATGCCGAAGTCGGCACGACAATCGCGCAGTATATCATCAACAAAAAAATCGAGGCTGCAAAAAACCTTCTGATTTTTACCGAATACACCACCGTGGATATCTCCAACTATCTGTGTTTCAGCTCAGAGAGCCATTTTATCAGCGTGTTCAAAAAAGTCACAGGCCTCACTCCGAAAAAGTTCCGCACCATGCACTTCCGCTACAACCTTAGCGAAAACGAGTAGACCTTTTACCGGAGCGCGCCGCTTTGCGCACACATTTGTCCTGTCCCTGCAACCGGGGGATTGCCGCTTTCAATGCCCGTCTTGCAGGGTTCCATTGCTAGCGCAACCAGCCTTGCGGCTGGCCCTTACAGCCGGGGCTATGAATTTAATTTTGGCCTAAGCCCTGACAATTATCTTCTTTATTTTACCGCAGCGGGAGAAAAGCTGGGAGCTGATTTTTTCGCTCAGAACTGTTTCTTCCATATTAACCGCTGAGCCGTCTGTGTATTCCACAGTGAGCGTGCTCGCCGTGTTTTTGGAATAGACAATCTCTGTGCCGCACCATGAGAACGACAGCTGTCCGTCCGCAGAGAATTCCTCTTTGCGCACACACTCCGGCCTGAATGTTCCGCGGGATTTTTCTATTCCTACGCCAAGCTCTTTCCAGCGGGTAAGGATCTCCTCTTTTACCTGACCGGTCATGCCCGGCTGTTTTGCTCCGCCAAGATACGGCGTGTGTGAGTACGGATCCATCGGGAAAGCCCCGAATTCCTCAGGAGATTTGCTGTAGCTCAAGCCTTGTTTTACCTCGTCATAGAACCATTCAAGCTCCGGGTAAAGCAGGACATTCTCCTGAACCGCAAGCAGAAGCTTTGAGACCTGGTGCCAGTAAATGCAACCAAGCCCCTCGTAAGCGTAAAAACATCCTGAGCGGCCTGTGAAAGTCTGGTGAGAGAACACCTCTTCGTAGAGCGCTGAGACAAGCTGTTTTTCTTCGGCAGTGGGAGCCGCATCGCCTGTAAGCGCAGAGAGTGCCTGCTCAAGACATTCCTCGTTTCTGAGCGCAGAGTCAAAGTGCCAGAGTCCGTTGCAGTCCTCAAGCAGGATGTTCTGCGCGGTAGCCGCAAAACGCTCAAGCCCCTCAAGCTTTTCTGAGGCAATCTTGTTTTTGTCCTCAAATGCAGCGAGCTTCTGGTTCGGGTAAAGCATGTATGATTTCTGTTTCTTTTCGTAAAGCGCGCTGTCTTTCATCGCCTTGAACAAAGCGTTTGTCTCGTCCTTGTCAAGAATCATCGCGGAAAGGATTGCCACCTGTCCCTCAAGCATCAGCTTCAGGTTGTGGATTTTTATTCCCTGGGACTCAAAAGCCACCGTGTTGTACGAATGGAATAGATTGTCGCCGCGCCTGTTGTAAAGAATCGAGTCTTTTATTCCCGCAAGGATTTTTTCCAAAAGGCATGCGATGTCTTTTCCTCCGGCCGCAACGCACGGGGAATCGGTGTTAGAGTACAAAAGGCTCTTTTCTTCCTCGAACAAAAGTCCGGCTTCATCGGTAAACTTTTTGCGCTCACCCTCATCGCTTATTGCCTTTGCGCATTTTGACTCATAGAGCCATGCAGTTTTTACAAGGCAGTCGTAAACAATCTTGTCTGTGAAAACCTCTCCGCCAAGCTCCTGATAGAGTTTTGTCAGGAAAACAAGCATCCTGTAAAGCTGGCACATCGTTACAACCGAGGCTCCGTATCCTGCGAGCGCATTGTTCGCGTCGTTCCACTCAGGCCGCTGCACATTCATCCAGATTCCAGCCCCCGGTATGTGGTTCAGGGCTTTTGCAAGAACAATCTGCAGAAGCTTTGTGGAGAGATGGTAGAGCCTTACGTTCTTTTCTGCGTCGAGAACAAGCCTTCTGTCAGAGCCGTATGCCTTTTCTTCAGATTTAATCTTCTTGTCTTTTTCGTAATCAAAGATTATCGAGTTGCGCGGATCGCTTAAGATTCCCTCGTAATCTTTTATTTTGTACGGAATGTCTGAGCATGAGAAAATCTTCTGCCCAAAAAGCTCAAGCAGTTCTTTCTTCTTATAATCATAGAAAAATTCCAGAAGCTTCTGAAGGTAAATCACCTGATGGTCTGTCCAGTAGCCGTACTGCGACCATGGATTGTCTTTTTCCGGAACCTCCCAGTCCAGGCCTTTGCGTGAGATTCTGTAGGGGTTAAAGCCGTCAACAGTCATCGCATTCAGGAAGATCGCGCAGATGTTTTTTGCCGCAAAGGGATAAGACCACACGAGCGCTTCCCAGTTCTGGAAAATGTCGCGCCAGTTGCCCTCAAAGTTCAGGCGGTTGTTTCCGTTTTTGTCGTAAAGCTCAATGTCAAACACGTTCCACGGACGGCTGGGGTCGCCGTGCCTGCGGGAAAATGTTATCGGAAGGTATTCAAGGAAAAGGCGCGTAAACTGCGGGTTCTTTTCTTTTTGTATGCGCTTTTCAAAGTCGCGGTAGTCAAACTTTTTGCCTGAGGGAATCACTTTGCAAAGCTCTGAGTGCAGGGCCTTGTTGCGGACAGAGACAAAGCTCAGGAAATCGTCTGTGCAGATGCGTCCGTTGTCAAAGATAAAACCTCCGCGCATTATGTTGAACATCACATTCATCCTGTGGTGCAGGTTTTTGTTTTCGTCTGCGCTGTGCTGTATTCCGTCGGTCTGAGAGATGTATTCAGTGAGTCTCTGGTCAGTGGACGCAATATCTTCCAGAACTTTTTTCCATGCGGTCTGCCTGTCGCCGATTTCTTTTTTCAGCGAGGCAAGGGAAACTGCGTCAAGGTTCACGTCAAAAATCTGTTCCCAGCACTCTGCCTGATTGCTCTCAAGCTCAGCGTTGTGCAGAATATAACATTCGCCGCGTTTTCCGAGCAGCTCTTTTTTGTTCACAAGCTCTTCGCTGCGCACAAAGTCGCGGACAGCCGTGTCTGAGATAATCACCGGGTCGTTTGTGGTGAACCAGCTGACATTTGTCTTGAGACATTCGTTAGGCTCAGCCTTATCGGTTGCGACAGATGACAGCGAAAAAAGCGCGATGTTAGAGTCGTCGCTGAGGGAGCATTTTTTGTATGCGTCAAGAAGCACGCTCTTTGCGCTCTGCATAGAGAAGGGGCTTTGCGCGCTCATAATGTTGTGCGCTCCGTCAAGAATCTGCAGCCTTATTTTTTTGTTTGACAGATTCTCAATCCTGATTGTTTTCACAAGACCGAATTTTGCGCTGGAGGTCCAGCCGTACCTGAATGAAAGCCCTTCCATCGTGTTTATTTCCTCAA
>JAEEGL011627751.1_pt1 | contig 10908 bp, 10 predicted proteins | sample 9134231 | NCBI WGS metagenome assembly JAEEGL01 (sample SAMN16246548, study PRJNA631951) | gut metagenome | biome: gut microbiome; feature: rumen; material: fiber-attached | host: Bos | place: Iran: Karaj | collected 2018-10
ATAATATAAATGAAACTATTAATATAGAACTTGATGGAAATATTAATGATTTTAAAAATATTGGTGATGGAGAATATATTGAAGAAGAATTATTAAAGAATTATATTCCAGTTTTAAATATAAATAATACTTATTATAGTAAAAATATTGATGTTAAAAATAGTAAATCTTATGTTAAATTGGCTGGTAGTTATGCATATAATGAGTTAGAGCATTCCTCTATAATTAATCGTTGTTTTAATAATATATATGTCAATAACACAGATGACTATATCGACATATCATTAAAAGATTATATATGTGCTTATTACGGTGATTTAGATTTACATGTATCATCTTATTATACTATTTATAATAGTAATGGAGAAAAAAGTAAGGATAATACACATACATGGAATATTAATACTATAATGAATGAGGGTATTGAACTCAGAATCATTAAAAAACACGAAGAAGAAAAGAAGAGTAGTATTAAAAATGTATTTAGTATTATTGTAATAGTTATGCTAATAATAACTGGTGGAACTATATATTTTATAAAGAGAAAAAATTATTAATTATCTAAAATAAATAAAGATAAATAATGCTAGAAATAAACAGTAAAAGGAGAATTTATATAATTTTCCTTTTTTTAATATATTAATTAACCATTTATATGATAATAAAGTAATTACTAAAGAAGATAATATTAAAGATAGATATGGTAATAATATATTATTTGGTGTATTAATAATATCTGGCACTTTTATTATAATAGTACCAATACTAACAGGAAAATATAACATAAAAGTATATTTTAATGCATCATCCTTTTTTATTTTACAAAATAATGATGTAACAAGTACAGTACCACTTCTAGATATACCAGGTATAACGGTTATCATTTGCATTAAACCTATTATAATGGCATCTTTAATAGTTATATCATTACTATTTTTTTCTTCCTTAATATTTTTAGTTAGAAATAATACTAAAGATGTAAATAAAAAAGAGAATGCGAGCAGTTTCAAAGAAGTATAATTACTTTCTAAATAATTGCTAAAAAGTATTCCTATGACACCAACAGGTATTGTACTTATTATTAATTTAATAACATATTTAAAAACATTTATATATTCATTATTCTTTTTAAACATATATTTTATAAAGCCAATAATTAATTTAATAATATCTTTTCTATATATAAATAAAATAGCTATAAATGATCCGATATTAGAGAATATTTCAAAATTAAATGTATTAAATAATTCGGTACCAAAGATATTTTTAAACAAAAATATATGTCCACTAGATGATATAGGAAGTGGTTCAGTAATACCTTGAACAATACCTAATATTATATATTTTATATAAATCATAAAGTCACCTTAATAAATTATAATATTAATAATAAAATATAATGATATATATGATAGATTATTTGTTATTATTATTGGGTATAATTTTATCTATAATTGGATTGTTTTTTATAATTATTTATTTAAATTTATTTGTAATTGGGTATAATTTTATAGAATTTGTCTATTTTATTATTAGAAGTATTTACAGTGATTTATTATTTATTGGAATTATATTAATTATAATATTTTTTAAAAGGAGAATGAAATGAATTACTATTATGATATTTTATTAAATTTTGAAGATAATTATATTATGTTCTATGAATGGGATAGTAGTGATTCATTTGAGTTTATTAAAAAGATTCCGATGTTACGTGTAGATAATAAAACATATAAAGATTTATTAATTAATAAAGTATTAGTTAATAAGGAATTTCTTAATATTATTAATAATAAAACCAAACTTAAAAAAGGTATAATAAAATATGCTTGTATAATAAGTGATAGTAAGAATTCCATTGCTCTAGAGTTTAATGATGATGGTTTAGTAATAAGTAAAAGTAGTATTTTATTAGATGATGAATTAAATATAAATGAATTTATATATGATGTAGATATAGCGAAAATAGATTATAAAAAAATAAAAAAAGAAGAGAAAAGAATCGACACAAGAAAAGATGAAAAAATTAAAAGAATATTAAAAATAGAAATAGATAATATGTATAATAATAAGAATTATTCTAAGTTAAAATACATCTATTTGGAATGGTTTAATACTCTAGATGATAATTATGATTTAATGTATAAGAATATGTTAAAAAGATTAAAAAATAAATTAAGCAGAAAAGAATATGATATATATAAAATAATTAAATTAACTTATAGTGTATAAAAAAATAATAATGAGTAAATAATATTACTGGGTGATTAAGTGAAAAAAATATTATCTATAGTATTAATTATTTTAATAATAACAGGATGTGGTAATAATACAGCGAGAAGTGCAGTAGAAAGTTATATGAAAAAATATAAAACATTAGATAGCGAAGTGCTAGTTGATTTAGAGAACATGATAAAAGAAGAAAATCTATCTAATGCAGATAAAGATAAATATCGAGATATATTAAAAAAGCAATATAAAGATTTATCTTATGATATCTTAGAAGAAGAATATGATGATGAAGTAAGTTATGTAACAGTGAAAATTGAAGTATATAATTTATATAAAGCAGAGAGTGATGCTTTAATATATTTAGAGAATAATATGAATGAATTTTATGATGAAAATAATAACTATGATGTAGATAAATATATTAAATTTAAATTAGATAGAATGAAGAATACTAATGAAAGAGTTAATTATATGATTACATTTACAGTTACAAAAGAAAATAATAAATATGTATTATCTGATTTAACTAGTGATGATTTAAAGAAAATCCACGGAATATATAATTATGAAATAAATTAATTATTACAATTAAATTGTAATAATTTTCTTTTATTTATAACTATTATTAGATATAATATCATTAGGTGATAACTATGAAAAAAGTTGTATTAATTGATGGTAATAACCTGCTATTTAGATCATATTTTGCCACTGCATATACTGGCAATATAATGACTAATAGTAAAGGATTTCCTACTAATGCCTTATATGGATTTACATTAATGATGAATAAAATAATAACTGAAGAAAATCCTGAATATTTAATGGTGGCATTTGATATTGGTAAAAACTTTAGAAAAGAGAAGTATGATTTTTATAAAGAAGGAAGAAGTGCTACTCCAGAAGAATTAAAAATGCAAATGCCAATAGCAAGAGAAATACTAAATGCTATGGGAATAAAATATTTAGAAATGACTCCATATGAAGCAGATGATATTATTGGCACAGTAGCATCTTATACCGAAAAAGATCCTGAATATGAATCTTTAATTGTATCTTCAGATAGAGATTTATTACAACTTATAAGTAGTGAAACAGAAATGAAATTATTAAAACAAAGTGGTTTTATTCGTTATACTAATGATTCATTTAAAAAAGAATATGGTATTGATCCTATTAAAATAATTGATTTAAAGAGTTTAATGGGTGATTCATCAGATAATATTCCTGGTGTTAAAGGAATTGGTGAAAAGACTGCTTTAAAATTATTACAAGATTATGGATCATTAGATAATATTTATAAGAATATTGATAATATAAAAGGTAAATTAAAGGAAAAATTAGAAGTAGATAAAGATAATGCCTATATGAGTTATGAACTTGCTACAATATATAGAGAAGTTCCTCTAGATGTTTCTTTTGAAGAATTTAAATATAATGGACCAAATGTTTTAAAATTAAAAGAAATATATGAATCTTTAGAGTTTTATTCATTTTTAAAAAATATGGTTATTAAAGATAATAAAGGAAAAGATAATAGTTATATTAAAATAGATAATAAAGATGATCTTGATAAGATTAAATTAGATAAGAAAGTATCTCTATATTTAGAAGTAGATAATATGAATTATCATACATCTAACATATTAAGTATATCTATAACAGATAAAGATAATACTTATATAATTAATAAAGATTTAGTAAATAGTGTAGTAGATTTATTAAAAGATAAAGAAGTAATTACATATGATTTAAAGAAAGTACAAGTAATATTAAAAACTAAAATTAACTGTAATCTTGATTTAATGGTAATATCTTACTTAATTGATATGCCAGCAAATCCAGATATATATTTACTTATGAATTCTTTCGGAGTATCTTGTATTTCTTATGAAGCATTAAAGAAAAATAAATTTGAAAATTTAGATGAAGAAATGGCTAAGAAAAGTAAATTTATTTATGAATATTCTGATGAATTAGAAGGTAAACTAAAAGAAGATAATTATTTAAAAATATATAATGAAATTGAAAGACCTTTGATTGATGTTTTAACTGATATGGAAATAAATGGTTTTAGATTTGAAAATGACAAATTGAAAAAATTAACTAGTGAAGTTGAAGATAGACTTAATACTTTAGAGAATGAAATATATAATTTAAGTAATACTAAATTTAATATATCTAGTCCTAAACAACTAGCTCATGTTTTATTTGATATTATGGATATAGATCATGATCATAAATTAAAGAACCAAAAGACAGACAATAAAACATTACAAAATTATATTGATGATGAGCCAATAATAGAAAAAGTATTAGAGTATCGTAATGTTAAAAAGTTATATACTACTTATTTATTAACATTAAAAGATTATGTATTAAGTGATGGTAAAATACATACAATATTTAATCAAACATTAACAAGAACCGGAAGGCTTTCAAGTAGTGAACCAAACTTACAAAATATACCTGTTAAAGAAGAATTAGGAAGAAAAATTAGATATGCATTTACACCAGAATATGATTATATTCTAAGTGCTGATTATTCACAAATTGAACTTAGATTACTTGCTCATATTTCTGGTTCAAAAGAATTGATTGAAGCTTTCAATAATGGGGAAGATATTCATACAAAAGTAGCAAGTGATATTTATGGAGTTAAAGAAAGTGAAGTATCTAAACACATGCGTAGTACTGCTAAAGCAGTTATATTTGGTATTGTTTATGGAATAAGTGGATTTGGTTTAGGTACTAATTTACATATATCCAAATATGAAGCAAGTAACTTTATTAAAAAATATTATGAATTATATCCTGGTGTTAAAAAATATATGGATGATATTGTAAGTGAAGCATATAAAACTGGTGAAGTTAGAACTATGTTTGGTAGAGTAAGAAAATTAAATGAATTAAAAGATTCATCATATATGGTTAGATCAAGTGGAGAAAGAATGGCCTTAAATACTCCAATTCAAGGTTCAAGTGCAGATATAATGAAACTGGCTATGATCGAAGTATATAAAAAGATCAAAGAGAATAAATTGCAAAGTAAAATGATATTACAAATACATGATGAAATATTGATTGATTGTAAGAAGGAAGAAATAGATAAATTAAAAGAATTAGTTAAGGAATCTATGGAAAATATTGTGAAATTAAGTGTTCCATTAAAAGTAGAAATAAATGTCGGAACCAATTGGTTTGAAGCAAAATAATTGCTTCTTTTTTGTTGCTTATTATAGATATTTAAGAGTGAGGCAGTGCCATCAAAATCCAAAATTCAGAGGATATTACTTCAAGTAAAGTAGGTGAGGTAAGATGAAGTCAAGAAATTTATTTATTCAATTATTTAATTATTAGCAATAATATTTTATAAAACACATATTTATGATAAACTATTATTGGATGTGATAATATGCCAGAACTAGCAGAAGTTGAAACAGTCAAAAATGTCTTAAAAAGAAGAATATTACATAGGAAAATTCAGGATGTAATAATAAATTATTCAAAAATGATTGAAAATGATACAGAAGAATTTCGTAAAATATTATTAGGAAATGAATTTTATGATATAAAAAGAATTGGAAAATGGTTAATATTTGAATTAAATGATCATTATTTACTTTCTCATTTAAGAATGGAAGGGAAATATTTTATAAAAAAAAGTAATGAAGAAATAAATAAGCATGAACATATAATAATAAGATTTAATGATAATGTTGATTTAAGATATCATGATACAAGAAAATTTGGAGTAATGAAAATTGTTAAAAAAGAGGATTTATATAATACAGAAGAGATTAAAAAACAAGGGATTGAAGCTAATTCTGATAAGTTAACAGTTAAGTATTTAAAAGATAAATTTAAAAGTAAGAATATGCCAATTAAAACGGTTTTATTAGATCAAGAAATAATAAGTGGTCTAGGTAATATATATGCTGATGAAGTATTATATAAAAGTAGAATAAATCCTTTAAAGAAAGCAAAAGAATTAAATGATAAAGATTGTGAAAATATTATTGAATCATCAAAAATAATTCTTGATAAAGCAATTAAAGAAGGAGGTACAACTATTAAAAGTTATACATCTTCTTTAGGCGTAACAGGGAATTATCAAAATTATTTAGAAGTACATAAAAAAGAAGGAATGCCATGTAATAGTTGTGGCACTAAAATAAAGAGAATAAAAGTTGGAGGAAGAAGTACATACTTTTGTGAAAAATGTCAAAAATAGGTGATAAATAAATGGATAGGATTATTAGAAATGTTTTAAAAACTTTAGTTGATAATCATTATGAAGCGTATCTAGTTGGAGGATATGTTAGAGATTATTTGATTGGAATAAAAAGTTATGATGTAGATATATGTACAAATGCACTACCCAAAGACCTTCATAGAATATTCCCTAATAACTCTAATAGTAATACTTATGGTGGATTTAATTTAAAGATTAAAAATTATAATATTGATATTACAACTTATAGAAGAGAATTAAAATATAATAATAGAAAGCCAATAGAAATAGAGTATTTAAATAATTTAGAAGAAGATATTATAAGAAGAGATTTTACTATTAATTCTGTATGTATGGATTTAAATGAAAAAATAATTGATTTAGTTGATGGAGTTAAAGATATTAATAATCATAAAATAAGAATGCTTGGTAATATCAAAGAAAGATTAGAAGAAGATCCTTTAAGAATACTAAGAGCAATAAGATTCTCTAGTATTCTATCTTTTGATATTGATGGAGATTTAGATAGAGAAATAATGAGTAATTATAAATTAGTAAATACATTATCTAATACAAGAATTAAAGAAGAAATAAATAAGATATTATTAAATAAGAATTTTAAACAAGGATTATCTTTATTAAAGAAGTATAAAATATTAGATTTATTAAACATTTCTTATAATGATGATATCACTTATATAAGTGATATATCTGGTATGTGGTCTCAAATTGAATTCCCATCTAATTTCTTGTTTACAAAGCAAGAGTACTCTAATATAATAAAGATTAGACAAATTGTTAAAGATGGTATTATTGATAATAAAACATTGTATAATTATGGACTTTATATATCTTTAGTATCTGGTGAATTATTAAATAAGAATAAAAAAGAAATTCTTAAAATGAATAATAAATTGCCTATAAGAGATGAAAAAGATTTAGATATAAGAGGTAATGAAATAATAGAAATATTAAATATTGAACCATCTAAAATAGTAAGTAATATTAAGAAAGAATTAATAGATAATATATTAAATAATAAATTAAAAAATAAGAACAGTGAATTAAGAAAGTATTTGATGAAGAAAGCGAGTAATTAAAATGAGTAATAATAAAAAGTTTGTTATTGAAGCTAATTTTATTGAAGAAGCAAATATGTTAAATTTATCATTACATGAATTTTTATTATTAATGTATTTTGAAAACTCAGATGATTCAACTTTTGATTTAGATAAAATAAGCAATAAATTAAAGATAGATAAAAATAGTATTTTAGAAGCATATGATAAATTACTTTCTAATAATATTATTACTTTAATTCAAGAAAAAGATGAATTAGGTAGAAGAACCGAAAGAGTATCTTTAGATAATTTTTATAAGAGTCAGGCAGAAATCAAAAAAGAAGAGAAAAAAGAAAAATTAAAAGAGGATATTTTTTCAACATTCGAAAAAGAGTTTAAAAGGCCTCTTTCAAGTATGGAAGTAGAAATAATTAAAGCATGGCTTGATAAAATGTATAGCGAAGAACTTATTTTGGAAGCCTTAAAAGAGGCAGTATATAATGGTGCAACAAATATTAGATATGTTGACACTATATTATATGAATGGAATAAAAACAATTTAAAGACTAAAGAAGATGTAGAAAAACATTTACAAAATAGATATAAAGAGAAAAAATTAGAAGATACTGCTTTATATGATTATAATTGGTTAGAAGATAATGATAAGTAGTAAAGAAATAATTAGTAAGTTAGATAAGATTATTCCTGATCCTAAATGTGAACTAATATATAATAAAGATTATGAACTTTTAATTGCCACTGTATTATCTGCTCAATCAACTGATAAAAGAGTAAATGAGGTAACTAAAATATTATTCAGTAAATATAATTTAGAAGATTTAAGTAGGATAGATATTAAAGAGATTGAAAGAATTATTAAACCAGTTGGTACTTATATAAGAAAAGCAGTATATATTAAAGAAATAGCAAATAGATTAATAAATGATTATAAGGGAATTGTACCAAATAATAGAGAATATTTAGAATCATTAAATGGAGTTGGTAGAAAAACTACCAATGTAGTATTATCTAATTTGTTTGATACTCCTGCCTTTGCAGTAGATACTCATGTATCTAGGGTATCTAAAAGATTAGGGATTGCAAAAGATAGTGATGATATATTAATAATTGAAAAGAAATTGATGAAATATTTTCCTGAAGATAAATGGAGTAGATTACATCATCAATTTGTTTTATTTGGAAGATATATTTGTAAAAGTAAAAAAATGGACTGTAATAATTGTCCATTTAATAATAAGTGTCAACATAAAAAATAGTAAGCGGTGTATAAATGGAAGACAATAATAATAAATTCGGAAAACTATTAACAGATTTAAGAACAAAGAAAAATATGACTCAAAAAGAATTAGCAGATCAATTAATGGTTAGTGATAAAACTGTTTCTAGATGGGAGAATGGTGGTAGTCTTCCAGATATGGATATGGTCCATGATATTGCTAAATTCTTTAAATTATCTATAAATGATTTAGCAATATTAAAAGTAGCATCAAGAGATGGGAATGAAGAAATAGTTCAAGATATGATTAAAGAGTTTTCCTTAAAGGACAAACAAAAGAAAAGAATTATAAGAATGTTACTTATAATTGGTTTATCAATAATAACTATTTTATCTGCAGCATTTATATTTAGTCTATCTTATAATAGATTTAAAGTTTATAGTGTTATTATAAAATCAAATGATATGTATCCTAGATATGGTATGTATGTTGAAACAAAAATAAAAGATACTTTATATTTAAATACAATAGCATTGAGAAATTATACTCCTAAAGTAACTGATACTATATCTGTTGATTTATACTATTTAGATAATAATGAAGAAAAAATATTACATAGTTATAATAGTTTAAGTGATATAAAATTTGTTGATCAAGAAAGTTATATTAAGATAAATAATTTAAGTGATTATTTTGATAACTTATATGTTAAAGCAACTATAATAGATAGCAAGAATATAGAAAGAGTATATACAGGTAAATTAGAATTTACTTTAGATTTTTCTAATAGTAAAATATATAAGAATGATAAACCAATAGTTAATAATTCATCAATAAAGTTTACACCTGAAGAAATAAAAGAAATATTATTAAAGAATGGATATGAGGAAAAAGCAGTAGACTATTTAACAAAAAGTTGCGAAGTATATACTATTAATTATATTATGAACACAAACAAAATAAATGATAATTATGAATTAAACGAGTTAAACTATAGAATAGTATATGAAATAAGTCATAATTTATTAATAGTAAATATATTTGATAAGAACAACATTGAAATTGAAAATTATACATATGATGTATTAAATGATAAGGTTATTGAATGTGTTACAGGCAAGTGTAATAACTTTAATGAAGTGATAAAAAAGCTAAATAATGATGTATTATATTTATTATATGAATAATAGCAATTCTCAGGTCACGAGAATTGCTTTTCTTATGCTAATAGGTAGAGAGAATTCGACAAAGATTTATAAAATTTTCTTTGGAAAGGGAGATTGATAAAATAGATTGAAGAGAAGTTTAAGCTTTGTTACTTTATTACTTGCAATAAGTATTATATTACCGATAACTGTAAAGGCAGAAAGTATTATTAATAATAATGGAATTGTGATAACTGAAGAAGAATATAACAAATTTATTCAAATTCATTCACATTCGTATATTATGACAATGGATGAGTCAGAATATGAAAAATTATCTAGTTTAAATTACAATAATCTCACAAGAGTTGTTAAGTATTATTCTACGACTTATAATCCAAAATTGAATATTACTACCGAAAGAGAATTAACAAAAGAAGAATATGATAATTTTACTATTCCAACTCCAGGCCTAGAAATTTCTGGTAATACAAGGTTAGGTAATGCGGCTGTTACATATGAGACAACGGCAAAAGAACTAATAATGGGTTTTACTGGAGGTTCATATTATAACTATGTAACATTATCTGCATCTTGGAAATATATTCCTACTACAAGAGTTTTTGATGTAATCGGTTTCCGTGGTGATGGATTTAGTTTTAGAAACGGATCACAAACAGGTACTCAGATGTATATTGATGCATCAGGTACTTATCATTCAATCCATTATTCATGGAATGGAACAAATATTAAAAGATTTAGTGATGGATTTGGAATATCTATGAATTTAGTTAATCCAACAATTCAAGCATTAGCATTAGATGCAGCGTGTGATGTTGTTCAAGATGTAACACATCCAGTTATATTCGGTGCATATGAACATGCAATTAATAGTAGTGTAACATTAGCGGATTCTCAGAACTACACTATGGGTGGTTCTGGTTTAGGCGGGGTCTTTGTTTACCCATATAGCATTTCCGCAAAATATGATGGAATGA
>JAEEGL011781286.1_pt1 | contig 10908 bp, 10 predicted proteins | sample 9134231 | NCBI WGS metagenome assembly JAEEGL01 (sample SAMN16246548, study PRJNA631951) | gut metagenome | biome: gut microbiome; feature: rumen; material: fiber-attached | host: Bos | place: Iran: Karaj | collected 2018-10
CTCTACCGAACTGTACTTCCGATTAGTTAGCGTAAGGAAGTATTGCCTTCATTGTCTTTACATTTGTAGCGTCAACAAGTCCGGCATGACGAAGATTCCTCTTTCTCTTTGTGGACTTCTTGGTTAAGATGTGGCGCTTATACGCTTTGTTTCTCATGAGCTTGCCTGTGCCTGTGATCTTGAATCTCTTGGCAGCGGCTCTCTTTGTTTTCATCTTCTGCTGCATAATTAAATCCTCCTAATTTTTCTCAATCTTTTTATATGATGTAGGGAGCTGAACTGCACCGATTTAAACCTGTGCATATCAGACGCCCTCAAACCATCAGAATCAGTTTTTCTTCTCGGCGAGGAACATTGTCATGCTGCGTCCCTCAACCTTGGGCTGCTTCTCAACTACTGCCACATCAGCCAGGGCTGCGGCGAAATCTGTCAGAATGTGAACGCTTGCGCCCATGTGAGCCATCTCACGTCCTCTGAACCTTAGTGTGATCTTGACCCTGTTGCCCTTCTCAAGGAACTTCCTTGCTGCACCGACCTTGGTATTCAGGTCATTGGTGTCGATGTTGGGAGAAAGCCTTATCTCCTTGATCTCAACAGTCTTCTGTTTCTTCCTGGCCTCTTTCTCCTTGCGGAGCTGCTCATACTTGAACTTGCCGTAGTCAACAACCCTGCACACAGGCGGCTTGGCTGTAGGTGCTATCATGACAAGATCCACTCCCTCGTCATCTGCAATCTTCCTGGCGTCCTGAATAGGCATTACTCCAAGCTGATCCCCTTCAATACCAATTACACGTACTTCCTTAGCTCTGATCTGTTCGTTGATAAATAAATCGCTAATGGCTTTACCCTCCAAAAAAGAATAAAAAAAGTAGATACCCGCAAAAGTATCCACTGATGATCATTGTCAGAATCCATGCCCTGTGCACTTCGGGTAAGGATTTGAAAAGATATTGACCGCTGCTGGCTGTGCCGCAGGGTGAGAGCGGATACTCTGCTTTGTTTTCAAATACTTAGTTAAGTTACCACAATAGCGGCTTCATGTCAACAGTTTTTTGCTTTTTGTGGTACTATAGAAAAAGAAACGTTACTATTCAGTGAGGTTGCAGCCATGAGAACAAGCACCAGAAACCGAAACAGCTTTGATATGATAAACGGGAGCCTGCTGGACAAGATCGTGCTCTTTGCCCTTCCTCTGGCCATCAGCAGTATACTGCAGCAGCTCTTTAATGCCGCGGACCTGGCTGTTGTTGGAAGATTTGCCTCTCCCCAGGCCATGGCCGCAGTCGGCAGCAACTCCGCCGTGATCAATCTCATCGTCAGCACCTTTGTGGGGCTGTCTGTGGGTGCCAATGCCGTCATCGCCATGGAGATCGGCAGCGGACACAGAGAGCAGATAAATGAGACCGTCCACACAGTCATCACCGTATCACTTGTGGCGGGTTTTTCCCTTATAGCGATAGGTTTTTGTCTGTCAGGCCCCATCCTGCGTCTCATGGGCGCCCCAAAGGAGGTCATGGACCTGGCGATACTGTACCTGCGGATATATTTCTTTGCCATGCCCTCGATCATGATCTACAACTATGGCTCCGCGATCCTCCGCAGCAAGGGAGATTCAAAGCGTCCCCTCTTTGCCATGATGTTGTCGGGAGTCATCAATATCCTTCTGAATCTTCTGTTTGTAATAGTATTCAGGCTCCACGTCATCGGCGTTGCCCTGGCAACCGTTCTTTCAAACATGGTCGGCGCAGGTATTGTACTGTATATCCTCTTTAATGAAGAGGAGGCCTTCAGACTCAGCCTTGGGAAGCTGTCCATCAAAAAGAAATACCTTATAAAGATGATGCAGATCGGTCTTCCCGCCGGTGTTCAGGGCGCCGTGTTCTCGCTGTCAAACGTGGTCATACAGTCCGCAGTCAACAGCTTTGGCTCTGCTGCCATCGCAGGAGCCACCGCTGCCGCCAACTTTGACTTTATTTCCTACTGCGCCATGAACGCCTTTGCCCAGTCAGCGGTGACCTTTACCAGCCAGAACTTCGGTGCCGGCAAATATGACCGCTGCAAAAAGGTATTCAGGATATGCATGGGATGCGGAGTCGGCGTATCTGCCCTTGTGGTCATCCTTCTTGTCACCTTCAGATACCAGGCCATAATGCTGTTCACAACTGACCCTGAGGTAATAGAGTATGCCATGATAAGGATAAGCAGCGCCTTTATGTTCCACTATCTGATAGGCAGCTACGAGATAAGCGGCGGGTGCCTCAGGGGCATGAACTTCTCCCTGTTCCCCACCATCATATCCATACTGGGAACCTGCGTATTCAGGCTGATATATGTCTTTACCTACATTCCGTCCCATCACACCTTCTCGTCACTGTTCCACGTATATCCTCTCTCATGGATCCTGACAGGTGTCATAACCCTGACTGTATATTTTGTAGTCAGGAAAAGAGCTTTTACCGGCAATCCACTTTAAAAGTCACTCTCCACCCGGTATTGCACATCATCCACCGTGACGGATTCAACCTCAGGAAGCGAGCTGAAGAGCTTTTCCTCCACATAGTTGAATTTATCGGGCTCTCCGCCCTTTTCAAGGGTCTCGATAAGAGCCTTCACCCTAGGACCATGCAGGGGATTGCACTCAGCAATGCAGGAAATCTTGCCATCCCTGGCATACTGCAGCGCATCCTTGTTAACGCCGTCAAAGGAGACCACCAGGATCTCTCCCTTGTCTATTTGGGGCCCAGCCCTTTTGCCTGTGGCCTCAATGGCATCTATGGCCCCAATGGCCATGTTGTCATTTTCGCAGTAGACGACGTTGATATTGTCAAACCTCTTGAGGAGAGCCCCCATCACCTCTCGTCCCTTGGTCTCAGTGAAGTCCCCGCTTATCTCAGCCATGAGATTCCATCCCTTGTCCCTGGCTGCATTGGCCAGTCCCCTGGTCCGTCCTATCTGTGCGGTCGACCCTATACTTCCCTGTATATTTACTATATTTATATCCTCAGGCGCAATGCCCTTTTTCTCTGTAAAAGAGCTGATCCAGGCCGCCATCTTTTTTCCCTCAAGCTCAAAGTCAGAGCCCACCCAGCAGGAATAGAGATTCTTGTCCGCGGCATTGACCCTTCTGTCCACCAGTATGACCGGAATCCCTGCCTCCCTTGCTTCACCCAGCACAGTCTCCCATCCATCCTCCGTCGCAGGTGCCAGGACTATGTAGTCCACCTCCTGCTGCACAAAGGTCCTTATGGCCGTTATCTGGTTGGCCTGCTTCTGCTGCCCGTTCTTGTAGACCAGAGTATATCCGTCCTCCTCCGTAAAGGCCGAAAGCATGGAATCAGTGTTGGCACTTCTCCAGTCCGATTCCGCCCCCAGCTGGGAAAAGCCCACAGTGATGAGATTGTCATCCCTGCCATATTCTTCAGTTTCAGTCTCCTCCGCCTGGGGAGTGGATCCGGCGCATCCCGCAAGTGCTAAAGCGCAGCAGACTGCAGCCGCCATGACCCTGGGGGACGGGGTCAGTGGTCCATAGTCAAAAAAACTCTTTTTCATTTTTTTCACCCATTAATAATATTGGGACTCATGTTCAGTAAACCAGGTCTTATTGCCGGTTTAACGTACTAAAAGTTTCCAAATATTTAATAATTGTTTATGCCCATTTAAGAAAATATTGTATAGAATAAATATATAGATACTAGATGTTGTGGTTATCCTTTGAAAGTACGATCCGCAGAGAGCACTCACAGAATGCACTCGCCGATGACTTAAATGCGAGGAACGAATAATGAAAGACATCGCAGCAACAATCAACAGACACTATGGCAAACCTGTTCCAAAGACCTTTGATGCCGTGTGCATTGGGGGCCACTACAAGGATCCCAGAGTCATAAGTATATGGATCCGCAATCTCCTGACAGCATCAGGGATAGCTGCCGTCATAGCGATTCCCATACTAATAATAATCTGAATCATACAGGACTGTGATCCTGCGCCATTTTAAAAGCCCCGGGAATGTATATCATGTTATATACATTTTCGGGGCGCCTCCATACTGTCAAATATAGCAAAAAGGATTAACGCTGTAAATGGGTCCTGCAAAAATATAATATCATTCTTTTGCCGGATTTCATTAATTCTATTTCACCTCAAACTATCTTTTGATTCTCTTTGAAGCCTTACCTATGGCCTCCACAGGACACACCAGCGCACATAAATGACATCCCACGCATTTGCTGCCGTCCAACTTCGGGACCCTGTCTTCAAATCTGATAGCCTGATGTCCTCCATCCTGACATGAAATGTAGCATCTTCCACATCCGATACACTTTGAGGTATCAAATTTAGGGAAAAGAACTGTATCCCTCTCAAGTACATCAGTAGTATCGCTGACAGATGAAAGGCCCGCCCCGACTATATCCCTTACATTTTTTATTCCGCTCTGGGCAAGATAATAATTCAATCCCATCTTAAGGTCATCTATTATGCGGTAACCATACTGCATGACAGCTGTAGTGATCTGTATGGAGCCTGCACCCATCAGTATGAATTCCAGCGCATCCCTCCAGGTCTCTATTCCACCCATTCCGGTTATATGCTTTCCTCTGAGGTCCTTATTCTGTCCAAGTTCTGCAATGAATCTTAAAGCTATGGGTTTTACAGCATTTCCGCTGTATCCTCCGATTGCAGACTGCCCCTTGACAGCCGGTGCTGAAACATACGTATACGGACTTACACCTATTACACTCTTTATCGTATTTATCGCTGCAATGCCATCAGCTCCGCCTCTTATGGCTGCTTCTGCGGCAGGACTCATGGTCGCCACATTGGGAGTGAGCTTTGCCAGCACCGGAATTGATGTGCCCCTCTTTGCTGCCCTTGTAAACTTTTCCACCAGCTCAGGAATCTGTCCGATATCACTTCCCAGCCCATCTTCCTGCATGTTCGGACATGAAAAATTCAGCTCAATGGCATCTGCTCCGTTTTTCTCGCACAATCCCGCAAGCTCTTCCCACTCTTTTTCATTCTGTCCCATGATAGAGGCAAGGATGAACTTTGAGGGATATTTCTCCTTTAATCTCCTGAAGATTTCCATGTTCTCCGCCACGCTGTGGTCAGAAAGCTGTTCTATATTCTTGAAGCCCACAATGCTCCCGTTGTCTCCCCTTATGGCTGAAAACCTGGGAGAGGCCTCATGTATATCCAGAGTACAGATTGTCTTAAAGCATGCTCCTGCCCATCCTGCCTCAAATGCCCTTGCGCACATATCATATGTGGAAGCTACAACAGATGAAGACAGCAGAAATGGGTTTTCAAGAGGTATCCCGCACAGGTCGCAGGATAGTCTGTCCTCATCCTGGGGAAGCTCAATCTCTGCTTTTTCTCTCACTTCGTCGTAGAGCTTTGACAGCATTTTTTTAATCGCAACTTCACCATGCCTCACACAGGCCTTTTCACAGGGGGCATCGCAGCTCTGACAACAATTTCCCTCTGGAAGCTCAAGTGCTGCAACATCTGCGTTATCAAACCAGATACGCCTCAGACAGCCCGCCGGATCCATGTATTTGCAGGCATTACTGCAGGGAGCATCACTGCACAGGGTGCAGGAAATCATATCGTTTCTCTTAATGATATTCACCGGTAACATAGCCATCCTCCTTTTATTCTTAGTATGCTTTCAATTGAGGTTCCGGTCAATGAAAAAAATATGATATTCCGAGAACTATTTTATAAATATCTGAACAAAATGAGGACACTATCATTTAGATAATGTCCTCAAAAATTTTTATACCACGTTCCTGCAGCGTGCATTCATCCTAAGAGAATGACAATATTGGTTTAAAATCTGAGCAGTGCCTATGAGGCATCTCACGCCTTCAGCGCTTTCTTTTTCTGGGACATAACAACGCTCTGTATCAGCAGGAAGATGCACAGCATAGCCGCGATGGTGATACCTGTCCACCAGGCGTCGTCCAGACCTGCAGAGGCAACTATGTTCTGGATGGTGCTAAGTGACAGAACTCCGAACAGTGTCCCTATGATATTGCCCACACCACCTGTCAGCATTGTTCCGCCTATGATGGATGAGGCAATGGCGTTCATCTCCATGCCCATGGCGTGGCTGGCAGAGCCGGAGCCAACGTGGAGGAAATATACGTAGCCACCGATTCCCGCAAGGGTTGAGCAGATAAGGTGTGACAGGAACTTGGTCCTAGTGACATTTATTCCCATCATCAGCGCGCTCTGCTTGTTGCCTCCCACTGCGTAGAAGCTTCTGCCAAGCCTGGTCCACCGAAGGACAATAAACAACAGTATCAGAAGGATCAGCGCGACAACCACACCAATCTCGATATAAGCCGGAACATATACGCCCTTCTTGTTGACCGATCCCATGAAGGGAACATTGATCCTTGTCAGCTTAAGTGCATTGAACTCCTCGTCGGCAACATTGAAGGGTGCCGTATTGACAATGGTGGTCATGCCCCTTGCAAAAAACATTCCGGCAAGGGATACGATAAAGGGCTGGATATCAAGATATGCAACAAGAAATCCCTGAACCAGTCCAAAGGCTATTCCTATGCCTATGGCTATGAGTATTGAACCAAATATACTTCCGTTGTGGTAATCCAGGTATACCGCACAGCTCATGGAAACCAGGGCAACCACGCCGCCTACAGAGATATCTATGCCACCTGATATCATCACAATACTCATACCAATGGCAGTAATGATAAGAGCCGCATTGGCATTTAATATGTTAAAAAACATCTGGGGCTTTAAAAAGCCGCCTCCCTGGAAAATAACGGCTCCCAGGTACATAAGAAAGAAGATGACTATAGTGATGGCAAGGAGCAGGGTTGTGTCATTCATTCTGCTGAAGATGTTCTCGCTCTTTTTTTCTTTCATTTAAGCCGCCTCCTTTCTTACAGGAGTAACCTTTTTGAAAAGACCTGACATATACTCCCTGACCTTTGGTGCAGAGAATACCACCAGGAGAATAACCACAACAGCCTTGTAAGCTGCCAGCGCGTCCGACTGTACATTAAATTTGTACAGGGTAGTCGTAAGAAACTGAATGACGTATGCTCCAAGGATTGATGCCCACATGTTGAACTTGCCGCCGGAAAGTGCATTGCCTCCCAGGGCAACCGCAAGAATAGCATCCATCTCAATGTCCTTGGCGATGACTGAATAGTTAATGGTGGACAGACGGCTCACCTTAATGAGTGCAGCAACAGCCACACACAGTCCCAGGATAACAAATGACAGGAACTTGATGAAGGTGGGGTTGATACCGTTGAGCCTTGAGGAGCTCTCGTTGATACCAACTGCCTGTGTGTAAAGCCCCAGGTTGGTGAACTTCAGAACCAGGGCAATTATCACTATACAGATAGCCACTATGAATACCGTGGTGGGAATCGGGATTCCCGGAATGAATCCTCCGAAGTACGAGAACTTGGGGTCCGGTACTATGGGAAGCTCGTTGTTGTTGATCCATGCTGCGATGGACCTGCCCGCCGTAAACAGGATAAGTGTGGCGATCATGGGCTGGATCTTGAACACCGAAACCAGCATTCCGTTAAAGGCGCCGCAGAGCATGCCGACTATGCAGGCCACCAGGAAAGCAACTATTATAGGTGCCTGGATGGTCTCAGGTCTGGAATCTCCTCCGCAGAGGACTCTCAGCATTGCAGAACCTGCTATGGCTATGGTAGCTCCAACCGAAATGTCCTGTCCTCCGGAGGCCGCTGTCACCAGGGTCATACCTATTGCCAGGATACCAAGCTCTGAGCCATAATCAAGAATTGTTATCAGATATCCTGCAAGGACAGTGTTGCCCGCGTTATTGGTCTGAACAGTTATCTTAAAAAAGCCCGGATCACTTATCAGGTTTATCACCGCAAGAAGAATCAGAGCAAGCAGCGGAATAAACAACTGACTTTTTCTTATTTTCTCAAACATACTTTACTCTCCTCCTGCGATAGTGCTCATGATCTTTTTCTGTGTGAGGTCTTCCCCTGAGAGCTCTCCCACTACTTTTCTATCGCGCATAACTACAAGTCTTGAACAGGTTCTCAGCATCTCATCTGTCTCTGAGGATATGAAGGTCACGCTCATTCCCTCCGAGGCAAGCTCGAGCACCAGCTTCTGGATATCCACCTTGGTTCCCACGTCAATACCTCTTGTGGGCTCATCAAGTATGAGATACTCGGGGTGCATAAGGAGCCATCTGGCCAGGATTACCTTCTGCTGATTGCCGCCTGAGAGGGACTTTATCGGCGTATCAGCGGAAGCTGTCTTGATGTTCAGCTTCTTGATATACTCCTCTGCAAAGGCATTGGCCTTGGCTTTGCTGAAGGGCTTGAAGAATCCCGTCATAACCTGAAGTGCCATTATGATGTTCTCCCTGACAGAGAGATCACCTATTATTCCATCCACCTTCCTGTCCTCAGGAAGATAGGCTATTCCATTCTTCATGGCATCGATGGGCTTGTTTATCTTCACCTCTTTGCCATGTACCTTTACCTTTCCGCCAAGGATCCTGTCAGCACCGAAGATTGCCCTTACGCACTCACTTCTTCCGGATCCCAGAAGACCTGTAAACCCGTTGACTTCACCTTTTTTGATAAAGAAATCGAAGGGCTTGATGCCGGCATCGGATTGCAGGCCCTCGGCCTCAAATATCGTCTCCCCGGAATCCTTGCCGCTGTAGCTCTGGTTCTCACCCTTTATGTCTGAAAGATCATCCATCTCCTTGCCCAGCATCTTGACCACCAGCTGAACTCTCGGAAGATCCTTGATTTCATATTCACCCACAAGCTGACCATCCCTAAGGACAGTTATCTTGTCGCAAACCTCATATACCTGATCCAGGAAATGAGTTACAAAAATGATTCCTACGCCCATTGCCTTTAAGTCTCTCATAAGACCAAAGAGCTTCTCAACCTCCTGCTCATCCAGAGATGATGTAGGCTCGTCCAGGATGAGGACCTTGCAGTCCATATCCACGGCCCTGGCAATGGCTACCATCTGCTGCACAGCTATGGAACAGCTTCCCAGCTGCTGAGTCGCCCTGGCAGGAATATCAAGCTTCTTTAGCAGCTTGTCTGCCTCAAGGTTTCTCTGTTTCCAGTTGGTAAAAAAGTTCTCCTCTCGTCCGATGAACATGTTCTCGGCCACAGTGAGATTCGGGCAAAGTGTTATCTCCTGATAAACAGTGCTGATACCCATCTTCTGGGCATCCTGCGGGGAGTGGATCTGTACCTCGCCTTTTCCCTCGATCTCAATAGTCCCTGCGTCCTTCCCATATACACCTGTGAGGACCTTTATAAGCGTTGACTTTCCGGCTCCGTTTTCTCCCATCAGCGCGTGGATCTCACCTTTATTAAGGGTAAAGTCCACCTTTTGAAGGGCTCTTACACCGGGAAAAGACTTTTCTATGCCACGCATTTTTAGTATAAAATTATCACCCACCATGCGCTCCTTCCTTTTAAAAAAGGCGCGGGGTTAAGTGCACGCCGCGCCTTGTGTTGACTAATATAATACTTTCGTGATATACGGCTTGCTCTGCTTACGCTCTCGCAATCCTACAGCCATTCGGAATCCGCGGGGCCCCTGCCCCACTACTTCCTCATGTCTGTTAGGTCCTCAAGGTCAAATGCTACTCTGTGCAAGCACAGTATCATTTGACTTTTCGTCCCTATATCACTCAAATGCCGTAATTGTCTACGTCGTCCTGTGTTATTGTTGTTGCGTCGAAGCCCTTCTCATCCATGATGATTGTCTTCTGATCAAGTGATCCGCCACCCTCAAGCTTCTTGATGATGTCGTCGATGTAGCTGGCCTGGAAAGGATTGCACTGTCCGTCGTAGTTCCAGTTCTGAGCAAGGAGTTCTTCAAGTGCCCACTTGTTGCAATCAAATCCCATTACGATTACGTCCTTGCCAACGCCGTGTGAGATACCTGCTGCGTCGAGAGCTGCAACAGCACCCTTGGCCATATCGTCGTTCTCTGCGTAGATTACATTGAAAGGTGTTCCTGCGTCGATAACTGACTGAACGATCTGCTGAGCCTTCTCTGCGTTCCACTCAGCTGTCTGCTGCTTAACGATGTTCCAGTTTCCTTCTGCAGCAACCTTGGTATCAAGAGCGCCTGATCTTCCCTGCTGTGCAGCTGATCCCATAACGCCCTGGATATGGATCACGTTGTACTCTGAGAGCCCCTGTCCTGCCAGCCAGTCAACTGCTGTCTGTCCCTCTTTGGCCATATCGGAAACGATTGAAGCCTCATAGAGTGAAGGATCTGCATCGATTGTACGGTCGAAAAGGATAACCTTAACGCCTGCGTCCTGAGCATCCTTCAACACTGAATCCCAGCCTGCTGTGTCAGCTGCTGAAAGGAGAAGGTAATCAACTTCATCCTGGATAAATTTCTGAGCATACTGGATCTGCTCGTCGTTCTTAAGACTGTATGCAAAGGAGGCGTCGTAGCCGTTTGCCTCTGAGAACTTTGCCTTTAAGTCTGCATCATTTGCTGTGCGATAGCCTGACTCATTGGGGTCGTTGTTGATGATACCAACCTTGATCTTGCCGCCTGAAGCTGCAGGAGCCGATCCTGTCTCTGCAGGAGCTGTGCCTCCGCATGCAACCAGTCCCAGAGTCATTGCAGATGCCATAAGAACTGCCAATACTTTCTTCATCATAATCTTCCCTCCTAAAATTAGGTTCTCAGCAGAGCCAATTCCCTGCTGTGTTCTTATGACTTAATTCTAGGGGAAATCCATAAAAGCTCCATTAAATAATCAAAGGAATCTGGTTTAATTTTTTATTACTTTTTAATTTTGTTTCAATTTTCTACGATTTGGGTTGATTTTTTTAGGAAGACGGATGGTCACTGTGGTTCCCTCTCCATATC
>JAEEGL011876885.1_pt1 | contig 10908 bp, 10 predicted proteins | sample 9134231 | NCBI WGS metagenome assembly JAEEGL01 (sample SAMN16246548, study PRJNA631951) | gut metagenome | biome: gut microbiome; feature: rumen; material: fiber-attached | host: Bos | place: Iran: Karaj | collected 2018-10
AGAGGCATCTCCGGTGTCGCGGCCGAAATAATCGGGATCCGCGGATTCGCCTTCCACCATAGCTTTCTGCTCATCTGTCAGGGCATCCCAGGCAGCCTTTGCCGCCGCGATATCCGCATCGGTCGTCTCCGTGCGCTCCTGTACATAGATTTTGTCGATCAGAGCTGCACACTCTGCCGCAAGCTCCTCATCGGTCTTGGCTGTCTCCGCCGTCGTTACTGCCGCGGCCGCTGTCTCCGTTGCCGCAGCTCCTGCATCAGGCGTTACCGTCTCTGTTCCGCTGCCTGCTTCAGATACAGCCGAACCGGCATTGTCTGCTGCCGGGCTGTTCTGCGTGCCTGCATTGTTTCCGCCGCAGCCTGCCAGAAGCACGCCGGCCAGCATGGAGGCCAGCAGAATCGCTGTCAGTTTCCTTTTCATGACTTTCCTCCTGTTGAATATGTATAAATGTTATCAGTTACTTTTTCGGTTTTATTCTTCATCGCGCAAGACTCGCGAGCGAGTCTTGAATCAGTCTGCTGCAGCCGTCCTGTCTCCCTGCACGGTATAACTATCAGAAGACAGACAAAAAGCGGCTGGAGAGTGCCGCCTTTTATCCTTGCTTCTTTATTTCAACATGTTAAAAACCGGGAATTTTTAACAGGGCTGACGATAGCAGAAGGCAGGAATACTCTCGGTGCAGATGCGGCTCTATTATACCAGATGTGGTGAAAACAGAGAAAGGGGGCATTCGCCGCATAACGCGACAATGCCCCCGCAAATTCATCACATCACCGATGTTCCCACCGAACATGGTATCCTGTCTGCATCCGCAGCAAGTATCCTGGCTTGGCTTCATCCTCTGTCCCGTCTTCCCGGAGGGATCTTCGTGAATACAAAATGTATTCAAGTCAATCTGTTCCAGTGACTCCCGCGGCTTATAAATGCCGCAGGCAGGGACTTTGTCTGCCTTACAGTAGCGGGGGCTGCTCCGGTTTTGAACCGGATTCCTTGTCAGGCTCCGAAGAGCACTGCAGATGCTTTTCAATTTTTCTGACTATCGGTATTATAGCATATCTACTCGCCGATATTGGTAATTATTTTACATAAATTGGCCTGAATTTCATCGACTGTTACTGTTTTCGCCCTATCGGAGCGGGAAAGTAACTCGCGAAAATTCCGATTATTTCTTCATTGCGTCCAGGGCTTCCTGGATGGTCTTCTGAAGTTCTTCTTTCGAAGGGATGATAGAGCGCCATTTCAGCTCGCCGTTCAGGTACATGGAAGGAAGATTGGGAACGCCCATTTTCACGCAGCGCGCTACGTTTTCCTTGTAGATGTATTTGTACTCGACCACGTCGATCTGATCGCCGAACATTTCGATGGCCTGGTTGGCGGCGCCCATCATGTAGCCGCAGGCTGCGCACTGGGCGGAATCCAGTGTGAAGACTTCCAGGAAAGGCTTCTCGAGGTGCTCGTAATCGGGAAGCACGACACCGGAGGTATCGATTTCCTCTGCCTGATAGTTTTTGACCATCTCGCGGACAGCATCTGTCTCAAGCGCTGCCTGTGCGATGCCGATGCAGTTCTCGATCGGGACTTTGTAGGGCATGTCACAGCCGGGAGCGATGATGAAATTGGTCTTGTCCGGAATGCTGTCGAGAAGGTCCACTGCGAACTTCATGTTGTCCTGCTGATTGCCGAGCAGCATGATGGAGGTCAGCGGAATATTTCCGCCGATCGCGATGTTGTACTCGTCAGTAATCTTCTTGGCTGCCAGGATATCGACGTTCTCATCGACAGAAATGGAATCGGGGCCGGTCTGGCACATGACATCAATATTTCTGGTAGCGTCGCCGCATACAAAGAAGGAAGAGAAAGCACCCTTCTCGCGGATGAACGCGAAGATGTCCTTATAGGGTTCCATGCAATAGGTCTCGAAATCATCCGAAGAGATCTGGGAGATCAGCGGATCGACCATGGCGATGACGTCCATGCCGGCTTCGATGTAGTACTCGGCAACCTTATTGCAGACGCGGGCGCAGAAGGCCATCAGATCGCAGACTTCATCCTCAAAGTCATACATATCTGTGAAGAGCTGGTTTCCGCGCAGGTGAGAAGCCAGTGTGAAAGGACCGCAGATCAGGCCGTACAGGGCGGTTGTATCGCCGACGGCTTCTTTCATACGCTTCATAACATCCAGGACATAAGGAATACGGCCGGATTCCTTTGTGGGAATCTTGCAGTCGCAGGGTGTTACGGGGGGTTCATCCTCATCGTCGGTCTCCAAAGGATGAGCGGATACGGAAGGAGGGCAGTCATCTGCCCATCTCAGCTCGCAGCCAAGGCACTCCGCCTCAATCTGCAGATCAAAGATCACAGGCTGTCCATCCGGACGATACAGGCGGTTGACTTCCATCAGGGACTCGAATGCCGCATCTGCATTTGTAAGCATCTCAGTCGCAGTGTAGCCTTTCAGAAAGCCGGCATGCACGCCTGCAAAAGGCACCCACGGAGCACGCTCGACCGGCTCATGTTTCAGACAACGGATCAACAGATCTTTCATCTTTACCTCCTTACGCAAATCCATTACTGCTGCATCATTTTATTATACTTTTGGCTATGGTCTCGCATTCACAGCGATCTCATTACATGCCGGATAAAATACAAAAAATTTTCATCTGACGCAGAATGTGATTTCTGTTTTTTACATTATAGGCGAAATCCACCCATTCTTTTTAGAATAAAAATTTATTTTTTTAGTAATTTCTTTGCGCATTTGCCTGGTGCTCACGTCCTGCCGTCCGCTCCGTCTTCCTCCGTCTTCTGCTCCGTCTGCTCACCTGCCGTCCGCTCACCTGCCGTCTGCTCATTTTTTATAAGCGCCGTAGGTTTTGGCGATCTCCACCATACGCCTGGCATGAGGGAAGGCATCGGGAGAGATCAGTTCGCAGCCGGTCGCCAGTATAAAACCGCCGCCCTTTGCCATGGCATCAATGCTGGCCTTGCACTCTGCTTCGAGCTTCTCGGGTGTTCCGACGGTCGCGGTCGTAGGCGCGACACAGCCGATCAGGGTCGTCACATCGCCGTATTTCTCCTTGCACTCGGCAAAATCGGCACAGTCATCCGGCGGATAAAGGAAGGAGATGGCTTCGGGATGCATGCGATTGATCTGTGCGTCAAAATAAATCTTGCCGCCGCAGTTGTGGATCATGACCATGGCGCCTTTGGAATGCACATGCTCGGCAAGTTCCTGTACCAGATCTCCTTCGAGTTCGTCCCACATGTCCTTGCTCATAATACTGCCGGACGCAAACAGAGTGTCAAACATGATGCCCTGCACGCCGGTCTCCAGAAGCGCGTCGCAATACTCTTTGAGCACCTGAGTAATGATACCGGCCGTGTCATGTACGACCTCGGGCTGTTCAATGCAGTCCACATACATCTCCGCCTGGTTGCGGAGCATGGAAAGTGTTCCGAGAGGTCCGAAGACAAAGGCTATCACAGGATATTCTCCCTTCGCGGCCTCCACCAGCTGCCTGCAGACATCGATATGCATCATCATGCGGTCACAGGTGCGGTAGTCGACATACTGGATCTTGTCGTACTCATCTTCATCGCTGATGACCTGATTTTTATAATTGGGATGAGCCGCCTCATGATCAGGGAAGACCAGCTCCTGGCCCCAGGCCGTACATTCGACAGACAGATCGATCAGTGTCACAATGCAGTCCAGATCAAATTCCTCTTTGGCTTTTAAAAGACCCTTCACACAGGTGTCGGCGTCTGTCGACCACTCGCGGCAGTTCGCTCCGATCAGATGTCTGGATACGCCTGCCAGCAGAGGATAGGCCGGTACATGATCAGGTTCCTGATGGTTTAAAGCCATGACAACTCTTTCCATTGAATTCATCGTATTTCCTCCTTGGTACATCAATTGAAAAAAGTATTTGTCTTTTCCTTCTCTATTGTTTCAGAGGACCTCCCGACCTCCGGATGTCAGAATGTTCTCTTCACATGCAGGATACAGATATAGTAGACTATATCTACTATGCGTATAATAATAAAAAGCTATGCCCTGTCCAGTATTTGATAAGCTGTTGTCACGTCCCTTCAGGGGATCAACAGCTGTTTTGCTGGCTCCCGGAAGTTGGTACCGGGGCAGCCCGCACAGTTCACAGCTTCTGAAAAATCTCAGTAACTCCCGCTGTCTCTTCCATACTGCTGACCAGATCCGCAATAGACGCGGCATAGCTGCGCAGCGTCACCTGCCAGTTTCCCAGACAGGCTTTTCCCTTTTCCGTGATGGAATACACTCTCCTGGAAACATCCTTGTCCTGCGCGTTTTCCAGCCTGGAAGTCAGATATCCCGAGGCCTCCATCTTCTTCAGATAACGGTAGACACCGGTCTTATCCGGCTCGATGCCTCCGAACATGGGATTTTTGCCCAGATCCCGAATGATCAGCCAGCCGTATTTGTCCTGCCGGTACAAGCTCATCAGGATACCGGGCTGCAGCATCTTGTCCAGATTTTTCCCTTTGCAGGGACAGTCCATTTCAAAATACATTGGATGATCTCCTCTATCCTGCTTCTCAGCCAAGTGTGATCTCTCCGATCTCATCGGGGTACCAGGCAGCAGCTTCGCGCACACGTTTTCTCACAGGCATTCCGGATCCGGACAAAACGGTGAGAAGACCTTGCAGGTGTACAGGCACCGGTCTTTCCCAGGCCGACACAGACACGACATTGCCGGTACAGCTGACCAGCATCATCCCCTCTTTCGTCTGTACAAATCCCTTCACACGAAAGGTTGTCTCCGAGAACATTTCAATAAATTTCCGCAGCTGATATACAGTAATCTGCGGATTGACGCGGACTGACAGCCGCATCGTTGTGATGTCCGCGATCAGCGGCATCTCCCGGTCAGCGCCGTCTGCTGTTTTCTGAAGACTGCAAAGGAGATCCGGAAGGCTGCTGTCCACCTGTCTGAACGATGTCTCCAGGACCGGCATGTCGGGGCGATGTCCCCTGATCAGTTCCCTGGTACTCTCCAGCTGTTCAGGCGAAGCCAGGTCCGTCTTGTTGATCAGGGCAATATCCGAAGCGGAAACCTGCCGCAGGCATGCGCGTGATTTGGCGTAAACTTTCGGAAAACGCACCGCATCCACCAGGCATACCGCACCGGCGTATTCTATGTCGGGAAAGCGGCTTTGATCCGCGAAGAGCCGTCGTACACCCGTGGGGTCCGAGAGTCCGGAGGCTTCCACCAGGACTACGTCGGTATCCGGTTCCACAAAGGTCGTCAGCGCCTGCTCAAACTGGTCGAGCCGGCAGGAGCAGAAGACAGACCCTCCGGTAATCTCCTCCATCCCTATGCCGAGTTCCTCCAGCAGCATGCCGTCGATCCCTTCCCTGCCGAACTCGTTGATGATCAGCTGCATTTTTTCTCCCGGGAAAAGCCTTATGAAGTTTTTCAGGAAAGTGCTCTTGCCGGATCCCAGAAATCCGGTGATCAGATACAGTCTGCTCATGATCTCATCCGCCAAAGCTGCTGATTGCAGGTAAAGCTTTTTTCCGCTGCTTCAAATCTTAATGTAAAGTATAATTTTTACCAATTTGGGTTTATCGAAAAAACATCTCATGTTTTTGTAATTATTTTGCATCCGTCATTATTGCGGCACTTTCAGAGATGATCGCCCCCATGACGGTCTCCATTTTCAGGTCGGGATAGCGGTCGCACAGGTTGGTCACACGGCTCCTTACAGAGGCGATTCTGTGGCGCGCGAGCTTGGCCGGAGAAGCATTCAGGACTGCCGTCATCCGGTCCAGATCCACATCAAACATGAGCGTCGCATGGAACAAAAAGAACCCTTCCGGAGTCTCCCGGGAAGCCGAACCGGAAAATTTTCCTCCTTCTCCGAAAGGCTCTTCCGTCCTGAAATCCCCTTCCTCTTTGACGGATCCAGAGGTTTTCATCCCGGAAATCCCCGGTCCGGCATCCTTGAGTACAAGGTCGTTTCTTCCTGTTTTACAGGCGTCAACTCCGCATTTTACAAGGGCTTTCAGCAATATTTCCTGACAAATCGCTTCATCGAGGCTGTCCGCATACGCTATAAAGGAGACGTTCAGATTGCCCGGATCCTGGAAGACCGCGCCCCCGCCGGTGCGGCGTCTGACGATCCGGATCCCCATCTTCTCCGCGGCATCCAGGCGGCACTCCGCCTCAGCATCCTGGTGTCGTCCGATCACGACACAGTCCTTATTACGCCAGAAAAGCAGGCAGAGCACACCCCGCTCTGCCTGCCCTGTAAGCTCCTCCTCGATGGACAGATTCTCCTCTGCATCTCTGCTGTCACTTTGCAGAACCCGGATTCCGCAAAAGCGTCCTGCTCTGTCTTCACAAGGACGGTTTCCATACTCAGAGATCTGTTCCGACTCCCCAAAAAGACCCGTTTTCTCCCGAAAACAAATCTGCCGGACACCTTTTGGTAATTTCTTTGGCACTTTATTCTCCTGTTTCGATATATCCAAGAACGTCTCCGTAGGTAAATTCCTCCCCGTCTTCAATGCAGATTTCCGCAAACTGCCCGCTGCAGGGCGCACGAAATTCGAAGGTCTTTTTTTCTATCTCTCCTTCGCAGATTACCTGGTCCTGCTCCACAGAGTCTCCCGGCTTGACCAGCCAGAAGATCTCTCCTGTCTTGTGGCGGATATGATACTCCCTGTTCTGGCACTCGCAGGGGTGCTCCGGATCCTTTTTGGGTCTTGCCTTGGGTGGCACTAATATTTCCACTTTCATCTTAATTAAACTCCTCCATATCTGCCCTGCTTCAGAGGGGCTCCGGGAGAATCGCGCCTGCCTTGCTTTTCAAAGACATGCCGGCATCTTCCCCGCTGTGTGCGTGCTGCATCCGTCACGCCTTCGGCCTGTCGGAGCCTTTTTACCGCTGTTCCGCTGCTCTCTCCGGTGCAATCAGTCCTTGTCATTCAGGGGATAGTAGGGACATTCCCCGTGCCGGCATTCTTTGTTCTTTTCGTAATATTTACAGACCACACGGGGGCTGTTCTGCAGATGCAGACCGAGCTTTTCATTGATATAGGGAACCGATTCGGAGACAGACAGATAGGCTGTGCGCTTGCAGCATCTGGGCCCCTCCACCGACGCGATCTTCTGCAGACAGAGCCCTGTCAGTTCATTGCACCACTGCCAGGTCTTTCCGGAAACCGGCGTTGTCTGGGTCCAGACACTCATAAAAATACCCGCCCCGACACCTGCTCCGCATGTGCCGAAGTTTCCGCAGACTCCGCCGGGAACCTGCATGGAACGGGTTTTGGCTGTGTCGAGCATTTCCTCCAGCGCCTCGCGGGGCTCCGACTGTTCCATGGCGGCCAGTGTCAGGAGCGCCGCCGGCATGATGAAATGATGATAGGGATAGTGGATGGGAACCTCGGGATGATCCATCATCTTTTCGAGCAGTTCTTCAACCGTCAGCTTTTGCCCTGCATCATAGACGCCCAGGCAGATCTGCCGCAGATCCGCTAAAACAGAATCCTTCAAAATAATCTGATGTGCCATAATTGATTCCTCCCTATGCAATCAAGCTCTTTCTCTTTCCTATGATTTATTCTACATCGCGCAATAACCTGTGACTTCATAACAGACGCCGGATACACGAGCAATCAAGAAAATCTCATTTTATTGCAGGTACAGTCCTTTCATCTCCGTCGTTTGACAGGAAGCTCAGGTGAGCCGCCGCAGGCATCCTCCACTGCCATGCGCACAAGCTCGCTCAGAGAAGGATGGGCGAAGACCTGCCTGCAAATCTGACTGCAGGGAATCCGGTACAGGATATAGGACTGCAGCAGATGAATGATTTCCTCCGCTTCAGGTGCGATGACACAGGCCCCCAGGAGAAGATCCGTCTTCGTGTCGCGCCACACTGTCACTGAACCGTCTGTATATCCCCTGATGCGCGCCGCTCCGCATGCGTAAACAGGCGCCTTGCCGGTTCTGATAATATATCCCCGGGCACGGATTTCTTCGATCGACATGCCCACACAGGCGGCTGGAGGGTCGATATGAAGACATGCAGGCGCGCACATCCTCTCCCATTCCCGGGCGGCATCCGTCTCCGGGAGAGTTTTCCTGCCCGGATCAGGAAAAAGCTGAATGCTTTCACCGGTGTCCGTATCCTTCTGCAGGATCAGCTCTGCCGCCTGTTCCGCCTGCCATGTCCCGTAATAAGCTGTCTTCTCCTGTCCGTTTGCATCCCCGATACAATAAACATGCGGATTTGCAGTTCTTCCGCAGGCATCCGCCCGGATATAGCCGTCCTGTGTCAGATGCAGACCCAGAGCGTGGGCTTTTCTGGCCGGAAAAACAGGTCTGCGCCCCACGGCAGTCAAAACAGCTGTCCTGACCGTTTTCTCCGGCATATGTCCTGCTTCCCTTTGTACAGGGTCCGGCTCCTGCAGGCCGCCCTGGGGATCCTCTTGATTTTCCCCTTTTTCCCGGCAGGGCGGCATGCTTTTCAGGATCTCATCCAGCCAGGCATCGGACGACCGGCAATTCTCCCGTATCCTGACCCCGTGCCTCTCCAGGATTCTTCGGACAGCCCTTCGCGGTTCTCTGCTCCAGGATGCCAGGATCTGATCTCCCGCCTCACAGAGTTCTACGGCCGGCACAAAAGCGGACATGGCATCCGCTATCTCGCATCCTGCTGTCCCGCCGCCGATCACGATCAATCTGTCCGGAAGAGTTTTCATCTCTCTCAAAGTGTCCGTTGTATAAAAGCCGACCGAGGGGTTCTTTTTTGCCGAAAGCAGAACAGACTCCGGAACCATGGGGGCTGATCCGGGCGCCAGAACAATGTCCCTTGCGGAATATTTTTCTCCGCCCGTCTCAATTTGCAGCCCTTCCGGGCCTCTCTCCGGAAAAACCTCTTCTCCTTCCAGAAGGCGGACGCGCCGGGACATCTGCACCAGCCGGATCCCCTCTGTCATCTCTTTTGCGGTCTGCGCGGTCTCTTGCAGAAAATCTTCCCAGGCAGTCTGCCTTGTGTCCTTCAGGCACCGGCTTTCCCGGCCTGCAGGGGATCCGTTATTTTTCATGTTCTTTGGATCGGGGCATTGCGGGGAGAGCTGACTGCCCGCAGGCTCCTCTCTGAGCCTCCGGCGCAGCCCGGCCGCCGCCAGGGAAAGTTTTTTTGTCGGAATGCAGCCGGTTCTGAGGCAGGTCCCGCCCGGAGACACGCAATCGGCCAGGGCAGTCCGTTTTCCGTTTTCAGCAAGGACAGCGGCTGCCCGGCACCCTGCAGGTCCTGCGCCGATCACGATCACATCATAGCGTCTGTCCTCCATCTGCGTCTCCTTTACATCTCCCAGACAATCAGTTTTTTCTGTAAAACATCGATACATTTGTTAAGAGCCGTCACGACAGTCCCCACTACTATAATCCCTGCGACAACCTTTGTGTAGTTGCCGTATGTATTATAGTTTACTATATAATACCCCATTCCGCTTGTCGCGCCCATCATCTCCGCAAAAGTCAGCAGCATGATTCCTGTCGTAAAAGTAACCTTCAGACTTCCGACCACCCCTGCAAACGCATAGGGAAAGAGGATCTCCAGGATCATGGAGGCGTTACTCAGATTCATGGCGCGCGCACTGTCCATGATCCCCTTGTCCATGCCGTCAATGCGGACGATCATTCCCAGGAAAGTCGGCCAGAAGATCCCCAGGATCAGAACTACTGCGGAGGCACTTCGGAAGGTCGGCATCAGAGCCACAACATAAGGGGCAAAAACAGTGGACGGAATCGGGGCAAGTACGCCGGCGATCGGATGAAAAAGGTCCCGAAGGCGCCGGATCCATCCGCAGATCAGGCCGGCTGCCATTCCCGCCGCCAGTCCAGCGATCATGCTGCTCAAAAACAGTCTGAGTGAAGAAAAAACACCCGTCGCGATCACTTTGCGGTCATCCGCAAAAACCTGAAAGACATTCTCCGGCGCCGGGACAAGAACCGGATGCATAAGGGCCAGTTTGGTCACTGTGCACTCCCAGAGTATGAGAAATCCCCACAAAACGACCATCAGGTCGGACGCTGCGCGCAGCTGCTCTCTGTGCCGGATGACCCGGATCAGGTACAGGACTTCCATAAGAGCGATCGCAGCCAACATGACAAAAGGAGGCTGCACCTCTTTTTTTCCGGGCAGCCGGATCAATATGCAGAGAACGATGAGAAGAATGTGACTGAGTATGCTTGTATGTTTACGAATCATGGAACCACTCCTCCAAAGACGCGCGCAGCTCTCTGCAGTCTGAATACCCCTTGGACCCGGCACAGCATTCACTGATCCTTTCGGTTATTTGCATTTCCCGCTCAATCGCTCCGTTTCTCATAAACACGATCCTGGTCCCCATAGCCAGCGCCTCATCGAGGTCATGGGTGACGAAAATCACGGTCTTCTTCTCCTCCCTCCAGAGTTTCCGCAGGAGCTTCTGCAGGTCCGCACGGATCGCGGGATCCAGCGCCCCGAAGGGCTCGTCCAGAAGAAGCACCTCCGCGCCCGAAGCCAGTGCTCTGGCGATGGCCGTGCGCTGCCTCATACCTCCGGAAAGCTGATAGGGGTATTTGTCCTGCGCATTCTCCATCCCGGTTTTCCCGAGAAAAAGATCCGCCCGCCGCTCCATCTCCTCTTTCCCGAAACGGCGGCTCTTTTTCATTGCAAACAGGACATTTCCCCGCACCGTCTGCCAGGGAAAAAGGGAATACTGCTGAAACACCACCGCGCGGTCCATGCCCGGCACATTCATATTGCGGCCATCCCTTGTGATAGAGCCCGACTGCAGAGGAAGACCTCCGCAACATAACCGAACCCGGACAGAAGAACTGCCCCCGTGATCATTCCTGCCAGTACTGCCGCGAC
>JAEEGL012156628.1_pt1 | contig 10908 bp, 9 predicted proteins | sample 9134231 | NCBI WGS metagenome assembly JAEEGL01 (sample SAMN16246548, study PRJNA631951) | gut metagenome | biome: gut microbiome; feature: rumen; material: fiber-attached | host: Bos | place: Iran: Karaj | collected 2018-10
CAACGCCTTTGCTATCGTAACATTCTTGGTGATGCGCTACCGCAAACGCACATGGGCAGTTGTCCTGTTGACACTCTGGGCCCTTGCCACCTGCTACAGCCGCGCCTATCTCGGCAAACACTACCCGGGCGACCTTATCTGTGGTGCTATTTTCGGAATTGTTATCGGGCTGATAATATGGTCGTTAATCAATATGATAGAAAAAAAGATAGCCTCCAATGTAACAAAATGAGAAAACTTGCGTTATATAGGTTGTGCTTGCTTATTTCTATCACATGTGATAGAGAAAAGAAAATGTGTTATTTGAGCGTTCTACCTTTCGGGCAGGACGCTTGTTTTATATATACCGCATGAAACTGCTCGATATACTGCTAGCCATACCGCTTCTGTTTTTCATCTACAAAGGATGGAAAAAGGGGCTCGTGCGCGAAGTAGCCACGCTGGTAGGTTTATTGGCCGGTATCTGGGCTTGTGTACACCTGTCGCAAGAGGTGGCCGAATGGCTACAACTCGACAGCGAAAACGCCGTACTCATTGCCTTTATTGTCACCTTTATTGCCGTTCTGGTACTCACCTACCTGTTGGGGCGTTGCGTGGAAGGATTGCTGAAGGCTGCCAAACTTAGCCTTGTCAATCGATTGTTAGGCGCCCTACTCGGCATGGTCAAGGCGCTCTGCATCCTGGCGGTATTGCTCAATTACATTGTCATGTTTGACCGGCAGGAGGTGGTGCTCAAGCCCGAAGTGAAGGAAAGTAGCATGCTCTACAAGCCCGTGTATGATGTAGGCAACCGCTTGACGGCCTCGCTCAAACAATTTATCGACGACCACAAAGAGGAATGGAAGGAGGTGGTGAAATGATACTTGCGCCCATGCAAGGTCTCACCGAGGTGCTCTTCCGCCATGTCTACGAGGAGTGCTTCCCTGGCGCCATACCGTTGGCTGTATCTCCTTTTATCTCATTAACACACAACCTGCATTTTTCCACCGACAACGCGCAGATACGCGACGTGCTGCCCGAGAGCAACCGTGGCTCCATCCCCGTCATACCGCAATTATTAGGCAAAGAACCCGAGGAATTTGTTTTTATCAGCAATTATCTGTTTGATTTGGGCTACCCGGAGGTGAATTGGAATATCGGCTGCCCCATGCGTAAGGTGACAGGAAAACATCGCGGCTGCGGCATTCTGCCCTACCCCGACGAAGTGCGCACGCTGCTGGATGCTGTGGTGCCGCGTCTTAAAGGTAAACTGAGCGTAAAGACCCGCATTGGACTGAAAGACAAAGACGAAATATTCCATATCATTCCCGTACTGAACAATTATCCGCTAGCTTCGGTCACCGTTCATCCTCGTCTCGGACGACAGCAATACACCGGCATACCGGATTTGGAGACCTTTGCCGAAGTACTTCCGCTGCTGAAAGCTCCTGTTATATATAACGGCGATATCCGCACCGCCGAAGATGCACGAATAATTCGCGAACGGTTTCCTCAAGTAGCCGACTTGATGGTGGGCCGTGGCATCCTCTACAACCCAGCCCTACCGTTGGAAATAAATGGCCAGCCGACAGTAGACACCCGACACTTTGTCTGCCGCCTGATGGAGGAAATCAGAACCACCCTACCGACAGAAGAGTCCATCATGCGGAAAACCAAAGAATATTGGAGCCTACTATGGAAGTCACTACCCATCAGCGAGATGGAGGCCCGGAAGGTGCTTCGGGCACAAGAATTGACAATTGTTGATAACTTGATTAAAGAATTCATACAATAAAAAGGCAATTTTTACGTAATTTATGACAATGAAGCCTACTTCCATATACCTGCTGCTGACTCTGCTGACACTTTCCCTTGCCGGCTGCCGACACCATAAGTCCCTCGATGACGAGAATTTAACAGACAGTGAGCGGCTTGAAGTGCTTGATTTCCGTATTGAGAAGCATCCTAAAGACGCCGAAGCCTATGCCGAGCGTGCCGCAGTATTGATGAACCTCGGCCGTGCCAAGGAAGCCTCTTATGATGCTGCACGTGCCGTGGAGCTCGACCCCGACAATGTCACCTATCGCCTACGCCAAGCCGATGTATGCTTTGCCAACGGCAATGTGGAAGACAGCTACAAAGCCCTCAGTGAAGCTGAGAAACTTGACCCCGAAAGCATTGAGGTGCAGCTGAAGATGGGTGAAGTGACTTTCTATAGCCGTGACTACGACCGTAGTCTGCGTTGCCTGAGCAACGTGACCGAAAAAGAGCCCGAAAATCGCACGGCACTATTCATGAAAGGTTTTATTTACAAAGAGAAAGGCGACACCGTCAATGCTGTAGGGTTACTGCGCAAGGTGTGCGACCTCTACCCCGACTATGCGCCTGCCTTTGAGGAACTCGGTGTACTCTACGCCACCCGCCTCGACCCAATGGCTGTCGAATACCTCGGCACCGCCTTACGTCTTGAGCCCTCGAACACCAACTGCCTATACGCCCTCGCCATGTATCATCAGGAACGCGGCGAGATGGAAGAAGCCGAGAGCCTCTATCGCAATATCCTTGACATTAATGAAAACAGCGCCGATGCTTGGCACAATTTAGGCTATATTGAGATGCTGCACTATCGGGACTATCAGCGTGCCGTCGAATATTTCGACCACGCTCTTGAGTGCGACCCTAACATGGAGGCAGCCCAAGTGAACCGCCAGCTGGCCCTGGATGCAATGAAATAAAACAAAATAGTAACAACATATCAATATTAATATTATGAGTACTTTAAAAGGACGGAACCTCATCTCCATCACCGACTTCTCGAAGGAGGAGTATCTCGAGGTGCTGGACATTGCGGAAGGATTTGAAAAGAATCCCAAACAGAAAATCCTGAGCGACAAAGTGGTGGCCACACTCTTCTTTGAGCCGTCGACCCGCACACGCCTCAGCTTTGAAAGCGCCGCCAACCAGCTGGGTGCCCGCATTATCGGCTTCAGCGATCCTGGTGGTACCAGCGTCCAGAAAGGCGAGTCGTTGCATGACACCATCGTCATGGTCAGCTCCTACAGCGACCTCATCGTCATGCGCAATCCCAAAGAGGGTTCCTCGCGTTATGCTTCTGAGGTGGCCAGCGTGCCCGTCATCAATGCCGGCGATGGTGCCAACCAGCACCCCACCCAGTGCATGCTCGACCTCTACAGCATCCGTAAAACCCAGGGCACGTTGGAGAATCTGCAGATTGCCTGCGTGGGTGACCTGAAGTATGGCCGCACCGTCCATTCGCTGGTGCAAGCTATGTGCAACTTCAACGCCACCTTCCACCTTGTCAGCCCCGTCGAGCTCAAACTCCCCAGCAGTGTCAAAATGAGCATCAAAGATGCCGGCCTCAAGTACTACCAATACACCGACCTCAAGGACATCATCTCCACGGCCGATATCATCTACATGACCCGCGTGCAGCGCGAGCGCTTCCCCGACCCCATGGAGTATGAACGTGTGAAGGACAGCTGTATCCTCAGCGCCGACATGCTGACTGGCTGCAAGCCCAACATGCGCATCTTGCACCCCCTGCCCCGCGTCAATGAAATCACCACCGATGTCGACAGCACGCCCTATGCCTACTACTTCCAGCAGGCACAGAACGGCGTCTACGTCCGTCAGGCCCTCATGGCAGCCATCTTGGGTGTGAAATAATCATTAAGTTTAAAACGTAAGACTATGGAAAACAAGAAAGAAATGGTGGTGTCGGCCATCGAGAACGGCACGGTCATAGATCATATTCCCACGGAGTCTGTCTATCAGGTTATCCGTATTCTCGGCCTCGAGCGCTATAAAGATGAGGTGCTTATCGGCAACTACCTTTCCTCAAGCAAGCTGGGCCGCAAGGGCATTGTCAAAATAAAGAACAAACATTTCTCTGTCGAAGAGGTCAGCAAGATTGCCCTCGTAGCTCCTTTTGCCTCCATCATCGACATTGAGGACTACAAGGTGGTGAAGAAATTCAAAGCCGAAATCCCCGACCATATCGAGCACTTCATTCGTTGTGCCAACCCCAAGTGCATCACCAATGTCGAGGTGGTTCCCACCAAGTTCGACATTGTCGACAAGGAGAACCTCAAACTTCGCTGCCACTACTGCGAGAAGTTCACCACCAAGGAAACCATGAAGTTTACTGAATGAGACGATATCTGATATCCTTGCTTGTGATGACGCTGGCGCTGGTGCTGGCGAGTTTCGCCGTCATGTGGCTTTTGCCTGAGCATTTCTTGATGGCTATACCTCTGCTGGCACTTTACTTTGGTATTGTTACCGGCTTGCAGCATTGGATTGTCACCAAAGCCATGCACCGTTCGCCACGCACTTTTGTGCAACTATTCCTCGCCACCGTGGTGGGGCTCCTTTTTCTGCACATAGTCGTTTTGGCCGTCTACCTCTTCACCCACCCCGCACATGCACACACATTTACCGTAGCCTTCCTGGTGGGTTATGTCGTCAGCCTCGTTTTCGAGACCGCGGCTCTCGTCCGCTTCGTCAACGAAGAGAAGCGCCGTCGTCAGTCCTAACGTCGTCTGATTATCAACAAAATACCCCCTGTTTAACTACTGTTTAACTACAATTCCTAGTTAAACAGTAGTTAAACAGGGGGTAAACCATAGTAGAAATATGGGAGTCTATTCGGTGCCGGCACGGCAGACGGTCATGTCGGCTGGCTGCAACAGACGGAGAGCCAACTCCTGCAATTCTGATGTGGTAGCAGTAGCCACAGCCTGACGCAAGTTGTCGGTAAGCCGTTCGGTAATTCCAGCAGACAGCATGTTGCAGAAACGCTCCGAACGTTCAAAGATGCCGTCAACAGAACGCAGAAAGTCGCCAACCATCACCTGCTTCACATGCTGCAACTCTACGTCGGATATATTCGCCAACCCCTGCAATTCGCGGAATATCTCGCCTTGTGCATCATTGGCGCTGCCACCTGCCACATCGGCGGTGATATAGAACACGATACTATCGCGATATAACTGTGTTCGTGCATAGATGCCATAGGTGTAGCCCTTATCTTCGCGCAAGTTGCTCATCAGACGTGAACCGAAGTATCCGCCCAACATGGTGGTAAGCAGCATCAAACGTGCATAGTCAGGGTCATCCCATTGGAGCGGCAGCAATCGACCGATGCGCAGCGTGGTCTGAACAGACGGCAGCGGCGTCAATGTCGGCGCCAACGTGTGCAACTTGGTTTCCTTCGGGCGCTTCCCCTTCTCTTTCCTTAATAATTGTTCGGCCACAAGCGCCACAAGCTCATCATCCACCTTGCCGGCCAAAACCACAGCATCGGCACCATGACTATAGTGCTCCTGGTGGTAGCGACTTATAATATTGATATCAAGACGGTCAACATCGGCAGGCACCGCATAGCGTCCCAAAGGATGACATTCTCCATAGAGAGTATGGTAGAAAAGCCTGCGCGCCACATGTGTGCTCTCCATCTCGTGGGCTGACATTTGCTCACGTTTCTCACCACACCACACAGCAAAATCGGCCTCAGAAAAAGCAGGGCTGCGCAACATGCTGCCAATCACAGGCAGCACCTCTTCAGCATAGCGGCGCAGGAAATAGAAAGACAAACCGCTTTGCCACACCTGTGTATCTGGTTCAATAATAATGCCGCGGTAGTCCATAAACTCCGCCAACTTTTCTGCATTCATTTCGGTGGTAGCAACCGTACAGAGTCGATTGGCGGCGGTGGCGCAGAGAGGCTGCGGCTGATAGGCCGAACCTGCCTCGAAAAGGAGGTCAAGCTTGACAATCGGGGTGCTGTCGGAAGGAAAAGTATAAACACCGCTATTGATACGGGGTTGAAGCAGGCTGTTGTCGGGAATGGTTATCATCAGAAGAGAACGGTGAGTTTGAAGTTAAGCTGACGAGCCGTGAGATAATTGGGCACGGGGTAATAGCGGTTGTCGTAGTCCGAAACCCAAAGGTACGACACCACATTGCGGAAATTAAAGAGATTGAACACCTCGACGCCCACCTGTACATCATCCAACATACCGCCCAGCTTGCTGCGCTTGAAGAAGGCAAATTCTTTCAGTTGCACAGTATTTCCCCAATCCACACGATAATAAGGCGGCAAACGGAAGGCATCTTCGGTACGCTGACCCATAGGAATGGTGACGGGGGTACCAGTACCGAAAACTAGATTGAGGCTCATGCGCCACCACGGGATGTCGGGCACGTGGTCCTGCAAGAAGAGCTTGAAGCTGAAACGCTGGTCGGTAGGACGAGCCAGCCAGCCGAGACCGTCGCCCTCGATGTCCTCCTGTGTCTGCATTAGAGACAGGCTGGCCCACGACTCAAGGCCTTCGACTAGTTCTCCGTTGATGCGCAAGCTGAAACCGGCGACATAACCCACCGCCGACTCATCAGGCATATAACGCAGACGCAGATTGTCGACAGTATAAGGTATCAGGTTGGTAATATACTTATAATACAAATCAGCAGTGATAGTGAATGGCTTGTTCCAAAGGCGGAGACGCCAATCGCTGGTGCCGGTTACCTGATAAGAAGTCTGCGGATCAAGGCCGTTGGCCAAAGTGCCGTCGACACGACGGTACTCACGATAGAAAGGAGCCTGCTGATAAATACCCGCCGCCAGACGGAACACTAGGTCCTGTTCACCATGAGGCTTGTAACTGCCACTGAAACGCGGACTCAGCATAGCCTTAAGTCCGTTGGTAAAGGTACCTTGATAAAGCTGTCCCCGCAAGCCGGCGATAAACTTGTACTCGTCGCCGTTGCGGGTCACGATACTGACATCGCGCTGCACATAGGCGCCCGCGTGGAGGGTCTGTATGTTGTTCTCGGCATTGGCATACTGCTGCAGAATAGGGCTGACAGGGAGGTTGTTGGTGTCACCAAAAGGACGAATGTCCGTCGGAAGCGCATAGCCCGCCGAGTCCACCCACTTCCATTCACGCAGATGGTCGGCAATCTGTTCGGCCTGTAACTTGACGCCAAAGATCCAACTACCCAACCGGGCTTGCTTTACGGCATACGCATCGAGGGCGAGAAGGTCCGTAGTGAGACGGTTGGCGGCATGCTCGAGGAAGGTGCCCACTCCACGGTCAAACTGCGTCGTGTCACCCACATTCTCACCCATCGCCAACTCATAAAGGAAATATTGGCTCTGCACATCGTAGCGTTCGCGCTCGGCAATATGCTGTGCCGAGAGGCTGGCCTTGAAGCGCCAATCCTCATTGAGGCGATAGTCGGCCGTCACGGCGCCAAGCAGGGTATTGTACTTATCCTGCTCTTGCCCATCAAAGTAGATGCGCAACTCCATCGGCATATAGAAACCGCCGAAGGAGGTGGTCTGGCTTTCGGGCACCAATCCGTAGACGTTGCGTGTCCAAAGGGCTAGCAATCCCAGGTCGAGACGGTCGTTGACTTTATAACCCAACAGGGCCTGCACATCGGTATAACTCGTCGTGTAGCTACCTTTAGTGTCCAAACTGCCGAAAATATAGCTGTTGCTATGCTGACGCACACCGAGACTATAGCTCAACTTCTCCCCAACCAATCCCTGCACCGAAGCAGCGCCACCCAGCAGGCTTGCACTTACCTTGCCACGAAACTCTATCGGGCGACCATAAGTAATATCAAGCACCGAGGATAGTTTGTCGCCATAGGTAACATCGAAGCCGCCGGGCGAAAAGAGAATATAGCTGACCAGGTCGGGATTGATGATGCTCATACCTTCCTGCTGCGCACTACGTATCAGCATGGGGCGGAAGACCTCCACCTCGTTGATGTAAACCAGATTCTCGTCGAATGATCCGCCACGCACCGAATACTGCGAAGAAAGCTCGTTGTTCGACTGCACGTCGGGCAGCATCTTGATAACTCCTTCCACACCGCCACCGGGACCTACAGCATCGTCAAGCCGCTGGATGTCTATCTTTGTGAGGCCGGTGCCGCGAAGCGTGTCGACCACAATCTCCACTCCTTGTAGCTGCCGCGCCATAGGATACATCGCCACATCGATGCGCACATTACCCTTCACCGCCACCCGGTGCTCCACCGTGCGGTATCCCACATAGGAATATTGTAAAGTAATACTGTCGGAAGTGCCAATCTGCAGGCGGTAGCGGCCACGTGCGTCGGTGGTGGTGCCTTCGGATGTGCCGACTACGCCAATCGACGTATATTGCAGCACCTCGCCCGACAGCGAGTCAGTCACCACACCCGTCACTATCCCCTGCCCCACCGTCATCAGCGGGCACAGCAGCACCAACGTCGCTATAGCCATCCATTTTTTCACCCCCTAATAACTCTCTTACGCCTTATTTTATTGTATTAAGATATAAAAAAACTCCCTCCTGCATGTTATGCAAGAGGGAGTATTGTAAACTCTATGGTTATTCTTATTCGGTCGTGAGCTCTTTCAGGCGGTTCTTGGCGGCGGTGGATTCGGTGTACATCTCCACGCGGGCATAGGCATTGGCCAAACCTTCAAGGGCTTCGCCGAGGTTGTGACGGTGGTAGGGCTTCTCGGCCTCGGGCAGAGCGTCGAGGAACTCCACAGCCTTCACAAAGTAGGTGATCGACTGACGATAGAGGTCTTTCGATTCCTCCATCAGCTTGTCGTAGAGGGCCATCGAGTTCTCGTCAAACGGGTCGGGTTCGGGGGCGCCGTTCACTTTGTCAACAGCACGGTTGTAGTACATTCTGCCGATGTTGTAGTTGGCCTCGAACTGCACGGGGTTGAGCTGCAGTGACTCCTGGTATTTGGCCTCGGCACCGGCAAAGTCACCGGTGATTTCCAGCAGGGCGGCCGACTGTGCGAGCAGCGTAGGATAGATGTTGGCCGAGTCTTTGGTCAGCTCCAGGGCCCTGTTGATCTGCTGTGTGCCAAGCTCCATATTGTTGTTCATCAGGTAACCCTCGGCAAGCATCAGGTAGGCGTGGTAGTCGTTGGGGCAGTTTTTCTGGAAGGTGGTGGCCACTCTCATGGCGCGGTCGTTGTTCTTCTCAGCCTTGTAGATATTGAAGAGTACCGTGTAGACCTGGTCGTTGTTGGTCTTCTTGGCCATCAGGTTGTTGAAGTACTTCTTGATGTTGGCGGTATCGCGGTTGGCCATAGCGATGACACCGGCGCGATAGGTAGCCATGCTGGAATACTCGCCGTTGCCACCGTTGTTGAACATATCAATGGCCTTGACGGCAAACTGCATAGCCTCCGCAAACTTCTTCTCGTTATAGAGGTTGCCCGAACGGTTGTAGTATTCGATACCGACGTTGCCGAAAGCATCCTTCAGCTGCACATCCCACTCGTGCTTGGTGTCCAGACGCTTGCACTCCATAGCGGCCTCGTAAGCCTTGTCGGCCCAATCCTTATCCAGGTCTTTGTACTTCGACTTGGGTTGGTTGGCTTCGGCACCAATCATGGTGTAGATAATGGCGCGGTAGCACCAGGTACGCGAATCCTCGCGGGCTTTCTCGTCAAGGGTGGCGCGGTCGATGCACTCCTTGGCTTTCTTCAGCAGCGGGGGTTTCTTGTTCATGTACTGATAAGCACTCGACACATCAAGCGACTGTGCGTTGAGGCTGATAGCAAGGGCCACAAAAGCAGCCAGCGTTACAATCTTTTTCATTTTCATATCATGTTGTTTTATGGGGTTACTACTCCTTGTTTGTTTTATTCTTTAGTATCGTTTTCGATGACATTATTGCTTTCCGGGGTCACATTTTCATCCACCGGCGTCTCTGCACCTTCCGTCTGCGGCTCCTCCTCGTCGGTAGGCACCTTGGTGATGGAGGCGATGTAATCCTTGCCGCGCAGGTCGATGAGCTTCACGCCCTGGGTGGCGCGTCCCAGCACCCGCAGGTCGGCCACCTTCATGCGGATGGTGATGCCACTGCGGTTGATAATCATCAGGTCGTGGTCGTCGGTGACATTGGTGACAGCCACCAGCGGACCCGTCTTCTCGGTAATCTGCATGGCTTTCACACCCTTGCCGCCACGGTGCACGGTGGCGCGATAGTCCTTCAGCGACGAGCGCTTGCCGTAGCCGTGCTCGCTCACCACCAGCAGGTTCTCCTCGTCGGTGGGCAGGCAAAGCATGTCGATGGCGGCATCTTCCTCGCCGTCCAGCTCAATGCCCTTCACACCCGAGGCACCGCGACCCATCGCGCGGAACTCCTGCTCGGGGCATATCATCACCTTGCCCTTCTTCGAGGCAATGAGCATATAGCTGTTGCCGTCGGTGAGGCAGGCCGTCAGCAACTCGTCGCCCTCGCGGATACCGATGGCGATGATACCGTTGGTGCGAGGACGCGAATAGGCCTCCAGCGAGGTCTTCTTCACGATACCGTTGCGGGTGCAGAGCACGATGTAGTGGTTGCCCACATACTCGGCGTCGCTCAGGGTCTCCACGTTGACATAGGCCTTCACCTTGTCGTCGGGCTCGATATTGATGCAGTTCAGTATCGGACGGCCCTTGGTGTTTTTCTCGCCCTCGGGCACCTCAAAAGCGCGCATCCAATAGCAGCGGCCCTTCTCGGTGAAGAACAGCAGGTAGTTGTGGTTGGTGCAGGTGAAGATGTGCTCCACGAAGTCCTCCGAACGCACGGCGCTGCCCTTGGCGCCCACGCCGCCGCGACTCTGCGTGCGGTATTCGGTCAGCGGGGTGCGCTTGATATAACCCTTGTGCGAGATGGTGATGACCACCTGCTCGTCGGGGATAGTGTCTTCGATGCGGAAGTTGGCGGCATCGTACTTGATGGTGGTGCGGCGGTCGTCGCCGTACTTCTCGCGCAGCTCCTGCAGCTCCTGCTTGATGACCTGCATCAGCACATTGTGGTCGCCGAGAATTTCCTTGCAGCGCTCGATGAAGCGCATCTTCTCGTCGTATTCGTCCTGCAGCTTCTGGTGCTGCA
>JAEEGL012262792.1_pt1 | contig 10908 bp, 11 predicted proteins | sample 9134231 | NCBI WGS metagenome assembly JAEEGL01 (sample SAMN16246548, study PRJNA631951) | gut metagenome | biome: gut microbiome; feature: rumen; material: fiber-attached | host: Bos | place: Iran: Karaj | collected 2018-10
AGCGGGCGCATCGTCTGCATGAGCTCGATCGCCGGCATCCTGCCGATCCCCTTCCAGCTCTGGTACTCGGTGTCCAAATCCGCGATCCTCTCCTATGTGCTGGCGCTGCAGAACGAGGTCCGCCCCTACGGCATTTCGATCTGCGCCATCATGCCCGGCGACATCGCCTCCGGCTTTACCGACGCGCGTGTCAAGTCCGACGCGCTGGACGAGGAATACGCCGGCCGCATCGCCCGCAGCGTGGCGGTGATGGAGCACGACGAGCGCACCGGCATGAAGCCGGAGGACGCCGGCCGCTTCGTGGCAAAGGTCGCGCTGCGCAGGCGCAGCCGCCCGATGATCGCGATGGGCTTTGCCTACAAGGCGGCGGCCATGGCGGCCAAGCTTCTCCCGCGCCGCTTTTCCAACTGGCTGATCGGCCTGATCTACGCGAGATAGGCATGCGCAGGAGCATTGTGCTGCGCGGCCGCCGGGTGGACTATGAATTCGAGCGCAAGCGCGTCCGGAACATCAACTTCCGTTTCCGCTCCGACGGGACGCTCGCCGTGTCCGCCCCGCGCCTGACGCCGATCGCCCTGGTGGAGACCCTGCTGCTCGCACGGCAGGACCGGATCCTGGCGCATCTCGACCGCATGGACGCGCTGCGGAAGGACGAAAACGGCGTCTGGCTCTGGGGCGAGGCGCTTTCGCTCGAGATCCGGCAGGGCCCGCGCAGCCGAGCCGTGCTCGAAGGCGATACGCTGAAGCTCACGCTGAAGGATCCGTCGGACGCGGAGGAAAAGCGACGCGTGCTGGAGACCTGGCAGAAGAGGGTCTGCGCGGAGCGCGTCACAGAGCTCTGCCGCCTGTACTATCCCGCCTTTGAAAGCCGCGGCGTGCCCTTCCCGCGTCTCAGCTTCCGCCGCATGCGTTCGCGCTGGGGCAGCTGCCGCCCGCAGAAGCAGGCGCTGAGCTTCAACACCCGTCTGGCCGAGCTGCCGCCCGCATGCGCGGACTATGTGGTCGTGCATGAATTCGCTCATTTTCTGCAGCCGAACCATTCGGCCGCCTTTTACGCAGAGATCGCGCGCGTCCTGCCGGACTGGAAGGAACGCAAAAACCGCATCCGAGCCTGGGAAAAAGCCCATCCGCTCGGATAGAAAGAGACGATCGATATGAGAGCTTTTGTTGCCGCGCTTCTGGCGCTGCTGCTGCTCCTCACGGCCGCCGGCGCCTATTTCGCGCTGCCGGGGCTGACGAGCTATCCGCACACGGCCGAGGCGAAAGCGCTGCCGGAATCGACCCCGGAGCCTGCGCCCGAGCCCACGCCGGAGCCGACCCCGGAGCCCACGCCGGAACCCACGCCCGAACCGACCCCGGAGCCGACGCCCGAACCCACGCCGGAACCCACTCCTGAGCCGACGCCCGAGCCCGAGCAGGTCAGCTACTGGCGGGCGGGCTATTATCTGATGATCAACGTGGAGGCGAATACCGTCACGGTCTACACCTCGGACGAGGACGGCAACTTCACCGTGCCCTATATGGCGATGGTCTGCTCCACCGGCACCGCCACGCCGACCTCGGGCTTCTACACGCTGGGCTGGCGCTCCGAGTGGGCCGCGCTTTTCGGCGGGGTCTACGGTCAGTTCGCCGTGCAGATCGACGGGAACATCCTCTTCCACTCCGTCCCCTATACCCAGATGGGCAGCAAGGCCAGTCTGGAGTATTGGGAATACGACCTGCTGGGCACCAGCGCTTCCATGGGCTGCGTCCGTCTGCAGGTCCGCGACGCAAGCTGGATCTATTACAACAAGGACAGCATCATCGGCGTGGAGTTCTACTGCGACCCGGATCCCGGTCCGCTCGGCAAGCCCGAGGCGCGGAAGATCTCCGACAACGAGCGCTGCCGGAACTGGGACCCGACGGACCCCAGCCCGAAGAATCCCTGGCTCCATCCCGAGCCCGCGCAGATCCCGCTGATCGCGCTCGATCCCGAGCCGGAAGAGAGGGAAGAGCCATAAACAAAACACCCGGAAAGCCTGGCTTTCCGGGTGCTTTTGCTTGTAAGATTCAGCGCCGCCCAAGCGAACCGGCAAAGCGGAGAAAGGCTGCCTGCCCCTGCGCGTCGCGCTTGAACACGCCCGCGTCCTCCAGGACCTGCTGGAACACCAGCCCGACCTCGTCCTCCAGGATCTGACGGACGTTCTGCTCGGTGAAGCGGTGACGGGTCTTCAGCTCCGCCACCCAGTCGGCGTGCTTTTCGAGCGCCTCGTCGGCGCGGATGTCGGCGCCGTCCAGGATCGCGTTGGCCAGCGCGTCCAGCTCCGTCTTCAGGCGGGAGGGGAGCACGGCCAGACCCATGACCTCGATGAGCCCGATGTTCTCCTTCTTGATGTGGTGGAGCTTTGCGTGCGGATGGAAGAGCCCCAGGGGGTGCTCCTCGGTCGTCAGGTTGTTGCGCAGCACCAGATCCAGCTCGTAATCCTCGCCGCGCCGCCGCGCGATGGGCGTGACGGTGTTGTGCGGCGTGCCTTCGGTCTCGGCGAAGACCGTGACGCTCTCATCGGTATAGCCGCGCCAGGCCTCGAGGATCCGTTCGGCCAAGTCCGCCAGGCGCTCGCGGTCCGGCCCGGTGATGCGGATCACCGACATCGGCCAGCGCACGATGCCCGCGCGGATGTCCTCATAATCGGCGAACTGCAGCGGCGTTTCCACCGGGGCCTTGGCCATGGCGAACTCATAGTGGCCGCCCTGGAAATGGTCGTGACTGAGGATCGAGCCGCCGACGATCGGCAGATCGGCGTTGGAGCCGAGGAAATAATGCGGGAAGATCGTCACAAAGTCCAGCAGGCGGCGGAAGGTGCCGCCGTCGATCTTCATCGGAACGTGCTCCCGGTTGAGGACGATGCAGTGCTCGTTGTAATAGACATAGGGGGAATACTGCAGGTACCAGTCCGCATTGTCGAGCCGCAGCGGGATCAGGCGCAGGTTTTGCCGTGCCGGATGGTTCATGCGGCCGGCGTAGCCCTCGTTCGTGTCGCAGAGCAGGCACTGGGGATAGCCGCTCTGGGGCGCGAGGCGGGCTGCCGCGATCGCACGGGGGTCTTTCTCCGGCTTGGAGAGGTTGATCGTGATGTCCAGCGGGCCGTACGCGCCCTCATAGACCCATTTCCGATCCTTGCGGATGCGGTCGCGGCGGATGTAGTTCGTGTCCATGCTGAAACGGTAAAACCAGGAGGTCGCGGTCTCGGGGCTGATATCGTACAGCGCGGCGAAGCCCGCCCGAACCTCGTGCGGGAAGGGCGTCAGCAGGCCCATCAGCTTCGTGTCGAACAGATCGCGGGCCACGGCGTTGTCGTCGATCAGACCGCGGCGGCAGGCGTCGTCGCACAGGGCCTCGAGGATCTCCGGCAGCGTGGCCTCAAGATAGCCCTCGTCTTCCGCTTCGTCCAGGCCCATCGCCTCCAGCAGGCGGTTATAGGCGAAGACCCGGTCCTCGGCCAGGATCAGCCCGGCGTTGACGGCGTAGTCCAGCAGCGCGTTCAGATAAGCTTTCATGCACGTTCCTCCATGAAAGAAGATTATTTAAAATTTACCATATCCGCCCAGGCTTGTCAATTTTCATAAAGCAGGCGAAAGAGCGCATACTATCGGTATCCTGAGAAAACGGGTGATGAACGTGACCAATGAAGAATACCGGAACTACGCCGAGCGGCACGCGCCGCGCTCCCCGGTCGGGAAGCATCTGCTCTGGTCCTTCCTGGTGGGAGGTCTGATCTGCTGCCTCGGTCAGTTCCTGCTGGATCTCTGGCTGTCCCTGGGACTGGAGGAGGAAAACGCCGCCGCGGCCTGCTCCGTCACGCTGGTTTTCCTCGGCGCGCTGCTGACGGGCCTCGGCGTATACGATACGATCGCCCGTCGGGCGGGCGCGGGCACGCTGGTGCCGATCACTGGCTTCGCCAACTCCGTGGTCGCGCCTGCGCTGGAATTCAAGACGGAGGGCTTCATCACCGGCACGGCGGTCAAGATGTTCTCGATCGCAGGTCCGGTCATCGTCTTCGGCATTTCGGCCAGCGTCGTCTACGGGCTGATCCTCTGCCTGATATGAAAAAGCGGACCTGTCAAGCGACAGGTCCGCTTTATTCCGTTCGGCTCAGCCGTTGAGCTTCGTGCCGCAGTAGACGCAGAAGCTGCCGCCCTCGGGCGCCTCCTTGCCGCAGCCGGGGCAGCGGCGCGGCTTGGCCGCCTGCGCGGCGATCTGAGCGCCGCAGTTGGGGCAGAAGGCCGCCTGCGCAGACACCTCGGTGCCGCAGCCGGGGCACTTGGTGATGCCCTTGAGCGTCTTGATCGAGGCCTCGGCTTCTTCGATGCCCTTCAGAAGCTCGCGGATCTGGCCGACGAGCTCGGCGTATTCGCAGTCCTCCTCTTCGCCGTGCGCCTGGTAATAGGCCTTGCCCAGCTCAAAGCAGCGCTGGGAGATGCCCTTGCGGTTTTCGGCGATCAGCCCGTTGAGGCGGTTGATCTCGCCGATGTTTTTGGTCTGCTGGCTGACGTTCTGTCCGGCGTCGGACAGCTTTTTGCTCAGATTGTCAAAAAAGGCCATCGTGTTTCTCCTTTCGCTTGCAGCATCCGGCAGCTCAGGCCGGCTCGTAGGAATGACTGATCTCCTTGCCCTCGGCGTCGAACTCCACGTCGTCCATCAGCGTGGGGTCGATGCGGCTGCGCCGCTTGATGACCATGCCCTCGCCCTGATTGTTGAAGACGAAGATATGGTAGCCCGGATACAGGGGATCCGGCTTGCGGAACAGGCCGCTCTCGTTGAGACGGCAGAATTTGGCGCGCCCCTCGGCGGTGTCGAGCAGGTCGCCCTGCCCGGTGTAATACAGCTCGTCCTGCGCGGCCTTCTTCTTGAAAGCCTCCCAGTCCTCGTCGCGGATCTTGTCGACGTCGTTCGGCTGGATCATGGAGACGCCCCCTTTACTCGTTGATGAACAGCACGCCCAGGCACTTCGGCCCGCAGTGGGAGGAGATCGTGCAGCCGGCGCGGGTGTGGTGGATCTCCTTCACCTCGATGAGGCTGCGGATCAGCTCCTCCAGCTCCGCGATGACGGCGGGATCGATCTCGCCGGACTCGGTGAGGAAGACGTGGCCCGGCCGGATGGCTTTGCCGGCGAGCCGCTCGGTGATGTACTGCTTATAAACGGCGTTGATGCCGCCGCGGTATTTCTTGTAGACGCCGAGCTTGCCGTCCTTCATCTCCAGGCCTGGCTTGAGGCGCAGGAGATTGGCGCCCAGGGCGGCCACGCCGGAGCAGCGTCCGCCTTTCCACATGAATTCCAGGGTGTCGAGCACGAAGCTGGTGTCCACTTTTTCGGTCAGGGAGCGCAGATGCTCGGCGATCTCGGCGGCCGTCATGCCCCGCTCGGCGCACTCCGCGCCCTCGATGCACAGCAGGCCGACGCCGGTGGAGAGCATGCGGCTGTCCACGGTATAGACGCCTTCCAGCTCCTGTGCGGCGATGGAGGCGGCGTTGAAGGTGCCGGACAGCTCTGCGCTGATGTCCAGGTGGACGATCTCATAGCCCTGCGCGGTCAGTGCGCCGAAGAAATCCAGGAAGTCCTGCACGGAGGGCGCGGCGGTCATGGGCAGGGTACCGTCCCGATGATAGCGGACATACATGTCGTCCGGCGTGAATTCCAGGCCGTCACGGTAGCTCTCGTCCCCGAGGAGGATCGTCAGGGGGATGGTGCGGATCCCATAGCGCTCCAAAAGCTTGGGGGAAAGATCAACGGTGCTGTCCGCGGTGATGATGACCGGTTTGCTCATGAGAGAGATCAGCTCCCTTTCAAGAAATAGCTCAAAAACTACTATATCATAGCCGGGAACTATATGCAACGGAAACTTGAGGGCGCGCCCCCGTACGAAAGTTCTTGCTTTTTCTCCGACCATCCCTCATAATGGCTGTAACGCAATCGATAAGGAGCGTGAAAGCATGAGCCAGAACCCCTTTTTCCCGGAAGTGAAGCATCGCTTCGGCTTCGGCTGCATGCGACTGCCGATGATCGGCGAGGACGTGGATCTCGAGCAGTTCAAGCAGATGGTCGACCTCTTTCTTGCGCGCGGCTTCAATTACTTTGACACCGCCCACGGCTACATCAAGGGCAAGAGCGAGCTGGCGCTACGCGAGGGTCTGACGAGCCGCTGGCCTCGTGAGCGCTACATCCTGACGAACAAGCTGTCCGGGCCCTTCTTCGAAAAGGAGGAGGACATCCTGCCCCTCTTCGAGAGCCAGCTGGAGGCCTGCGGCGTCGAGTACTTCGACTTCTACCTGATGCACGCCCAGAGCTCGCAGAACTTCGGGCAGTTCAAGCGCTGTCGCGCCTACGAGACGGCCTTTGAGCTGAAAAAGCAGGGGAGAGTGCGCCACGTCGGCATCTCCTTCCACGACACGCCCGAGATGCTCGATGAGATTCTGACGACCTATCCCGAGGTCGAGGTCGTGCAGATCCAGTTCAACTACGCCGACTACGAGGGTCCCGCCTTACAAAGCCGCGCGGTCTACGAGATGGCCCGCAGACACGGCAAGCCCGTCATCGTCATGGAGCCGGTCAAGGGCGGGAATCTGGTCAAGCTTCCCGACGAGGCAAAGGCCGTCTATGACGCGCTGGGCGACAAAAGCTATGCCAGCTACGCCATCCGGTTCGCCGAGGGCTTCGACGGCATGTTCATGGTGCTCTCCGGCATGAGCGATCTGGCGCAAATGGAGGACAACCTCAACACCATGTCGCCCTTTGTGCCGCTGAGCGAGGAGGAAATGGAGGCGGTGCGCAGGGTCAACGCCATCTTCCACGGCCGCCATCTGATCCCCTGCACGGCCTGCCGTTACTGTGTGGACGGCTGCCCGCAGCGGATCCTGATCCCGGATCTCTTCGCCTGCTATAACAGCCTCGGTCTCTACCACGACTGGAACGCGAACTTCTATTACGAGGACGTCTGCACCGCCAGAAACGGCAAGGCCGGCGACTGCATCCGCTGCGGACAGTGCGAGAGTGTCTGCCCCCAGCACCTGCCGATCCGCGAACTGCTGCGGAAAGTGGCGAAGGAGTTTGAGAAAGAGTGATCGGCTTCCGCAGCCGGCAAAAAGGACGGCGAACGCAGTTGCGTTCGCCGTCCTTTTTTTCATGACGGATCCGGAACGATCAGGGCTGACTTTGCATCTGAGGCGGAGAAGAGAGCCTCCAGCTTTTCCGCAGGGGCGTCCGCCCATGGCCAGAGCGTGCCCTCCGTGCCGCCGATGTCGTCCATCAGCGCCTCGCTGTTCTCCCCGAGAAGCAAATCGACCGCTCCGCTGACGGAAGTCATCTGCAGCGCGAACTCCGTGCGTTCCAGATGCTCCAGCGGCTCGAGGAACTCGTCCACGGCGGCGCGGATCTGCGCCTCGTCCATGTCGGTCAGCATCGACCAGTCCAGCAGCTGTACGGCCAGCTGCTGCGCGGTCAGAGAGCTGCCCGCCGTGCCGGGGTGCATGCGCTCGCGAACCTCCGCGAGGATCGGCGCAAGCTCCGGCGCCTCAGCGGGGACGGGCCGGGCGGCCGCGGTCTCCTCCGACGCGGGAGCAGGCGTTTCAAACTGTTTTTCCGGGAGGACGGGAGCCTTTGCTCCGCAGCCGCAGAGCAGGATCAGGCACAGGGCCAGGATCAATGACGCAAATCGTTTCATGTTCACATGTTCCTTTCAGATCAGTTAAAGCCCGCGGCGCTCCGGGCGAGCAGCTTCTCCACCCGCTCGCGCAGGGCTTCGTGTTCGGGCTGTTCGAGCGTCGGATCGGCTTCGAGCAGGCGCTTCGCTTCTTTCTGCGCCTCCTGCATCACGTTCAGGTCTGCGCCGAGATCGGCCACGTGCATCTCCGGCAGCCCGTGCTGGCGCGATCCGAAGAAATCGCCGGGGCCGCGCAGCTGCAGGTCCTTCTCGGCAATCTTGAAGCCGTCGTTCGTTCTGCACATGATGCCGAGCCGCGCCTTCGTCTCCTCGCCGTCGTTGTCGGACACAAGGATGCACCAGCTCTTGTGTTTCCCTCGCCCGACCCGGCCGCGCAGCTGATGCAGCTGGCTCAGGCCGAAGCGCTCGGCGTTTTCCACCACCATCAGCGCGGCGTTCGGCACGTCCACGCCTACCTCGATCACCGTCGTGGAGACCAGGATATCCGCCTCGCCCGCGGCAAAGGCGCGCATCACCGCGTCCTTGTCCTTCGGCTTCATTTTGCCGTGCACACAGGCCACGCGGAGATCGGGAAAGGCTTTCTGAAGCGCGGCCGCGTGCTCTTCCGCGGACTTGAGCGGCACGGGCAGATCCTCGTTCTCTTCCACCATCGGGCAGACGACGAAGACCTGACGCCCCTCGCCGACCAACTTGCGGATGAAGCCGTTGAGCCGCTCGCGGTAGCTCTCGTCGACGGCGAAGGTGTCCACCTTCTGCCGGCCGGGGGGCAGCTCGTCGATGATCGACACATCCAGATCGCCGTAGAGGATCAGGGCGAGCGTACGCGGGATGGGCGTGGCGGACATGACCAGCACGTGCGGCCGCGCGCCCTTGCCGATCAGCGCCGCGCGCTGACCGACGCCGAAGCGATGCTGCTCGTCGGTTACCACGAGGCCGAGATTATGGTAAGCGACGTCCTCGCTGAACAGTGCGTGCGTGCCGACAATGAGGTCGAGCTCGCCGCTTTTCAGCGCGGTCTTGACCTCGCGCTTTTCCTTCGCGCTCATCGCGCCGGTCAGCTTGCCGATGCGCAGGCCAAGCGGCGCAAGAAAGCCGGAGAGCGTGACAAAATGCTGGTCGGCCAGGATCTCCGTCGGCGCCATGAAGGCGCTCGTACAGCCGCTGCGGTGGGCAAACCAGATCAGCGCGGCAGCGACCAGCGTTTTGCCGCTGCCCACGTCGCCCTGCACGAGGCGGCTCATGGCCTTGCCTCCGGTCATGTCGGCCATCGCCTCCGCCACGGCCCGCCGCTGCGCCCCGGTGGGGGCAAAGGGCAGCGAGCGGTAAAAATCCTCCGGATCGGCCGCCGGGAAAACCAGCCCCTTGTCGTTGACGCGCTGATGGCGCAGGTCGCTCAGCGCGCAGGAAAGGACAAAGAGCTCCTCGAAGATCAGCCGCCGCCGCGCCAGCTCCAGCGTGCCGAAATCGGCGGGAAAGTGGATGTTCTCATAGGCGTAGCGGGCCTGTACCAGCTGCTGCCGCTGCCGCACCGCTTCGGGCAGCGCCTCCGGGAGCTGTTCGCCGCAGGCGTCCAGACCCTGACGCACGGCCTGCAGGATCGTGCGCTGATTGAGCCCTGCCGTCATGCGGTAGATCGGCATGATGCGCCCCGTGACGCCCTTGCTGCTGCCCTCGTGCTCATAGGCGGGGTTGGCCATGCTGCGGCGGCCGTTCTGGCACTCGATGCGTCCGTAGAAGCAGATCTGGTCGCCGCGATTCAGATTGTCTTTTACATAATTTTGATTAAAAAATGTTATGTCAACCGATCCGCTCTCATCCACAGCCCGGAACTTCACCAGCTCCATGCCGCGCCGGATGCGGATCAGCCGGGGCGTGTCCGCCACCAGGGCGCGGATACAGACGCTCTCGCCGTCGAGCGTTTCGGCGATGGGACGAAACTTCGTGCGGTCCTCGTATTTGCGCGGGAAAAAGGAAACAAGGTCATAGAGAGAAAAGACGCCAAGCTTGTTCAGCGCCAGCGCCTTTTTCTCGCCTATGCCCTTGATGTAACGTACGTCGGTATTCAGATCGGCCATGCTTATTCGGTAAATCTCAGCGTGTAGTTCTGGTTTTCCAGACTGAACTCTTCGATCAGTCCGCTGGTGCAGACGACCTCGTTGCTCTTGGTGACGAGGATCATCTCAAAATCTCTGCCGTAGCTCCGCCAGTAGCGCATGGCGTTCGTTTCGCCCAGAACGAACATGGCGGTGGACAGCGCGTCGGCCATGGCGCCGTCCTCACAGATGACGGTGACCGAAAGCAGAGAGTTTTCGGCGGGACGGCCGGTGCGCGGGTCGATGATATGGTGATAGACCTTGCCGGTGCGCGGGTCGGTGAAGTTGCGCTGATAGCTGCCGCTGGTGACGACGGCGGTCTCGCCCGCGGTCAGGATGCCGAGGTAGTTTTCCGGGCTGTTGGGATCGGCGATGCCGATGCGCCACTTGCTGCCGTCCGGCTTGAGACCGAGGGTCTGGATGTTGCCGCCTAAGGAGATGATGCCGCTGGTCACGCCGGCGTTGCGCATGGCCTCGATGACGTAGGCGGAGGTGCAGCCCTTGGCGATGGCGCCGAAGCTGATCTCGCTGTTGTCCGGCACACTCACCTCATAGCTGCCCGAGCTGGGGAAGCTGCTGAGGATCAGCTTGTCGAACTGCAGGCGGGAGCGCGCGCTGCTGATCTCCATGTCGTTCGGAACGTAATAGCTTCCGTCCACAAAGCCCCAGAGCTTGACCAGCGGATAAACGGACAGGTCGAGGGAATTGATGCCCATTTTATTGCTTTTCTGATAAACTTCCTGCGCGGTCTGCACCATGCGGGCGACCTGGCCCGGCACGGAGATGGAGGCCCCGTGTGCGTGGTTCATCGTGTAGACGACGCTGGTGCTCAGTTCGGGGTCCAGCATGGCGTCCATCGAGAGAATGACGGACTCGCCTGCGGTCAATCCGGCTTCGGCATTCGAGCCGTAGGCGGTCAGCGTCATGACGGTGTCCATGGCGAAGACCTCGCGGTGATACTCGGTGCTTTCGCCGCAGGCGGACAGCGACAGGGCCATGACCAGACACAGGAGCATGGCGCACAGCCGGAGGAGATGGAATCGTTTCATATGTACTTCCTTTTTCAGGGTCTGTCGGTGTTTCTTCATGTGTTTTCATATTATAGCATAGAAAAACA
>JAEEGL013198041.1_pt1 | contig 10908 bp, 10 predicted proteins | sample 9134231 | NCBI WGS metagenome assembly JAEEGL01 (sample SAMN16246548, study PRJNA631951) | gut metagenome | biome: gut microbiome; feature: rumen; material: fiber-attached | host: Bos | place: Iran: Karaj | collected 2018-10
AAGTCCAGGTTCGCCTCCCGCACGGAGGTGATGATAAAGCCGTTCCAGATGCAGTCGATGTTCTTGTTATTCAGCTCGATCTCCTTGGTGTCCCAGTCGATCTCAACGAACTCGGGCGTCACGCCCAGCTGCTCGCAGACCGCCTCGGCGAACTCGGTGTCGAAGCCGATGAGCTTGCCGTCATCGCTGAAATAGTTCATGGGGGCATAGTCGGTGTAGCCGATGACCAGGGTGCCCTTGTCCTGGATGTAGGCCCAGTCGTCATCCTCCGCGGCAACGTCGGTGGGCTCCGCGGTATCCGTGGGCGCGGGCTCATTGCCGTCCGCGGGCGCGGGCTCATTGCCGCCGCCGGCGCCGCAGGCAGCCAGCGCCACGACCATCATCAGCGCGAGAATCAGCGCAAGAATCTTCTTCATACGTGTGTTCCATCCTTTCTCATTTGTGCGCCGGTCACGGACCGGCTTTGCTTAGTTTAGCACAGTGTTCCGGCAATGTAAAGAAAAAAATTCAGTTCCCTCCGCCCCGGTGTTCGCACCGGAACACCTCTCCCGGAGGGAGACACGCACCACTCGGCACCCCCTTCGGGGCAGCTGGCAGCGCCGTCGGCGCAGACTGAGAGGGCATGAGGGCCGTCGACTCCCCCAGTCACTTCGTGACAGCCCCCTCGGGGAGGGGGCCGATATGCCTCCCACGCCGCACAATCTCCTCGCCGGAGAAAAAACAGGCCCCTGCCGTCCGGCAGGGGCCTGTCTGCGGTATTCAGTCTTCTTTTTTCGGCTCGGGGGGCACTTCCAGCAGCTCCGGGTTTTTCAGGTACTTTTTCAGCACGTTGAAGGCCCGGATGTAGTAGTGGCCGGAGCAGATGCGCTCGTCCATGACGATGCCCAGCGGCAGGCAGCGGTCGTGGACGATACCCTCACGGGTCCGGCGGGGCACCTCGCGCATATTGCCCACAGTCAGGGCGATGCTGGTGGAGCCGAACTGATAGACGTGGTGGTAGATGTGATTGGAGCGGATGCTGGCGAGGTTCGAGATGAGCACGCTGGCGTGGAAGGGGCTCGCGTCGCAGAGCTTCTTGGGCAGCATGTTGTGCTTTTCCAGGAACCAGACGATGCCGATCAGAAAACGCATCAGGCCCGGCACGGAGAGCAGCTTGTGCATGATCACGTCCAGATCGTTGTCGTTGTTGTCCTTCCGGTTCTCCGTGATATACTCCATGAGCTTCCGGTTGACGGTGTCGATATCATCCGTCAGCTCGAAGCGGATCTTGGAGATGGTATTGTCATCCTCGCCGGGGCGCAGAACCACCATGGCAACGGAAAACTCCGTGTGCTCATAGATCTTCCGGTTGCCCACGAAGCGGTTGAGGCTGGGGAACTCGTAAACCATCCGCACATAGGCGGCCAGCAGCACGGTCAGATAGGAGTAATGCTTTCCTTCGCTCCGTTTCCGGTTCATATAGTCATGGATGGGCTCCATGGGGATGTCCACCGTGATCATATTCATTGCGTCATAGCGCTTTGTCAGGAAATAGGGGATCAGCTGATACATGGCGTCTTCGCCGCGAACGCGGATGCCATCGGGTCTCATATACAACGCTCCTCTCTGTGGGCAGGTATCATATCAGGTCAGGCCTTCAGCCACTTCCGGATGGCGGCCAGCAGGGCCTCCACGCACTCCTCCTCGCTCCAGCTCTCCGTATCGAGCAGGAGGTCGGGATTCTCCGGCACCTCATAGGGAGAGTCCAGGCCGGTGAAGGAGCGGATGTTGCCGTCCAGCGCCTTGCGGTACAGCTTCTTCGGGTCCCGCTTGATGCAGGTCTCCAGGCTGGCCTTGACATAGACCTCCAGGAAGTCCCGTCCGATCACCTTGCGGGCGTTCTGCCGGCTGGCGGCGAAGGGAGAGATCAGGGTCACCAGCGTCACGATGCCGGCGTCCCGGAAGAGATTGGCGGTCTCCGCCACCCGGCGGATGTTTTCCGTCCGGTCGGCGTCCGTGAAGCCTAAATCGCTGCACAGGCCGCGGCGGACCTTGTCGCCGTCGAGGACATAGGCGGCGACGCCGGAGGAGACGAGCCGCCGCTCCGTCTCCTGGGCGATCGTGGTCTTGCCGGAGCCGGAGAGTCCGGTCATCCAGACCACCAGGCCCCGGTTGGACATATGGCTGGCCCGCTCGGCGGCGGTCATGGAATCGCCGGACCAGCGGATGTTGCGGGTGTCGAAATCATATTCCGCCAGCGACTCCGTGATGATGCCGCCGCCGGCGATCTCGTAATTGTCCACGATGACGAAGCGGCTGGTGGCCTCGACGGAGCCGGCCAGATCGAAGGCGATGGGTCGCTCCAGGGTGAGGATGCACTCCGCCACCTCGTTTTTCTCCACATACTGTCGGGACTGGTAGCTCAGATCGGCGGCGTTGACCACGCGCTCGACCTTCTCCACACGCATCTCCACCTTGGTGGTGCCGCACTTGAAGAAGTAGCGCCGATCCCGGTTGAGGGGCTGGCGGCCCAGCCAGAAGAGGTTGGCCCGCAGGCGAACGCCGACGCAGGGAGCGTTCTCTCCCGCCCGGCAGACGACCTCGCCCCGGCGGATGAAGATCTGCTCCGTGGTGGTGAAGCCGGCGGCCTGCCCGGCCACGAACCGCTGGGGCGTGGGGGCGTTGAAGACCTCTAAATTCTTCACTGTCGTCTTCTTGCCGGAGGGCAGGAAGATCAGCTCGTCGCCCACGCGCAGCGTGCCGGACTCGATCGTGCCGGCCACGATGCGGCGGCTGTCGTTGTTCTGGGTGAATTTGTAGACACCCTGGACCGGCATGCGCAGCGGCAGCCGCTCCGGCGCGGGGATCGTGTGGAAGGCGTCCATCTGCTGCAGGACGGTGACGCCGCGGTACCACGGCATACGGGTGGAGGGGTTGACGATGTTGTCCCCCTCGATGCCGCTGACGGGGATGAAGGCGGCCGGGGTGATGCCGATCTTGCCGAGGAACAGCTCATACTCGTCCCGGATATCCCGGAAGACCCGCTCCTTATAGTCCACCAGGTCCATCTTGTTGACCAGCACGGCCACCTGACGGATGCCCAGCATGGAGAGGAAATAGCCGTGGCGGCGGGTATTCTCCTCCACGCCGCGGGCCGCGTCGATGACCAGCAGGGCGGCCTCCGCCCGGGAGGCGCCGGTGACCATGTTCTTGAGGAACTCGATGTGACCCGGTGCGTCGATGATGATATAGTTGCGCTTGTCGCTGGAGAAAAAGCAGCGGGCGGTGTCGATGGTGATGCCCTGCTCCCGCTCGTTTTTCAGCGCGTCCAGCAGAAAGGCGTATTCGAAGGGCTTGGAGTTGCGCCGGCAGTTCTCCCGAATCTGCTCCAGCTTGCCCTCCGGCAGCACGCCGGCGTCCGCCATCAGGCGGCCGATGACCGTGCTCTTGCCGTGGTCCACGTGACCGACGGTCACAATACTCAGCAATTCATCCATAGCGGCACACCTCGTCTCTCTTACATATAGCCGTTGCGGCGCAGGGTCTCCAGCCCGCCGCCGTCCTCCGCGTCCTGGGCGCGGCCGCTGCGCTCGGCGATGTTGGACAGTGCGCCGGTGCTCAGCTCCTCGATGATCTCCGCCACATTGTGGGACTCGGAGCGGATGGGGTTCGTGCAGGGGGCGCAGCCGAGGCTGCGGTACCGCGTGCCGTCACCGTGGTTATAGTACAGAGAGACCGTGGGGATGTTCTCCCGCTGGATATACTCCCAGATGTTCAGTTCCGTCCAGTCCAGCAGCGGATGGATGCGGACGTGGGTGCCGGGGGCGAAATCCGTCTTGAACTGGTTCCAGAACTCCGGGGGCTGATCATCCAGGTCCCAGTCGTTGTTCTTGTCCCGGGGGGAGAAATAGCGCTCCTTGGAGCGGGAGCCCTCCTCATCGGAGCGGGCGCCCACGATGACGCCGGTGTAGGCCTCCTTATTTGTGTCCAGCTCGTATTTCCCGGTCTTGAGGTTGAGCCGGTAGCGGGGCCAGGTGCCGTTGAGGGTATGGGTCAGGGCCTCTGTTTTGAGCAGACGGCAGCACTCCACCCGGGAGCAGGCGCCGTCGGGGAAGGTGCACTTCTTGTCCAGTGCCTCCTTGTTCTCCCCGTAGACCATATACAGGCCGTATTCCATGGCCAGCCGGTCCCGGTAGGTGATCATCTCCGGGATCTTGTAGTGGGTGTCGATATGGACCAGGGGGAAGGGGACGTGGCCGTAGAAGGCCTTGCGCGCCAACCAGAGCAGCACGGTGCTGTCCTTGCCGATGGACCAGAGCATACACAGGTTGTCAAAGGCGGCGTAGGCTTCCCGGAGGATATGCACGCTTTTGCTCTCCAGAAGGTCCAGATGATCCATAGTAATCCATTCTCCCTTCCGCCGCGGAGGAGCTTAATCCTCCTCCATGGCGTAGCCGTAATGTTCAAAGTAAAAGCCCAGGCGGCTGTTGATCTTTTTCCGCAGCCGGTCATTGAGCTCGAAGTGGTTCTTCACATAGCCCTGCTGGTTCGCCACATATTCCTCGAACCGGGGCCGGGCCTCCTCGAAGCCGTCCAGACCCAGGGCGTCGTAGATGCGGCGCAGATAGGCGATGGGGGCCTTGACGAAGTCCTCGTACCGGATGCTGATATACTGGTCCGGGGGCAGAGTCTTCTCCAGCTCGAAGAGCTCCCTGTACATCCGCTCGAAGATGCCCAGGATCGTATCCTCCAGCATGATGGGGAAGTCGCCGTCCGGCTTGGGGCCGATCCCCAGCACGTCCATCTGCTTCTGGAACATGTTGATGGTGGACATGATGGTGGTATAGGGCTCCCGGTAGATGTTGATGAATTTCGCGTCGGGGAACAGGGCCAGCAGCTCTCCGACGTGGGCGGTGTTGTCGGGGCTCTTGAGCATGAGCTGCTTGTCCCCGTGGATGAAGGTCAGCTTCTTGAGCATATAGAGATAGGCCTTGCGCCAGCTCTCCTTGGCCTTCTTCGGCAGGTCCTGCACGAAGGCGCAGGGGATATACTTCTTGTACCAGTGGGGGAAGGCGATCATGTGGATGATCGTATAGGGCGAGATGGTGGCCAGACCGAAGGCGTCCTCCAGAGGCAGGTCCAGCTGATACTTCATGTTGTCCATGGGCCGGGCCGTCTCCAGCCGCGAGGCCTCCGCCTTGGTGAGCATGTTCCGCAGCAGGAGACAGTTGTTGATTGTCGCCGTGCTGACGGGGTCGCACCAGGAGAACTGGGGGTCCCGGCTCAAAATATTCTGGATATACGTGGTGCCGCTGCGCCAGTGGCCTAAAATATAGAGCGGCTGCTGGCGGATCGGTGTCTCGTTGATCCGGCGGTCGTAGATCAGCTTTTCCAGCAGCGCCAGGGGATAGAGCACCAGCGAGACGGCGGTGATATACACCGTCTCCCCGAGCCGCCCCTTGTCGATGAGAAAGTGGTTGTCCCGCAGCAGGTACATCCATTTGTCAAAGCGGCAGCCCAGCAGATAATGAGAGTGATTGATCTTAGCCATACAGTTCCCTCACAGCAGCAGGATCGAACGCGCGCAATCACGGCACGTTAAACTATAATTATGAAAAATGTACCCCTGCTGTGTGAACTATAAGCAAACCTGTGTCGAACCCTTTGTGACACAAAGGAAATCGCCTCACGCGGCCTCCGGTCGGGGCAGTGTCACGGTAAAGACCGCACCCCGCTCCGGAGCGCTCTCCACGGACACTGCGCCGCCGCTGCGCTCCACGATGCGCTTGACCAGCGTCAGCCCTAAGCCGCTGCCCCGGTGGCGATAGGGGGTGTCGCCCTGGTAGAAATGCTCGAAGACGCGGCTGGCCGTCTCCGGTGTCATGCCGATGCCGGTGTCGCCGATGCGGACGATGATCCGGCTGTCCGTCTCCTCCAGGGACACGGAGATCGTGCCGCCGATGTCGCAGAACTTGACGGCGTTGTCCAGCAGATTCAGCCAGACCTGGGCCAGCAGCTCCTCGTCCCCCTGACAGAGCACGGGAGGGAGAGAGAGGTCCATCTCCAGGTCCTTCTCCGTCCACTTCTGCTCCAGCCGCAGCACGGACTGGCGCAGCTGCTCGTCCAGTTGAAAGACCCGGGGCGCCGGCAAAATTTCCTGATTGTCCAGCTTGGAGAGCCGCAGCATATTGCTGGTCAGCTGACTGAGACGCTCCGCCTCCCGGGCGATGAGGGCCGCGTACTCCTGCCGCTCCTCCTCGGGCAGCGTATTGTCCGCGAGCAGCTTGGCGTAGCCCTCGATGATGGACAGCGGCGTTTTCAGCTCATGGGAGACGTTGGAGATAAAATCCTTGCGGAGAAATTCGTTGTTTTTCAGCTCCTGGGCCATGCGGTTGAAGTTGCGCTGCAGCTCGTCGAACTCCTCCACCCGGTCCCGGATGCTCAGCTCCACGTCGAAATTCCCGGCGGTGATCTCCTTGGTGGCGCGGTTGAGCTCCCGGATGGGGTTGGTCGTCGTGCGGGAGGTGACCATGATGGCGGCCACGATGACGACATAGGCGATGACCATCAGCAAAATGTCCCGGATCACCAGACCGGCGAACAGGTGGTCCATCTCATCCCGGGGGAAGAGGATGCCGTTCCGCGAGAGCCCGAAGAGGATCAGCGTGATGGCGGAGCTGGCGATCACGATGGCGGAGAGGAGGATCGTCAGTCGGGTGCGGACGCGTTTCACTCCCGCACCACCGCCTTATAGCCCAGGCCGCGGACGGTCTGGATCTCAAAGGAATCCACGTCCGCCAGCTTTTCCCGCAGGCGCTTGATGTGGGTGTCCACGGTGCGGGGATCGGACTCGCTGTCGTAGCCCCAGATCTCGTCCATCAGCGCCTGCCGGGTGAAGATCTTCATGGGATAGGAGAGGAGCTTCTGCAGCAGTAAAAATTCCTTCTGCCGCAGCTCGATGACGCCGTTCTTGTCCGTGACCTGGAGCGTCTCGGCGTTGAGAGTGCAGGTGCCCACGTGGAGCACCGTTTCCTGCTTGAGATTGCAGCGCCGCAGCAGCGCCTCGATGCGCAGCAGCATCTCCTCGATGTCCACGGGCTTGGTCATGTAGTCATCCGCGCCGCTGTGGAAGCCCCGGCGCTTGTCCGCCAGAGTGTCCTTGGCGGTGAGCATCAAGATCGGCAGGGAGAACCCGGCGCTGCGGAGCTCGGCCGTCAGCTCATAGCCATCCATCAGCGGCATCATGATGTCTGCCACGATGAGATGGATGCGGTTGTGCTCGATGACCTCCAGCGCCTGGACGCCGTTCACCGCCTCGAAGACCTGATAGCCGGCGCGGCTGAGGTGGATCTTCAACAGCTTTCGCAGCTCATTGTTGTCCTCCACCAGCAGGATATTCGTCATAGGGCTCCCCCCTTTTCCCGGGCGTCTATATTAATCAATAATTTTACCATGAAACGGCGTTTTTGTCAATTACGGCACAGGACCCGCCGCGGCTGCGGCAGGTCCTGTGCGAAACGGTTTCAAGGCGAAGTTTCTTCCGGCGGCTTGCTGACGATGATGCGGTTCGGGTCCATCACCGTCTGGGGGATGACGAAGGAGGGCACGCCGGCGTTGGCGGCCAGGAAGGAGATCAGCGACTGGGCATAGGGGAACAGCTGCTCATAGGCCTGGATGTGGGCCTGCTTCTTGTCCTCCGGCGTGTCGACGCCGAAGCAGGCGAAGTAGCCGAACACGTCCACGGTGATGCGGAACTCGTCCGTGTTCTCCTTGGACAGGGCACACTGCTGCAGATGGGCCCGGCAGTTCCGGTTCTCATTGGCGTAGGCCACGTGGAAGGAGAAGGTGTTTTCGATCTTCAGCTGTTTGTTCTGCGCGATATTGCAAACGAGCTCCACCGTCTTGAGCTGCTGGCGGATCAGATTGAGCTGTACCATAGTGATCAAACCTCCTGTATTATACGCGGGCGCGGCTCACTCCACGTCCCGGGGGGAAAAGGCGGACGGTGGCAGCACATCGGACAGCTCCACCAGTGTACGGGAAAAGGCCCCGTAGGACGTCCGGGGCGGGTTGTCGGTCAGAATCGGGTCCCGCCGCTCCCGGTTCAGCGGCAGCGAGACGGACACGGTGGTGCCGCCGCCGGGGGGACACTCCAGCAGCAGGGAGCCGCCGTGGCGCAGGGCGATGGCCCGGGCGACGGGCAGCCCCAGTCCCGCTCCCTGGCCGGGCATATCCAGCCGCAGGGTCCGGGTGCCGGGGGAGAAGACCTGACCCAGCAGGTCCGGCTCGATGCCGGGCCCCTCGTCGTGGACGGACAGCGTCAGCTGGTCTCCCTGCACGGACAGCGTCAGGTCCACGGGCTTTCCGGCGGGGGACGCCTTGAGGGCGTTGGACAGCAGGTTTGCCAGCAGACGCTCCAGCATCGCCGGGTCCGCCAGCAGGGGGATGCGGTCCCGGTCCGCCGAAAAGCGGATCTGCCGCCCCACGGACCAGAGCGCGTCGTTCATCTCTTCCACCATTTCCCGGCAGAGGGGCACCGCGTCCACATACGCGGGGAAGAAATCCCCCTCCCGCCCCAACGTCTCCCGGGCGGCGGCGAGATTGCCGGTCAGGCGCAGCAGACGGAACAGCTGCTGATTGAGCAGGCACAGCAGGTCCTCGTTGCCGCCGTCGGTTCGGTCGGAGAGCAGGGAGACGGCGGAGAGCAGATTGCCCAACGGGGGCCGCAGACTATCGGACAGGCGGCCCAGGAGCAGGGCGGACAGGTCCGCCTCCGTGGGTCGGAGGACGAGCAGCGTTCCCTCCTCCTCCGGGATGCCCTGGACGGAGAAGGTGCGCGCCCCCAGGGACATGTCGGACCGCAGGAAGGGCGGCGGACAGGCGGCCAAGGCCGCCAGGGGCTCCGGCAGCAGCGTCGGCTCCGCCGGGGGAGGAAGCTCCCGCAGCAGGCCGCGGGCGGCGGCATTGCCATAGAGCAATCGACCGTCCCGAACCCTGAAGATCGGCTCCGGGAAGCGATCGAGGATGTCCCGTTCCGACAATGCCGTTCCCTCCTTTCAGCGGGGCGTTTGTTTTTTCATGTGTGTATCAGTGTGTACATTCTTCGCGCTTCCAGTATAGCAGATATTGTCAGGCAAGGCAAGAAGCGCGGCGGAGCAAAAAGAAAATTTGCAAAAACCGTCGAAAGCAAGAAGATTTTGCTTTCCAAACGGAGGGGGTTGGTATATAATGAAACGGAAAGAGAAAGAACAACAGATGCTCTTGTTTATATTCTATTCTGAATTCTGAGAAAAGGAGACGGTTACCCATGAGTGTGAAACTCGGCATCAACGGTCTCGGCCGTTTGGGTCGGCTGGCCATTCGGGAGTGCCTCTACCGGCCGGAGATCGAGATCGTTGGCATCAATCATCATTTTATTACGACGGACTACGTGACGTACCTCCTCAAGCACGATACCGTACACGGGCGCTTCCCCGGCGAGATCAGCTATACGGACAATGCCATCATCGTCAACGGGAAGACGATCCCCGTTTTCGATAAGGACGCCCCCGGCGACATCCCCTGGGGCGATGTGGGCGCGGAATATGTGCTGGAGACCACCGGCAAATTCCTGACCCGGGAGAAGGCGCAGCCCCATCTGGACGCCGGTGCCAAGAAGGTCGTCCTCAGCGCGCCGCCCAAGGACGGTGATATCCCCATGTTCGTCATGGGCGTCAACCACGAGACTTATAAGAAGGACATGGATATCGTCTCCAATGCCTCCTGCACCACGAACTGTCTGGCCCCGTTGGCCAAGGTGATCCATGACAGCTTCGGCATCAAGGACGGCCTGATGACCACGGTGCACTCCATCACGGCCACCCAGAAGACCGTGGACAGCACCTCCAAGAAGAACTGGCGTCTGGGCCGTGCCGGCTCCGGCAACATCATCCCCTCCACCACCGGAGCCGCCAAGGCCGTGGGCAAGGTCATCCCCGCCCTCAACGGCAAGCTTACCGGCATGTCCCTGCGCGTCCCCACCCTGGACGTGTCCGTGGTGGACCTGACCTGCAATTTGGAGCGCCCGGCCTCCTATGAGGACATCTGCGCCGCTATTAAGGCCGCCTCCGAGGGCCCCATGAAGGGCATCCTGGCCTACACGGACGAGCCCGTGGTCTCCTCCGACTTTATCGGCGAGCGCTGCACCTGCATCTTCGACGCCCAGGCCGGCATCGCCCTGACGGATACCTTCGTCAAGCTCATGGCCTGGTATGACAACGAGTACGGCTATACCTGCAAGCTGCTGGACCTGGCCGAGCATATGTGCCGCGTCGACCACGCCTGAAAAGTTCGGGAATCCGTTCGTTTTGATGGTTTTTGATAACTTTTGGAGCATCGTACGAAATCCGCAAAAAAGGTGGTTTGGTACGATAAACCTCCACAAGTAGAACATCCATCAAAAAAGCAGTTTCGTGTATTACACCTCTTCCTATTTCATGTTTTTGAAATAGAAAGGGGTGTAATTTTATGGAATTGGAATGGCTCGTGAAGGAATTTCTATTTGATTGCCAAGCAAGAAATCTGTCCCACAGAACCGTGGAGAACTACAAAAAGCAACTCCGCTATTTTCTGGATTACCTCTCCAGCAATCACAACATCACGACGCTGGAGGACATGAAACCGAAACATTTGAAGGAGTACATCGTCACGCTTCAAAGAAAGGGGAACAAGGCTTCGTATATCAACGACCTCTTTAATTGCCTCAACAAGCACAGTGTTTATGGCTATAAAAACACCCCGCTTTTTACGGCGGGGTGTGATGTGAGACAAAATCATTAGCCTTCTATCATAATCACTTTCTTCTCCGGAAGAGCAGGCTTAATTTCTTTCTTGGGAATGGTCAGGCTCAGGACACCGTGTTCATATTTGGCCTTGATTTCCTCTTCCGTG
>JAEEGL013407631.1_pt1 | contig 10908 bp, 8 predicted proteins | sample 9134231 | NCBI WGS metagenome assembly JAEEGL01 (sample SAMN16246548, study PRJNA631951) | gut metagenome | biome: gut microbiome; feature: rumen; material: fiber-attached | host: Bos | place: Iran: Karaj | collected 2018-10
CGAGCGTGAGCGAGAGCTGGACTGTAGGGGTTGTTTTATCCTGCATCGTGGGAGCACTTGTCGACCACAATCATTTCCGCGGAATTGTAAAGTGGCTAGAGGCTCTGGCGGACCACGATATTGATCGGGATATTTTATTTGCATCCCTGGCAATCTACGCGCTTTGCGTGGCGATTGCGGCATTCGTGGCGGTGATAGTGATTCCACACGCGAGCATGGAGCACGCCCACGCTATCGCTCGCAATCGCTTGAAAAAGGGGCGGACTGCTCGCTTTGCTCAGAATTTGAGCATCGACGAAGTCTTCGCCATTGTTAAATGGGCGGCAAAGGAAGAAGTCGCCGAGCGGCGAGAGCGGTCAGTATGCAGGAGAGTCAGGACTAGACGGCAATTGTGCCTGGATGTCCTGTAAGCGGATTGAGCGAACGAGAATAAGGTCGGACATCATAATATTGGTCCGACCTTTCCCCATGTTATTGACGTTAAAAGACCGCCCTGTATGGGCGGTCTATCTGCTCTGGGGGTATTTAGTATTCGCTAATCTTTATCTTCCCATTTTTTCCCATGCATGCGCCAGAGCATTTTTCTTACCTTCTCTCTGATCCAAATAATAATGTTCGGAGTACCATCTAATACCCGCGCGAGAAAAAAGTAGCTGCCCCACGTTAATACAATAAAAAGAAACGTCTTAATCTCGTAGAGGCTAAGTGTTACGGTATTTTCATGCATCACTATCGTTTCCGTTTCTGTGAGATACAATAAAACTTCGATATTGTAAATTATACCTACGCCGGGCGGAGTCGTTAGTTGGATAATTATGATAAGATGTCTTTATGAATATAGAGCAGACATTTTTCTTTTATGATCTCGAAACTTCTGGTTTAAATCCGCGCGAAGATCGTCCGATGCAGTTTGCTGGTATTCGCACTGATTTAAATCTGAAACAAATTGGCGACCCTGTCAATGTACTTATTAAACTTAGCGAAGATACCTTGCCTAGCCCACATGCCATTATGGTGACAAAGATTACGCCTCAATCTACTTTGGCTGATGGTTTTACGGAGGCAGAATTTTGTAAGTATATTATGGACGAGATCTTCACTCCTGGTACTATTGCGGTAGGCTACAATTCTGTTCGTTTCGATGATGAATTTATGCGCCATACATTCTGGCGAAACTTTTACGACCCATATGAATGGCAATGGGCGGAAGGGCGCAGCAAATGGGATTTACTTGATGTAGTTCGTATGACGCGCGCTTTGCGCCCCGAAGGCATTAACTGGCCAGTTACGGAAGATGGCAAAGCTACCAATCGTCTCGAATTAATTACGAAAGAAAACAATATCTCGCACGAGCATGCACATGATGCACTCTCGGATGTTGAAGCGCTGATTTCTGTCACGCGTCTCATTAAAGAAAAACAGCCACAATTATATGATTGGCTTTTTAGAATGCGCGACAAAAAGGCTGTCCAAAAAATAATTAATCTCGAAAAGCCCACGCCATTTGTTTATAGTTCTGGTCGGTATTCATCTGAGTTTGAAAAAACGACCGTTGCTTTTCCAATCGCGCCAGCAAAAAATAGCAATGTCTTAGTTTTTGATTTACGCCAAAATCTCGATGAGTTACTCGCGCAAAAAGAACCTAAGCTCTTTCCAATCGTCAAGGAATTAAGATATAATCATTGCCCAGCCATTGCGCCACTCGGCGTATTGGGGCAGGGGGATGGTTGGAATAAAATTAAACTCGACCAAGCGACTATTGATAAAAATCTTAAAGCCCTCCAAGCGCATCCAGATTTCATCGAGCGTATGCGTACTGAGAATGAAGATAAAGAGGACTTTCCGCCAGCGATCGATCCGGAATCAGCCCTATATGATGGTTTTTTGGACAATAGCGACAAGACGCGCTGTGCTGCCGTACGCCGAGCCACACTTAATGATCTCGCAGATTTTCATCCCGATTTTCACGACCCACGTTTACCGGAATTATTACTTCATTATAAAGCGCGCAACTTCGAAAAAAGTCTTTCTGGATCTGAACAGAAAAGATGGGAAGAGTATCGCGTTGCGCGCATTAGGGCTCGTCAAAATTCTTACGTTAAGGCTATCCAAGAAATTGCCGCTCAGCCGAACGCTGATACATATATCTTAGAAGAATTGCAACTATGGTATCAGTCACTTACGCCATACTAATTCACTTATGCTCGCAATCAGATAAAAAAGTTATTATAATTGGGTCATGCAATGGTTGATGGGCATCAATTCATTAAGATTTTTTGCAATTTTTTTGATTGTTGTTTATCATCTCTTCCGAAGTTTCTTGCCTGGTGGTTTTATAGCTGTAGATATCTTTTTTGCAATTTCGGGTTTTCTAATTATTGGCAAGTTGATTCGCGAATCAGCACATGCAAAGATTAATTATAAACGTTTCATTTGGGAGCGTTTGTTGCGTATCTTTCCAGCACTACTAGCTTGCGTTTTAGGTACGCTTATTCTGGCGCTTTTCGTTCATCCTGACATTTTGGCTGGCATGCGTCAAAATACTATTGCAGCACTTACCTTTACTACGAATATCGTACAGATCTTAACAGGCGGAGGCTATGAAAATACTATTGCGCCGAATCTTTTTCAACATACCTGGTTTTTAGCACTAGAAATGCAATTTTATCTCTTGTCGCCGCTACTCGTTATGGCGATTCTAGCTGCCTCGAAAAACCATCGCAAAGGCGTTAAACACCTTGGTGCTGTATTCCTCATCCTAGCAATCGTATCGAATATTTTGCTAGCTATTTACGGTGGCATTATGGGTCAGGCAGATCGTGCTTATTTTGCTATCGACTCGCACATGGGCGCTTTCTGCTTAGGTGCGGCTTTTTCTGCTTTTAATTATCTCATCCCGCGGACGCCGCGTACACCGAAGTTTGTTCCTGCAATTGGTGTCGCATTAAGTCTTTCGATTGTCATGATTCTTTCCTTTAAGCTTAGCTATACTAATCCGATGTCTTACTTTTTTGGACTACCATTTACGGGCTTCGTTACAATAATCTTATTATTCTGCATTATTAAACTTCAACCAAATATTCGCACTCGTCGCAGACCAGTCATGCTAATTCGTATTATTGAATGGTTAGGTAGTCTATCGTTTGGTATTTATCTCTTTCATTACCCCCTTTATCTTCTTTTGCCGAATATTTTACCTGCCCATACTTCCGTCTGGATTTGCACATTAACTAACATTGCAATCAGTGCAATTCTTTCCTACACACTCAATAAAATGTTCCATGTTGAGCGCCGTCTTAAGATGCTTAGATATTACAAAAAACGCCGTCTATTATACATGGTTCTTCTTATTCTTTTACTTGTTCCTGCTACGGTCAGTTTTATTCGCATGCCGCAAGAATCTAATATTACGGCGCAATTGCGCGAAATGGCAGAAAGCAATACTTCTGTAGATGTTGAGATTGAACCAATTCAATATCTAGGTACAAATAAACTAAATCAAAGTACTAGGGAGGTTCTTTTAGCGCAACTAAAACTCGCATCGAAGTCGGCCGTACAACCAAAAATATCTGATCATGCTGGCGCAAAAAGTGTTAGTTCGGCAAATGTTCTTATTCTTGGCGATTCGGTCACACTCGGCGCCAAACAAGCCCTGGAATCGACTATACCTGGCGCTTTCGTAGACGCAAAAGAGTCGCGTTCGATTATTACTGCGACCAGCATTTTGGCTAGCTATTCTGCCAAAGGTAAATTACCAAATACTATCGTTATTAGCCTTGCGACCAATGAATATAATATTACTGAATCATTATTGCAAAGTATTATTGACGCAGCTGGACGCAGTAAGACTTTCGTCTTAGTTACCGCCTATGCTGGACCACAGCAACCACGCGAAAAACAAAATGCCGTATTGAAAAGCTATGCTAATAAGCATGATAATGTTCATCTTGCCGATTGGTGGGAATTGGCGCATGATGATTGGTCTTTAATGTATGCCGATCATATCCATCTTAATCCTGAGGGTCGCATCACTTACGCTAATCTTGTATATAGTACAATAAGGAGTGCGCAGAGATGAAGCAGGGCATCATAGAATATCATCAGACTCGTCGCGAAATTCGCAAAGCAAACCGAATTGCGCGAGTCGATACACGCCACAATCAGCGCCTGTTAATTTCGATAGTGTTAATTCTTTTTACTGTATTATTCATCATTATTGAACTTTTAGGTATTATGCAGGCTAAACGCGCTCATGATCAAGAACTTGCGCGCAATCTTGCTAATGAGGCTATGATTGAATTAAGTCTAGTCAATGCAAGCTTAACATCTAGTAACCAAACTATGCTTAAAGATGCGCATCAACAATATCGGAAAACTTTAGAGCAGTTTAATCAAAATGATTACATGAAAAATCAACAGCGCGATCTACTTGAACAATTGAACAATTACGATCAAATTTTATCCAACGAAGAGAAAACTGCTGAATTGACCAAACTTCAAATCGCAATTATGATGTTAAAGAAAGAGATTGAGGATACGGACTTGAAGAAGGTCAGTACTAAGTCCATGATTGCTACCAAAGAATCTTTTGAAGATTTTCGCAACAGTCTAGAGGGGCTAGATAATAAACGTTTTATTCCGCTTATCTCCGAACTGACAAACTATAGTAACGAAATTATTGTCGTTCTTGATAAAACCGCCGTCTGCGTTGGTACTTGTACGGAAAAAGTATTTAAAGACCGTAATGTAGAATTGGAAAAAATATTTGAGAAATATCAAAATGCACTTACGAGTTTTGATGCGGAAATATCTGAATATTATAGTCCGGCCAAGCTCGTTGAATCCCTAAAGATGCTACAATAGTAGTATGCATAAAATACTTTTTCCTGAAGCGAATAATGATTATATTATAGCTGCTGCGACTCTATTAAAAGGTCAGGGCATTTGTGAACCAGTCCTCGAAGAAAGTGACATGGCGGTAGCCGGCAAAAAAGTATTCGAAGGCTTAGCTGACGCAATGGTAGCAGGTATAGATTTTTCTTCTAGAGATGTCATTTTGGCTTGTCGTGATCAAATTGGCGTGGCTGGTCAGGCCGATCCCTCCGAAAAGAAAACTTTTTCCAGCCTTTTTGTGGCGGATTTTCCGGACGGTCGTCGCTATATCGTTTCTGATGGCGCGACCTGCAAGAATCCAACCGCTACGCAACTTGCCGATATTGTCATTCTCGTATATGAAGCAGCCGTTAAGATTCTTGATGAAACTCCACGTATTGCGATGCTTTCTTTTTCGACTTTCGGTTCTGGCGGCAAAGATCCTTCCATGGATAAAATCTCTGAGGCTATTCGACTCGTGCGCGAACGTCGTCCAGAAATACTCATTGATGGAGAAATGCAACTCGATGCGGCCGTTAATGAACGCATTGGTAAGAAAAAAGCTCCACATAGTTCAAAGGTGGCTGGTCGCGCCAATGTTTTAATCACTCCTGATATTAATTCTGGCAATATCCTTTATAAATCTCTAGAACAATTTGCGAGCGCTAAACTAGCTGGACCAATTCTGCTCGGCTTTAAAAAACCAGTATCGGATCTCTCGCGCGGCTCCACGACTGAGGATATAGTTTTCACAACGGAATGTTTAGTAAAGCTTATCTAGCTAGTATGTTATACTTAAAACATGAGTACTAAAAACAAAAATCAAACACCAAAATCAAGAGTAATGATTAATGTTGCCGTGCTAGTCATAGCGGCTATTGCTTGTGCGTGCATTGGAATTGCCTACGCGCGGTCGATAACTACATTTAGCGAAGGGATCACGAACAGTCGTGTACATAATGACAGTGATGCTCAGTATTGTTTCGACAAGCAAAAAGGAGATGACGGAGAAGACCGCTATGTTAATGGTAGAATTTGTGAGCCCGATGCTGCAAACCCTACAACCATAACCGACGCGAACCGCTTAGCAACCTTTCTTGATGGAGAAATAGCTGAATCGCAAGATATCATAATAGTTAGTATTTCATGCGCAATTAAATTTGTGGGTTATTCTTTTGCAGCTGCATTTCTTGCCGCAGCCTTCGTTTATTGGAATCATAATAGATAATAACTAATACAAAAAATACCCCCACTGGGGGTATTTTTTTATTCTATAGTCTCTTTCTTTGCGCTCTTTGGTCTATAAGACTCGGCGCGTCCACGTACATCGCGTACGGCGTTCATAAAGTATAAGAAGGCGTCGAAAGGCGAATCGTATGGCGAGAAGTACTGATGCACGCCGCCATCGTTTAGGTGCTTAGTGCTCATGTAATAAAGATGATCCGACGTCAATAAGCGGCGCCAATCTGTAATTAACTCTTCATCTTTACTTGTCAATACATCATCTTTTAAGTCATAAATTGCCTTCAATGCTTCATGTTGCATCGAATTACCTAGCCACGCGCTTAAGTCGCGCTCTGTATCTGCCCACGTTACCGTCCATGGCATGGAGACTACGCCTTCACTCTCTGAGCTATCACAAGCCTCCGAAACTGTCATAAATCCACAATCGCCTCTGTCATTCCAACGATGTACTAGATCATTGAAGAAATCGAAGATACCAGTGTCCTTCCAGATATTCTCGCCAAATGTCTCAAAGTCCATGAATAAATTAATAATCGGACCTTGGGCGCCAGCCGTATCTAGCCAGCGTAGGTATTTGTCGACCGTCAGCGGCCATTCGTCCCAGTTCTTGTTCGAAAAACGGAAAGCGATATCGTCACTTAGGCGATAATTCTTCATCAATAGTTTGATTCGATCGCAACCATCCGGACGATAAACTTTATTTGGTGTCTGGTTCTCAAGAATCTTGTCCCATCCTTCCGCAATAATGCCCTTGAAACCATAATCGTTCGCCCAATGCGCCAAATCGTTGTTATAGGCTAGCTCCGTGTTGCGGAACACTCTGGTCTCATAATTAAACAGCTCGCGGATTTTCTCTTGATGCAATTTGACTTCTTCTTCGAATTCATCGCGATCAATAAAGAAAGAAAGGGAATGATTATATGTCTCTGCTACAATCTCAACTCTGCCAGTCTTAACTAAACGCCGGATCGACTCAACAACATCTGGCGCCCATTCTTGAGCTTGTTCTAGGAACGTACCTGTCACTGAAAGGGAAAATTTAAACTTTTCTGTAGTCCTAATCAAATTTTCAAGGCACTTAAGCATTGGACGATAAGATTTTTCAGCCACTTTCTTAAAGACGCGTTCGTTATTGGCGCCAGTGTACCAGTCTTTATCAATCCAGTAATCGTGGTCGTGGTCAACCGAGAAAATGCTATAATGCTTCACCCGATATGGCTGGTGCATATGCAAATATAGCACGATTGACTTCATTTCTCTGGTCACCTCCAATTTTTATTATTTTTAGAAACGATTTCTTTTGTGTTTACTAACTTCATCATACACCTGGATACACTTCGCCGCAACATCGTCCCAAGAGATGCGCGTATATTCGTGCCGGATGCCGTCCTGGAGAGTATGGGTCAGCGCTGGACTCTCTGCAATGTTCACTAAAGCACCAGCCAACTTGTCTTCATCCCAGAAATCATAACGTACTATCGATTGTAATACTTCGCCTACGCCAGATTGTTTCGTGATAACTAAAGCATTACCGTGGTGCGCTGCCTCGAGTGCGGTTAGACCAAACGGCTCAGACACAGAGCTCATCACGAAAATGTCGGAGATACTATAGATATCTCGCAATTGTTTGCCACGTATAAAACCAGTAAAGATAACATTTTGAGAAATACCAAGATCGGCCGACATGCGCATAAGTTGATCTTTCTGCTCGCCGTCACCGGCAAAAAGGAAGACCATTTTTGGATGTAATTGAATTGCACGCGCAGCGGCGCGCATCAAATGGAATAGACCCTTCTGTAAAGTAAAGCGCCCAACCGTCGATACGACAGTGTAACCCTTTTTCTTGAGACCTTCAAGATACTGATAACTTGAACCGTCATAGTGATAATCATCATTTTTTGGCAATTCAAAACCGTTATAGGCGACGTCGATCTTTTCTGGCGGAATACCGTATCTCTCAACGATAATATTTTTCGTTGCCTGACTTACGGCGATAATCTTATCCGCCCAGACTAAACCTTCGTATTCAATCTGATGGATCAACGGATTGCCACCATCTGGACCGCCACGGTCAAATTCAGTCGCATGCACATGCGCAACCAAAGGGATACCGAAATTTTTCTTTGCTAGAATACCGGCTTCGTAGGTTAACCAATCGTGGGCATGCACTAAATCTGGCTTAAACTCCATCAAATATCGTTCAACGAATTCGCAATAATTTTTCTGAATGTCGCGCATCGAGAACATCTCCTTTGAAGCGCCTTCTTTGAAGCGCTTTTCTTCGATGCCTGCTGAGTTATAGGCGGAATCTCTGTAAATCTGATCAGGATTAAAGTGTCCGGCAGATAAGACATTCATGTAATCAAAATGATGCTCGGCTTCGTATGGAACCACAAAATCTATATCCGCACCAAGTTTAGCGAGTGATTTCGATAGGTGCAGACAAGCTACTCCTAGACCGCCACTGTTATGTGGGGGAAGCTCCCATCCTAGCATCAAAATTTTCATCTATATCTAGTATATCACTTATGCTTCGAAGCGCAAGCGCAATGCGCAGAATATCTCGCAGAATGACAGAGGTATTTGCGAACTTGTGAAAAAATGTTTTAAATAAAAATATATTACCAAAAAGTCAAATAACAAAAAACCGCCTCTTTTTGTCGGCTACTTTTGTTACGACTGCTTATCGTTTTGATATTCTATAACTTTCTCTAAAATCTTATAATAAGCCTTTTCAGTGTTGCCGTTCTTAAACTTCAATACGCCATCTCGAATTTCCCAATCAGAAAGATGCTTCTTTAAGAAATCGGTCGCTTCGATTTCGACTCTTATAGTCGCCCTCATGACATTCAATGTCGAATCGAAATCTTTGCGTAGCGCATTATCATCGTAGAATAGCTTTGCGTTCTCGGCATATAGGCTAGAAAAATTTTCATTGAGGTTTTGATCTTTCACATATTCCATCACGCCAGCTTCGCTATAGAGACGTTCATAATCCATCGAAAGTTGCTCAACCTTTGTGTTGGTGTCTTTTAGCTCGGTTACGATTGTATCTAGATTACCTCTGTTTTTCTTCAGATAGTCTCCGTTTAAGGCGTCATATACGATTTCGCTATCGGCAATAGACTTAATATCGGTAATATTCTTATATAAGTCACTTACGTAAGTTTTGAGGCTCTTTTCAACCTTAGCATAGTCGCCAGCGCTAACCGTGCGGCTTAATACTTCATCAATCTTTTGCTCCTTGCCATTAGTGAAAGCATCATTAATGACAATCATCTCATTTTCAAAGCGCGTTCCAGCCGTAGCATTGTTGATAATTACTCCTATAATAAGTGCCGCAACCAAAGCTAATCCGCACGATATTAGCATGATTTTGTTTGAACGGCGTGCACCGGACTCTTGTTTTTTACTCATTTCAAACACTCCTCCACGAATGTATATTTATTTAATTATAACAAACTACAAGGCAAACTGCGAGTTATAGAGGTCGGCGTAGAAGCCGCCCTTAGTCATCAATTCCTTATGGTTACCAGTCTCAACAATATTACCTTCGTTCATAACGAGAATTAAATCAGCATTCTTAATTGTTGATAGGCGGTGTGCAATAATAAATGACGTACGACCTTCCATAAGCTTGTCCATAGCCTTCTGAACCAATTCCTCAGTACGAGTGTCAACATTTGACGTCGCCTCGTCTAGAATCAAGAATGGTGCGTCCTCAACCATACCACGCGCAATGGTAATCAGCTGCTTTTGACCAGCCGAAATTGCTTCGTTTTCGGCTACTTCCGTCTTTAGACCCTTCGGTAATGTTTTAATAAAGTGGCTAAGACCGACCGTATCACAAATCTCCAGAATTTTTTCGTCACTGATATTCTTGTGGTTGTAGGCGATGTTTTCGCGGATAGTACCACTAAACATCCAGGTATCTTGCAATACCATCGTAAATAGTGAATGTACGTCCGCACGCGTCATGTCCTTTGTCGAAATGCCGTCAATCCGAATATCACCATCAGTGATGTTGTAGAACTTCATTAAGAGATTTACCATCGTGGTCTTGCCGGCACCAGTCGGACCAACGATAGCTATCTTTTGTCCAGCCTTTGCTTCTGCTGAAAAATCTTTGATAATTATCTTATCGTCATCGTAACCAAAACGAACATGATCAAAAACAATATCACCCTTAATTGTGTCCTTATTGATCTTATTCTGAATACTGCGTTCATCTTCCATCTCTTCTTCGTCAATGAATTCGAAGACTCGCTCGCTAGCTGCCGCAGCTGGTTGTAGTCCGCCTACCGCCTGCGCGATGCGAGAAAGTGGAGAAGAGAAGAGACGTACATAAACCATAAAGGCTACAATTACGCCAAAACTAATTGCGCCATTCATTGTCAGCAGCGCACCGGCCACGCATACCGCCACATAACCTAGATGACCAGTAAAAGCCATGATTGGATGCATTAAGCCGGATAAGAATTGGCTATGTTGATTTGCGAAGCGAATTTTTTTATTGAGAATGTCGAAACGCTTATCGGATGTAGCCTTACCATCATAAGCTTTTACTACTGTAATACCAGAATATACTTCTTCAATATGTGCATTGATATTTCCAAGCTCAACCTGACGCATTGTAAAGTACTTCTGTGAGCGCTTTAAAATGGTAGCCATAAAGGCAAAGCCAAATAGACTAGTTAATACTGCCACGAGTGCCATTGTCCAGTTCGTAATAATCATCATCACTAAAGCACCAAGCAACAACGAACCCTCGCCGATAATTGTACCGAAGGA
>JAEEGL015487131.1_pt1 | contig 10908 bp, 16 predicted proteins | sample 9134231 | NCBI WGS metagenome assembly JAEEGL01 (sample SAMN16246548, study PRJNA631951) | gut metagenome | biome: gut microbiome; feature: rumen; material: fiber-attached | host: Bos | place: Iran: Karaj | collected 2018-10
ATACTTCATTGTAGAAAAGCATCTGTTGGAACGGTTTCATTAGAAAAAGCTCAGCCAGTTATAATAAATGACGAAAATAATAATCCGTTATTTGTTGTAATGCATAATGGAACAATTTATAATTATAAAGAATTGGCTAAAAAGTATATTCCAGATATTGATATTACTGGAATGACTGATTCTCAAGTAATGACTCATATCTTTTTCCATGCTGGTTATGATGTTTTAGGTGAATATAATGGTGGAGCTGTATTTATGATTCTTGAATATAGAGAAGATCCAGTTAAGATATTGTTTTGGCAAGGTGCTTCTAAAACTTCTGAGTATTTAACTACTGTTACAGAAGAAAGACCTTTAAATTTTGTTCTAACAAATGATAATGAACTTGTATTTTCTTCTGAAAATACGTTTTTGTCTGCGTTGAGACCCAAATCTAAAATCTTTAAAATAAAGAGTAATTGTTTAGCTGAATTTACAGATGATCTTTATGTTTATAAAGAATTCGATCGTTCTAAATGTAGTCAACGTGAAGTTGTAAAAACTTATACACCAGTATATTCTCCAAACTATAATTCACCTAGTAATTATAATTATGTCTCTTATTATAATAACAATGATGACAAAAGTAAGAGTAACAGCAGCGGTTCTATATTTAAACAAATAATAGGTTCCATGTATGATGGAAAATGTCGTGTTGATTCTGAAGTATTACATGGCAAATATATTGTTTCTGAATATGGCTTTGTATATGATAAAGAAAGTGCCGCAAATTATTCTAGAACTTGTCATGATATGTATTTCTGGAATGGTATTTTATTAAAGAATCAAGATGCATTTATGTATTTACAGAAATTTTATGAGACTTATGGCGACTTTACAACTCCAAAACAAATGTTTGAGTATTGCGAAGATTTGATTCTTTATCTTTCTCCGTATCCTTATGAAAGACTAATAAAGAATTCTGTGTCTGAAGTTAGAGAGATTGTTTCTCCTGTTGGTGGTCATGCTTTCTCTGGAGACTTGATATTCCCATTTTGTACAACTTGTCAGAAATTTACAAATGGTATTTATCAAAGTGGAAGGACTATAACTGTGTATGATTCTTTGAATGCTTGGAAAGCTCACAAGGATGATGTTTTGGATTTAGATGTTCTTTCAAATGCAACATTTTAATAATTTAGTATGAGAGTATTTAATGAATTTACAAGAAGATTTTGTAGCAAAACTCTTGTTACAAGATGTATCACAAATATTTATGATGATTATATAGAATTTGGGTATTATCCAAGGGGTACAACTGATTTAACGCCAATATTATTTAATTATTCTAAAAATCCAGATCATGATGAGTGTGATGTTATACAAATAGTTAATAATGAAAATAATTTAAAGAAATTAGTATTTTCTAATTTATCTGGCTATTATATCATTCCATCTCAATTTTCTGAAAAATTATTATTTAGACATATTAATACAAAAGGAAGAGGTGGTTTCCCATATTCTTTTCGTAGATATTATGAAGCACTTGAAAGTTTTAATATATTTGATGGAAAGCAAGTAGCTGTTAATAATATAGAATATAATTTATCTAAATATTTGAAATATACATTTGGTTTGGAATTTGAAACTTCTTGTGGATATATACCAGAAAATCTTTGTTTTCGTGATGGTCTTATTCCTTTAAGAGATGGTTCTATTGGAGGTCTTGAATATTCTACTGTTGTATTAGATGGTAATAAAGGATTAAACCTTTTAAAACAGCAAACAGATACTTTAAATAAATATACCTTCTATAATAAAGAATGTGCATTGCATATTCATCTTGGTGGGTTCCCTGTTAATGAAAAGTATATATTTACTTTATATTGTATTTGTGTTTGTCTTGAAAGAAATCTTATCGAATTTATTCCAAGATATAGTTTCAAAACATCATTATATAAGAAAACAGAAAAGGATTATTGTAATGAATTACCAAGAGTTGGAACGTTTAGTCAATTATATCAATATATTGCAGAAAAGAAATATAATGGTTCTTTGATTGAACCTCATCCACATGATGTTGAAAGAAATCATAAATGGGATTGTCATTCAAGATATGTTTGGTGTAATCTATTAAATATGGTTTGTTTTGATAAATGTAAAACTGTTGAGTTTAGATTTTTAAGACCAACATTTAACTTTAATAAAATATATCTTTGGTTGACAATATTTAATGGTATTTTACTTTATGCAGAAAAACAAGCAAAAAAGCTTGAAAGTAAAAGTGACGAAAGGATTATAAATACTATTTATGAATCTAAATTAACTCTTTCATCTATAATGCATGATGTATATCCTGAATCTTTTGCTAAAAACATTGATTTAGGACTTGATAAATTACGTGTTGTAGTTGAAAATCAAAGCAATAATGAAGATTATTGTGGTAAGGATACATTCTTTGATGATGAAATATTTACAGATATATTCTAATGACGTACTTGGAAATAGACGAAGACATAGATCGTCTTGTCAAAGAACTAGACGATCTTCATATTTATGATCCTCATCTTGATTCAATATCAGATGAGGATTTTTATAAATTATTAGAAAAAGATTTAGAGGATTTTTTAATTGATATTAATAATAATTATGAAGTACAAGAAGAAATTACAGAGGCTTGCTGAAAAGCAAAAATGGTGGGATTCTTTATCTCAGAATGATAAAAATGCAATGAAAAGACCTGGTTCAATTAAAACTAAATAATTATGGCTAAGAATATTAAAGAGAAAGAAATCGAATGGGTTGATGTTCACAATGATGAACTTATGATTAAACTTGGTATTAGAAACCCAAATATAGAACCAAGAGATCCAAGTGTATGGACAAAAACACCAAAAGAGAAGAAAATACTTAGAAAACTGAGGAATATTCATAAAAGAACTCCTCTTGGAGCAAAGAGAAGTAATAATAATCATGGTGTTTTACTTGTTTATATTAAGCCAGATATCAACAACGCTATTAAAGTTATTAATGGTGTTCCTGATAAAGGAACAATTAAAACAACATTCTCCTTTATATGTAATAAATATAATATAAAGGATATTATTAACGATATGAAAAATAAATATTCAGTTGTAAAATATAGATGGAATGGGAGCGATTATTTATGCAGATGAAAATGAAGATGTTTTAGTTGAACTTTCTCATCTTTTTATATATGAAGTCGATATTCAAATGATTGATAAAAAAGGTACAGATTTTAGTTCGTTTGAATTTAGAAGTCGATTTTTTCTTGGTATAAATGATAAAATAACTAAAACATTTTCTAATTATTCTATAACAAAAGAGATAACTCTTGTAGCTGCACCAGAAGGTTGGCTAGTATCAAATAATTTTCACGAAGTATGAAGGAAAGAATAGTTTACAAATCTGATTCATTTACCGATTATGAAGGTAAAGATCATAAAATCATTATGGCTGCTGTTAGTAGACCAGTAAATGATATTATTGTTACAACGGGTGGTAAGAATAAAGATGGAATTGCATTTTGCGATCTTACTAAACATAAATGTATTAAGAAAGTATTAAGTATTGGAGTTGCAATATGTTCACCAGAAGATAAATTTGATGAGAATATTGGAATGAAAATAGCTTATGCAAAGGCAGTTAGTAATAAATGTCTCATCAAGCTATATGTGCTTTCTCCTGGAATGATTAATACACAAATGGTTGATGCTCTGATTAATCAGGAAATTTCTTATATTAAGAATAACCCTCAAACATGTATTAAAGGATATAGGGATTCTTATAATAAGTATTTGAAAGAAAAGGAAAATAAAAGAATATTTAATTCCTTAACTGCTGATCAAAAGAGTATTGTTGAAGCTTATAATAGTTTGTCATCTGCTATTAAAGATAAAGTTAAGAAATTCTTTAAATGAAAAAGAGTTGTATAATTATAATAATCCTGTTAGTAATCTCATTGATTACTAATGGGATTATGTTTTATAAAATTAAAAATACAAAGCCTATTTATATACATGATGTTGATACAATAGAGAAAGTTATTGATAATATTAAGTATAAAATAGACACTTTGTTAATTAAGGTTAAAGATGATAAAAAATATTTAAATGAACTTGAAAATAAATATAAACAGGACTATAATAGTATTAGTAATCAGTCTACTGATTCCAATTACGTCTTTTTCAAAAGATATATTGAGTCACAACGAGAAAGAGGACTCTTTGATAATAATAACTGAATCAGAGCTGAGAGATATTAATATTATCTTTTTAGAACACTCTAAATTACTAAAACAAAATGAGGTCCTTAACAGTCAGATTTTAAAATTAGAAGATGTCATAGTTGGTTATAATCAAATAGATTCTTTAAGAATAAAAGAGCAGAATATTTTAAATGGTATTATTGAACAGCAAGCTAAGGATAATAAAAAATTAAATAAAAAATTAAAAAGAAGAAAAACTGTTAGTAATATATTTATAATATTGTCTGCAATCTTATCAACTTTTATAATTGTTGATGCTTTATAAGAAATTTGTATTTGATAGAGATAAGGATGGTTTAAAATATCAATATCCAGAAAGAAGTTGTAAATATTGTTGTTTTAATCCATGTATTAAGTTCTATGATGATTTAGGTTTTAAGGCTCTTGATGTAGATTTTGCAAAGTATGGTTGTTTTGATTATGAAGAATTATGACTATTTATGCAGAATTAGTAGAGCAAAGGGAAGATATTGGTGGCTACATCACCTATGTCTTTAAAATTTTAGATAATGATAATATTCAACAGATAGGTACGAGTTATTTAATGTGTGTAAGATATCCAAACTGGGAACACTGTGAAGTGTCTAAAGGTGATAAAGGATTCTTAAATATTAAAGAAGTACAAGCAGGTAAAGATACATGGTTTGATGGAGGAGATTATCACTTTTATAGATATGATGACATTATATTTCTTAAGTTTATAAAAGAATCTCCTCAAATAACAGATAAAATAACATTTTAATTTAAAGTTAATCGTATGAATATACTAAAAGAAAGACTGATGGAAGCAATTGAAACAAAAAATGCTACGAATAATACTATGGAAGATGATATTACTACTTATGTTTGGAAAGGTCCAAAAGAAATGCTTAATGGACAAAAGTTCCAAGATAAAATTAAATTAATTGATGCTGCTGATGAACAATTGATAGCATTTTATGATCATTGTAAGTCTATGCTTTATAGTAAAGATGTACTAAATCCTGGTAGATATGTATTGATTGAGAAAATCCAGGAAGATAGAGAAAAGTGTAATGCTGAATTGTATATAAGATATCTAGAAGGTATCTATAAGCCAGAAGATAATCGTTCTAAGAAACTTAGAAGATTTTATCTTGATGATTTGAATAAATATCTTAGTACCCATGCAGATCAAATTCCGCCAGAGAGATATAAAGATGTTTATATTTCTGATATAATGGATGATGTTCCAATGGAATTTTCAAGACTTACTGTTGACTTGGTAAGGAATGCTGCTAAAAGTGATTTGGGTACAATTAATAGGAAACCTATTACGCTTAATTTCCTTGTTAAGCTTGGTGTATGGTTTGACCAAGACGAAATAAAGGATTTAAATGAAATTGATGAGAATACTGGAAAAAGAAGAGATCGTATTGATGTTGTAAAAGAGAGACTTGGTCTTAAACCAACAGTAAGACTTAAATCCAATGATAGAGGATTAAGTTATCGTGAACTTCGTTCCATGGTAAAGCTTAAGAATGCTAAGTTTGAGAATATGACAACTGAACAATTATATGTTTATAGAGAAAAGGTTTCGTATAGACTTGAAGACAGTTGCCTTGCTCAAGCTAAAATGTGGGAAGAAAAAATGGCTGAAATAGAAAAGGTAGCTAAGTCTCGTGGTTGGAGTTTTGAAGAAGAATGACTCGCGATGAGAGGCAAAATGAATGTGTAAAGAATTGGGTTAAAAGTAGATGTGTTGCGAGTATTATAGCTCAGACTGGATTCGGAAAAACCAGAATCGCTATAAAAGCAATTACTTTACTTATTAAAAAGAAATTTCCTGATTTGTCTGTATTAATAATTGTTCCAACAACTAATTTAAAAGAACAATGGGAAAATAATTTAAAACAATTTAATCTTGATAAACATTGTAAAGTTGAAATTATTAATACTGTTATTAAGACTAATTGGGAAGTCGACATGTTAGTTTGTGACGAAATTCATCTATATGCTTCAAGAACATTTAGTGCGATTTTTACTTGTGTTAAATATAAATTTATTTTAGGATTAACAGCTACATTTGAAAGATTGGACGGTAAACATAAAACAATAGAGAAATACTGTCCAATCTGTGATAATGTAACTCTTGCAGAAGTAATAAAAAATCATTGGATAGCTAATTATACTGAATATTTAGTATTGTTAGATGTAGATAATCTTGATGAATATAACAAAATTCAAAATGAAAATACATATCATCTTGAATATTTTGGACTTGATTTTAAATTAGTTATGTCTTTATGTGGTAAAAATGCACATATTAAAAGAATGGAATATGCTAAAGCTTTATGTGCAAATTATAAAGGTAAAGATTTTGAACTCGTGTTCAAAAATACTTTAAGTCAAGTTACAAAACATGCAGTTGGTTTTATGAGAACAATGGCAGCAAAAAAATTATTTATTAATAATCATTCAAAAAAGCTTGATGTTGCCAATATGATTATTGAACATAGATCAAAATCAAAGATTATTACATTTTCAAATAATATTAAAATGGCAGAAGCTATAAAATATGGTCAAACATATTCTGGAAGAGATTCTAAAAAAAGAAGTACTGAAATATTAAATGATTTTAATGATGTTGAGTATGGCGTTATTAATTCGTCTAAAAAATTAGTTACAGGTGCTGATATTAAAGGAGTAAATTGTGAAATTATTTTAGGACAAGATTCTTCTCAAACAAGAGCTACCCAAATTCTTGGGCGATCAATAAGAGTTGAAGGTGATAAATGTTCTGAAATATTTAATGTCGTAATTAATGATACCGTTGAAGTAAAATGGTTTGAAAATAGTCATAAAGGAAAACCTTATATAAAAATTGATGTAGATAATCTTCTGAAAGTGTTAAATTATGAACAATTTGATACTTATAAGAGACCGTCTACATATTTTACTTATAGATATTAATATGATACCAGAAAGAATGTTAGAACTAATTATATTGCAAAATATAATTAAAAAAGATGTTCAGATAGATAGAGAAAAATATAATAAGAAGGATATAATGAGAAGATATATCTCTCTTAAGAAAGAGTTTTTAGAACCATACAAAAAGTAATTCAGTTCGTGAGAATATAAGGCTTTTTGGGATAGATAATTATTTTTTAATATTTAATATGTAATTATTTGTCTAATTGTGATATTAATGGAGAGTTAGAGATGATGGAAAGATATCTCATAACTCCTAATGAATTATTTGTGTTTCAATTATTGCTAAGAATTAAAGATAAGAATAATCTTAATGATTTGATAAGATTTATTCGCGTTGATGAAAACAAGCAAGTATTTAGAAATTGTTTATATTCACTTCAAGCAAAAGGAGCAATAGTTAAAACATATAAAATACCAAATGAAGGTGATGATTATAATCCTTCAGAAATTCCATTAAATACTAATTTCTTTAAAAACTATGTTAAATCATCTTCTGAATTAGGAGAGGAATTATTTGATATATATCCTTATTTTGCTAATATTAATGGAGTTTTAACTCCAATACGTTCTATTAGTAAACACTTTAATTCTATAGATGATGCATATAGATTTTATGCAAAAAGTATAAAATGGAATATAGACTTACATAATCATATATTAGATTTGGTTAAATGGGATCAAGATAATAGTCATCTTATTGTATGTAGTTTTTCTTCTTTTATTATTAATAGATTATGGGAAACTATTGAAGCAGCAAAAAATGGCGAACATATGAATATTAATTATGATGCTATTAAAATGCTATGATAGTTGAGTCATTATTAGCTGATATTGATAGAGGAAGAGACGGTTTTGTACAAGGACTTAATATGGGAATGCCAAAACTTGAAAGTGTAATAGATGGTGTTATTCAATCTAATTATACTGTTATATTATCACATTCATCAACTGGTAAAACAAGTTTTGCTTTGTATTCATATGTATATAAGCCAATAATGGATACTCTTGATAATGATAATTTTAAAGTTGTTTATTATTCTTTAGAAATCTCTGCTGAATTACTGATGGCTAAATTATTGTCATTATATATATTTGAAAAATATCAAATAGAGATATCTGCTAAAGAATTATTGTCAAGAAAGAAAGGTTGTATATTAAGTGATGAATATTATAACATTGTTAAAGAATGTATACCATGGCTTAAGAAAGTTGAATCAAAGCTTATCATATTTGATAAAGGTTTAAATGCAGAAATTTTATATACAACATTATTAAATACATTGAAACAATTTGGAACTTTTTCTGAATCAAATAACAGAAAAATATATGTGCCAAATAATCCAAAGCAAATTATTAATGTTGTAATTGATCATATTTCTCTTGTACAACCATCAAATGGAAGAACTCTTAAACAAGAAATTGATACCATTTCTGCTTATCTTGTAACTATTAGAAATAGATGTAAGATTAGTCCTGTTGTTTTAATGCAAGCTAATAGAAATTCTACATCTATGGATAGAAGAAGAGAAAATTTATCTAATCTAAGAGTAGAAGATGCCAAGGATTCCGCATGCCCGATACAAGACGGAGACGTCGTAATTACATTGTTTAGTCCGCATAGAGACCAGCTTGCAACATATCATGGATATGATATTAGACAACTTGGCGATAATTTTAGAACTATTGGAATATTAAAGAATAGATATGGAGAAAGTTCTTTAGAAATAGCATCTGCATTTTATGGTAGGTGTGGTATATTTGCAGAAATTCCAAAACCAGATGAAATATATGATTATAGTAAATATCAAAGTACAGATTGGTTAATTAATTCAGATTATGAAAATGAAACAAATGGTTTAAATTTTAAATTTTAATTATGAGTATTGTATTACCAACAAAACCTCTTCCAAAAGAAACTTCAGATCCTAGAAATTTAATAATATATGGTGTGCCAAAAGTTGGCAAAACATCATTATTATCAACGTTAGATGGGCTTCTATTAATCGATTAAATAAAAAGGTCGCATATATTAGTAATAATATATTGAAAACTCTCTTAATAGTGGAACGTCCTTATTTATTAAGATATTTTTATAATTAAATAGATTATTTTTATTTATTTAGATAATTTTATATTAATAAATTAAGGAAAACCATATACCAAGTATGATATTTGATAATTTAAATGAGGAACAGAAACAAAAAGTAATCCAATTAGAAACACTAAATTCAAAACATGAAGTTGTTGAAACAAGAATATTTCGTGATATAGAAAAAGAAAATGAGCATTATGTAGTTATAGAAGAAATATTAAATATTTGTAAGAATAAATTTACAGATAAAATTATGTATTTTCATTATTATATAATTTTGTGTAAATTTTGTGGGCATATTAAAAAAATATATACATCTTCATTTACTAATATATATCATGAATGTTTAGGATGTAAATCAATAAATCATATAAATTCCTTTATAGGTTATGAAAATGATTTATACAAAGTGTTAGGATATGATCATAAAATAGAAACAAAGTCAGGTTCTTGTAAACTTTATTATAAGGTTATTTGTAAAAAATGTAACACAGAACAAATTTTAAGAAAAGATGCAATTTTAGATATTTCTAGAAAATGCTGTATTCATTGTAAGGGTAATGGTGTTATTCCTACAATTAAAGCCCCTTTAAATGTTTATAGATATTATTATATACATGGTGCTCTTAGTAGAGACCTAGAATGGGCATTAACACCAGATGAATTTGAATATCTAATTAGTCGTGATTGTTTTTATTGTGGAGAAAAACCTAGATCAATTCAACATTTAAAAAGATATACAAAAGTAAAGCAACAACTTTTTGTTAATGGAATAGATCGAATTGATTCTTCAAAAGGATATTTTTTAGAAAATTGTGTTCCTTGTTGTACAATGTGTAATAGAATGAAGTCAAATTATTCATATAGAGATTTTATAAATCATGTACATAAAATATATGAATATCATAAAGGTTCAACGACTATCGAAAAGGCATCAAATGATGAAACTTAGTAGAGTACACCATAAGCGTATGATGGTGGAAATGGAGAGATTCTTTTTTTTATAAAGAATCAGATATAGTCTAATCTTAATAGTAATATTAAGCTGTTGAATAAACAGTGTATCATGTTGCGAATCATATAGAATATAAATGCTTGAGCAAGGCTCAAAATATGTAGAAGCTCTTAAAATTAACATTAACACTTATCAGGATTTAATTGAGTTGTGTAAGGAAATAAAGAAAGCTGGATGTCCTTATAAATTTATAGCTATTGATACTGTAACCGCTCTTGAAGAAATGGCTAAACCATTAGCTTTAAATATGTTTAAGCAAACACCAATGGGAGCAAATGATAAAACTACAACAGATATTACCACATTGCCCCATGGAGCTGGTTATGCATTTTTAAGAAATGCTCTTGAAAGATTGATTGATATAGTATCAAAAGTATGTGAAAATGTTATAATTGTTGGTCATGTTAAAGATAAAGCTTTGGCAGATTCTGAAGCATCTGAAATTGGTTCTGTTAAAGAGCTCGATTTGTTAGGAAAAACCAATCGCATATTATCTGCACGTTCTGATGCTATAGGATTTGTTCATAGAGATGCGGATAATAATCTTTGCATTAATTTTATGAATAATGGTGAAGCAAC
>JAEEGL016081936.1_pt1 | contig 10908 bp, 8 predicted proteins | sample 9134231 | NCBI WGS metagenome assembly JAEEGL01 (sample SAMN16246548, study PRJNA631951) | gut metagenome | biome: gut microbiome; feature: rumen; material: fiber-attached | host: Bos | place: Iran: Karaj | collected 2018-10
CACGTTATTACGTTATTTCCCATTAATCTCCTTAGCTCTTTGCATGGTGATGCGCTCATTGCCTAGGAAAGCTACCACAAAGGCATCGGCAAAGCCTTTCTCCCGTACAGCCTTTTGATACTCGGCGGCTTCGCGTGCCGACGAGAATCGCCCGGTGGTGTAGCATATAATGTTTTTCTGTCGGTAGGTCTCATAGTCGGTGATGCCCTTAAACTCACGCGCGTTGGACTTAAGCATCTGTGTGCTGGTCATAAATTGCACTTTATACACAGCCTCTCGGCTGCTAGACGTAGCGGCAACGGCAGGTGTTTCGTTCGTTGAAGGTTCAACGTTCGTCTCAGTAGGAATAGGCTGTGTCGCAGTCTCCTTAGGCTCATCCATAGGCAGTGGGGGTTCCACATGGGTCTGTGCCGTCGAGGGTATCATGGTCGAGGGTATCGAAGGCTCTTCTTTCTGTTTCACCTGTTCGGGCGTATCCTGTTGGACAGCTGTTTCGGGTGCTGTTGTCGGCTGCACTGGTGGGTTCACCTCCTTTTTCTTGGGGCTCTTGTATCCTTTCAAATCAATCTTGAGGTCGGTGGGTGCCTTGGTGCCTTCGGTCTGGCTCTTGTATGCCACAAAGGCCTTAAAAATACTCACCACGATGGTTGCCTGTCCCTCGTCCGACATCATGTACTGTTCCTCCTCCGGGTTGCTGATAAAGCCCACTTCGGTCAGCACTGCGGGCATAGCAGTCTTATACAGCACAAATATAGTCGTCTGTTTCACACCGCGGTCTATCGTCTTGATGGCGCTCCGATATTGGTCTTGAATCAGGCCGGCAAAGTCGAGGCTCTTGTCGAGGTATGCGTTTTGATACAGCGACAGCATCACGATGTTCTCGGGCGAGTTGGGGTCAAAACCCGCATAGTCGCTGTTGTTCTTATAGTCTTTTTCCAGCAGCATGTCGGCGTTCTCTTTCTTTGCCACCTCTAGGTTCGCTTTGCTTTGCGACAGTCCCATTACATACGTCTCCACACCAGTGGGGGTGCTATTCGTCCACGAGTTGCAGTGTATCGAGAGAAAAAGGTCTGCTTTGGCACGGTTGGCTATGCGGGCACGCTCCGATAACGCCACGTCCACGTCGGTGGTGCGGGTATAGATGATTTTCACGTCGGGATAGTTGTCCTCAATCAGCTTTCCCAGCTTGAGGGCAAGCGACAGCGTGATGTTCTTTTCTTGGCTTTTTCTGCCGACAGCACCCGGCTTGTCTCCCCCGTGACCAGCGTCAATTACAACAGTTTTGACCTGTCCCGTGGCTTTTTTTTGTGAAAAAACAGCTCCATTTATGCAAACCAGCACAATAAAAAGGGCAAGTAAGCGTTTCATTTTCAATCGTATTTTTTTAGTTTTCAAAAAATGCGCAAAAGTTGGTATCTTTGCAGTTTCAAACTGCAAAGATACGAGTAAAATCGGAAAGTGAAAAAAAATATGTGGAAACTTTTGAACATCTGTTTGTTAGTCTTTTTTCTAGGACTGACCAATAGCGCTTTTCCACAGGTCGATTCTACGTTTTCGCAGGCTAAAAAACCATTTTTACCCTCCTTAATTTTGCCTTCTCACCCCGATTCGACTGCTCTCCAGCCCGATTCTTTGCAAAAAAAATCATCCGTCGCCCTTACCATCTCTGACTCTCTCGGTGTTCGTGATTCTCTTGGCGCCCCCGACACTCTCACCGATGCCAACTCCCTTGCCGACTCCTTGGACGCCGCCGCTGATTCTTTGCCCGATTCCTCCCATGTTAGCTCCCTGCCTCTCATAGGTAATTCTCCCAGTGCCATCACCAGCATCGTCCATTATCAGGCCGAGGACTCCATCACCTTCGATGTCAACAAACGCAAGGCACAGCTTTACAACAAAGGTAAGATTGAGTACGAAAGCATGGAATTAAAGGCCGACGAGATACGGGTCGATTTCAACACCCAGATGCTTGATGCCCAGCATGTCACCGATGCCAACGGCAAACCCATCGGCAGACCTTTCTTCAAGGAGGGCGATGCCGAATACGTGGCAGACACCATTGCCTTCAACTACAACACCAAGAAGGGCATCATCTCAGGCGTCATCACCCAGCAGGGCGAAGGCTTCCTGCATGGCTCAAGGGTGAAAAAGATTAGCGACTCCATTATGTATCTCAACGGCGGACAATACACCACCTGTAACTACTCCCATCCCCATTTCGCTATCAATTTCAGCCACTCCAAGCTCATCACAGGCGACAAGATTTTCACTGGCCCAGCCTATGTCACCATCGAGGACGTCCCAACCCCGCTGGTGCTGCCCTTTGCCTTCTTCCCCATGCAGAAGGACCGCACTTCGGGCATCCTCATGCCCAACTATGGTTGGATGAACAATCGTGGCTACTACCTCAAGGACGGCGGTTACTACTGGCCCATCAACGACATGCTCGACCTCGCTCTCACCGGCGAGCTCTACACCAACCTTAGCTGGGCTGCCGAAGCTAAGAGTAACTATTATGTACGTTATAAATTCAAGGGCGATGTGGATGTTCGTTACGGTATCACCAAGGAAGGCATCCCGGGCGATAGTGCCACATTCAACAAGTATAGCGACTTCAAACTGGTTTGGAAACACGACCAAGATGCCAAAGCCAATCCCCGTAGCCGTTTCTCCGCCAACGTCAACCTACAGAGCCGCAACTACAACAAAAATACCACTAATCGCAACGACTACTTCAACAGCACCACCACCTCCAGCATCTCCTACACCGCCCAGCTCGGTGGCGGATTCAACTTCGCCGCTTCGCTCCGCGAATCCTACAATGTCCAAACGGGTCTCATCAACCTCAAACTGCCCTCCCTCTCGCTCAGCTCCACCACCTTTTATCCCCTGCGTCGCAAACAGGTGTCGGGTTCTTATCGTTGGTACGAAAACATCTCGCTCTCTTACACCTTCTCCGCCGACAACAACATCACCTCGCAGGACTCCGACCTCTTCAAGCTCACCACCTTCAACAAGATGCAGTACGGTATTCAGCATGCCGTTCCCCTCAGTTTCTCGCAAAAGGTGCTCAAATACTTCAACTGGACCAACTCGGTCAGCTACAACGAGCGCTGGCATTGGAGCACCATCCGCAAGTCGTTCGACACCGTCGCCAACACCACTGTCATCGACACCGTCCGTGGCTTCCGCGCCAACCGCGATGTCAGTTTCACCTCATCACTCTCCACCCGCATCTATGGCATGTTCAACTTCAAGTACGGTCCCGTTCGCGCCATCCGGCATGTCATCAATCCATCTGTGTCGTTCAACTACCGCCCCGACTTTGGCGACGCCCGCCTCGGCTGGTGGCAGTCCTACACCGACAACACCGGCTACGTTCATCGATACTCCATCTTCGAGCAGAGCCTCTACGGTGGTCCCAGCGACGGACGTTCGGGTCGTGTCAATTTCGGTATCGGCAACAATCTTGAAATGAAGGTGAAAAACGCCAAGGACACCGTGACAGGGGTACGCAAGATTACCCTGCTCGAAAATCTCAGTTTCAACATGAGCTACGACCTCGCCAAGGACTCCCTGCGGTGGTCCGACCTCAGTGTCTCTGGCCGTACCACACTCTTCAAAAACCTCGTGCTCAACTATTCTGGTTCCTTCAGCCCCTACTACATCGACAGCGCGGGACGTAAGCACGACCAGTTTATCTGGAAGGTACAGAACAAACTGCTGCAAAAAAACAACTCCACCTGGAGCACCCAGATATCCTACAGCATCAACAATTCCACCTTCAAGGAGGGCAAAGGCGGCAAGCCTGGCAGCAAACCTCGTGGCGAGCAGATTGTGCCACCGGTCTTGCAAACTCCCTTCAACTACAACCCAGCCCTGATGATGGGCTCCTATGCCGATTTCTCTATGCCGTGGAACCTCTCCTTCAACTACACCCTCAGCTACGTTAGCACCTATGTCGCTGCTCAGTTCAACCTCAAGAAGGAGGTAATCCAAACACTCAGCGTCTCGGGCAATGTCGACCTCACCCCCAATTGGAAGATTGCCATCACCACCGGCTACGACTTCGTCAACAAAGGCCTCTCCTACACCTCGCTCGACATCTACCGCGACCTCCACTGCTGGGAGATGCGCTTCAATTGGGTCCCCTTCGGCTACTACAAGAGCTGGAACTTCCAAATCAACATCAAGGCCAGCAGCCTCAAGGATGTCAAATACACCAAGCAGCAGTCCTACCAAGACAATCAGGGCTACTACACCTATTAACCATTTAATCTCATTACCTATGTCGGAAAAACTCTATTACTCTATTGGCGAAGTGTCCCGTATGCTGGGCGTTAACCCCTCGCTTCTGCGCTACTGGGAAACGGAGTTCCCCACCATACGCCCGCATAAAAACAGCAAAGGGACACGCTACTACACCCCCGACGACATCGCGCTACTGAAACATATCTACCACCTCTCGCGCGATTGTGGCTACACTCTTGAAGGTGTCAAGGAGCAAATCCGAAAACAATACTCTAATGACACCTCCATGCAGGTAACCCAAACCCTCATCGAGGCAAAACAATTTCTCCTAGAACTTAAAGCACAGCTCTAACACTTGTCCGACTAGTCTGACTAGTCCGACCCGTCCGACCAGTCTGACTAGTCCGACCGCTCTACCCCAGCACTGCCTGCAGCTCCGCGTCGTTGCGGTAGGTCATCTGGCGGAAGAGGTTCTCCTCGTCCTTCTGGCGCGTGATGCGCACTTGGTCGGCAACATACTGGCGTATGGTGTTGTAGCGTTGCAGCAATTGCTGCCACTGCTCCTCGTCAATCTTCCTCGTCATCAGCAGGTCGCACAGCGTGTGGTAGGCATGGCGGCGGCATAGTTCGGGATACTCCGCCCACCACTGGTCGTAACGTTCGTGTATCTCGTCCCAGCTGTTTATCTCGCCCTTTTCAATTTGGCCAATCAGTTGGTCAAGGTCGGCTTGTGGCACCAGCTGTCCGCCCAGGTTCACCCATTCGCGCACTCGCTCGCCCTCACCCAGTTGGGCTTCGGGCAGGGCATTATTCTCGCCGTCGTCGGTGAGGGTGTTCATGGCATAGTATATCAGCATCTCCTCGTATGCCTTATAGCCTTGGGCGGCCTTCAGCACCGTCACCTTGCGCTTGCCCTTCTCCATCCCGAAGGCCACCACCTCTATGGGCTCGGTCTTGTCGTGAGGACTTTGTGCTTTGGTCTGTAGGTAGGCCTGCTCGGTCCAGTATTTCAGTAGCTGGCGTCCGTTGACAATCTCCTCGGCAGTATCGGGTGCAAAAGGTGTGAATACGATGTGCTGTGCCTTCTTCTTGCGCTTGTCGCGTTTGGCAAACTTGGTGATATTGCGGTTCAGGGCATACATGTTGTACATCCACCAGTAGGCGGGCATCACCTCCAGGCGGTTCTTGCCGGGGTTGTTGTTCACCAGCGCAAAGGGCAGCGTGATGCTCAGTTCGGCAGGGTAGGCGCCCTTAGCCAGTAGGCAGTACGAGGCAAAACTCGAAGAATGCTTCAGGCTGGTGCACAGCCCGGGCCAGAAGCCGCGACCCGCCACTATCTCGTTGTCGGCGGTGCGTCCATTGTGGTTCGACCCCACCGTGCAGCCCGCGGCAAGATTGCTCTGCCCCATCACCAGCGAGGCTATGAGGAACGAATTGTTGTGGTGCTGCTCGTGGGCAGGGAAGATGATGTTGTTGCCCACCTCGCACCGCGCTATGGTCGAGTTGTCGCCCACCACCGTGTCGTTGAGGCGCACCCCGAACTCAAGGTGCACGTGCTCGCCCAGTACAAAGCGTTTGGCTATGCAGCCGTATTCGCATGTGCAGCCGTAGCCCACCACGCCGTCGGCCAGCACAAAGCAGTCCTCTATGCGGGTGGGGGTCTCCTCGTCCGACAGGACCGCCACGTTGTTCAGCGTGTGGGTGTTCTTTATCACGCAGTGGCTCCCCACGCGCCCATAGCCCCCCTCGCGGGTGGCAAGGCGTTGGCGTGTCATCACCTCCAGCCGCTCCACCATCTGTGCGTGGTCGCGATACTTGGCCCACAGATATGCGTCGCCGATGGTCATGCCGCCGAAGGGCATTATCTTGCGTCCGCCGTTCTCGTTCATGGGCTCTAGCCACGGATAGTCGTTGTTCATGCTCGGCGGGGTGGCGGTCATCTCGTCGATGTTAAACAGCAGACAGCCGTCGCCCACCCTGTAGCCGCTGAGCATCCTGACATTGTGCACTGCGCAGTGGTCGCCTATCATAGCGTTGGCTATCATGCAGTTGTAGATACCCTCGGGAAGATGCAGGTCGCCATCGTGGAGAAAACCCCGCTCCAGGGCTCCGAGGCACACCTGGCCCATAAAGACATTGTTGTATAAAAAATTGGCATCAAAGCCGTCGCCTACCAGCACTGCCGACCAATTCTCGGCACGGTTGCCGTGTTGTTCTAACTGCTCCACCTCTTGGCGGGTCAGTTCGCGGAAAGGACTTGTTTTCATAAACGAAATAAAGATTACAAATGATATATTGATATGATGTTTGAAAATGCAAAGTTAGGAAAAAAAATTGACTTATCAAAAAAAACACCCCCCGCAATCCTCGCCATACACGGTCGCCCACCATCTATCTCCCGCGCATAATATTGATTTAAAAGTAGATGACTTTCATTCTGTTGCTGTTGCCAATTTAAGGATTTAGTATTGTCGTAAGTCCGCCGGGCTTCCTTAATGGCTAGAAATTCCCCAAATTGGAAAGAAATAGTAGAGGTTACCAAAATAAGAACACAGTCCTAAGTCGCTCCAGTAGTCTTTAGGTAAGTTCTTGATGTTCCCTTTAGACAACCTCTGAAAATAGCCCGTTAGGACTTTTTGTTTAATAGAAGCTGAAATACAATGATATACGATGTTTAAGAAAAATTTTTTGTTTTTTGTTGCGTTTTTTTGCGAAATTTGCATCTAATTATACAAAGGCGAATGCGTTTGACTGCTATGACGGAAACAAAGATACAGGAGGAGTTTCTGGCGATGCTCACCCGCTGCGAGGGCATCATAGTGAAGGTGTGCCTAATGTTCGCCGACAGCGGCTCCAACGTCTTCGCCGACCTCTACCAGGAGATTGTCGCCGACCTTTGGGACGGCTATGGCAGCTACCGTGGCAAGAGCGCGGAGACGACGTGGGTCTTCACAGTCGCGCTACACACCGCCTGTATGATGCACCGCAAGCAGAAATGTCAGCCCTTGCTTGTGCAGCTCGACCCATCGCTAGGCGAATCCCTCGCCGAGGAACCTCCCAATCCGCTGTTGCAACAGCTCTACGCCCTAGTCGAGCAACTATCGCCTGACGACAAGCTGGTGGCGCACATGTACCTCTCCGAGATGTCTATCCAAGAGATGGCGAATGCGTTGGGGTGCTCCAAACGCACCGTGGACAACCGCATCAGACGTATCAAGCAGAAACTGAAAGAACTCAACGACGCAGAAAATAGACTAGGGGCCACCTCTATTAATTGCACGTAATTAAAGTCTCAAATTCTTATCAAATTCAAAATATGCAGTTTACAAATTCTCCAATTCTCTAATTCTTGATAAATAGAAATCCCCTAGGGGACATCTAAGAATACTAAAAAAACTAATAAAGTAGTTCTATACATTCGTTCTCATGTTTGCAGGAAGATTCATAAAATTAATTCGTTACATTTCTGTTACATTGCTTTGGCTCGGCAGAAAAAGCGAGCGTTCTCTGCTCTCACTTGCGCATTGTTAGATTCGTGCAATCCGTGTTCGAAAGTAATAAATAGAAGTTGCCATAAACTGTTTTAAATTTTCTAATTCTTGATTATAATAGTACCCGCCACAAGTAATAGAAAAATCCCGTTTTACCTTTAAAACTGAGTAATAATGGAAGAAAAGAACAAACCCACAATAGATGAAATGATTGAGGCATACCGCCAATATAGCAGGCGCATTGATGAGCTGTGCCGCCAACTCCCGCCGCCCAAGGTGGATTTTACTAAGCTGCCGCCCCCTTACCGGCATAGGGCTATGTCAGGCCGTATAAAAACACTCTCGTTTGCGGCTGTTGTCGCACTGATTCTGTTGCTGCTGCCTCTGCCCGATGCGATGGCCCTAAATAGGGGCGTCAACTACGAGGCAAGTGTAGAGGCGGTAGGGATTATGATTCGTAGTGTCAATAACTTTTGAATCAGCACGGCACCATGAAGAACACAGAAAAACTTAATAAGAGAGACAGGCTTATCAATACCCTCATCGTCATTGCTGTTATAGGTGGGGTGCTTGCTGTCAGATACCTGCCGCCGGCCATAGCCTATTGGCGAAGCAGCGAGGTGTACAAGCGCTACAGCCGTGTGGAGGGCGTGCGGGCCACCTATATCAAGGACTTCCGCGTGAACGACACGCTGACGATAGGGGTGACGCTGCTCGAGGCGACCACGGACTCGGGGTGGGCAGCGTTGCAGGAAGACTTTGGACTGCCGGTCATACCAAAGGAATACGAGAGGTATTTTTGTGAAGATAGCAATAAGGTGTCTATGAAAAGTTATCCAAAGAAAAATCCGCTATATTTGGAAAGGGATACGTTATTTGATGATTTGATTGTAGTATCGCGATATAAACACACAATTTGTCATTTTGAGATAAAAGATAAAGGTCATTCCGATCTGATTTTGTATAAACAATATGATGATAATATAAAAAGTGACATTAAAACTGAATAGCAATGAACAAAACATTAAAAAAAGTGGCACTCTTGGCAGTGCTGAGTATGGCGGCAGTAGGCTGCCAAAAGGAAACGAAAACTAGAAAGTGAAAATTGAAAAGTGAAAATTGAAAATTGTCTGCCGCCCAACTTCTTAGTTCTTAGTTCATACTTCTTACTTCAAAGGTTGTCTGCCGCGCCACATATCAACGTATCAACAAATCTCTTGTATGGGAAACAAAGAATGTAGGTCTAGAGGCGGTAATTGTAAATAAAATATGCAGTTATTAACAATTTAATACAATACAGTCATGAAAAAGAATATTTTGATTATTGCAATTTTGGGTATGCTGTTGCCGTCGATAGTGCGGGCGCAGCCCGACACGGTGCAGTGGGGGTATAACAAGTACCACTATTCGGTGTGGTACGACACGCTGCCCGAGTTCTATGACACCTCCGGCAGACAGCTGTGGCTACAGGGGACAGGAGGTGGACCATACCATGTGCTGGGGGTGCCACAACATGTGGAACGTCCGACACTGGTCTACGGGGTGGCGGTAACAGAACGTATGCCGAGTAGCAGCCTTTCTAGTCTTTGTCAGAATCCATGGCACACAGAGGAATATGTGTACCTGTTTCAGAAGGTGGGGGACACGTTGGTGCTAAGAGACTCGGTACGGTGGGACACCATCACGCCCAAGGTGATGAAGCTGGCGATGAACGCGGACACACAGCGGTATGGCTTTGAGAGGGTGAGGGTGTACGAGGCGTTATTCAAGAACCCGGTGTTGGTGGACTCGGTATTCTATACGGTGTCGACGAACAACGGGGAGGATGTCCCCTGCGGATCGGCATATTACGCATACGTGTACCTGCCGGTGGAACTGGTGTGTGTCTTTAACGGGGGCATGCTACACTATCCGCAATGGTGTCCGAAACCACAGTGGTGGCAGTTGAAGGTGTGGAATGTCCAGACACGGGAGTGGATAGAGTGGGAAGACTGGAACGGTCGTCCGGCAAACTCGCCGATGTTCGGCATACATTTTCCGATAGTGGACTATGTGGAGCTGATAGTGACCTCGGCTGACACTGCGATGGGCACGGCGGGTCCTGTGGCACACGTGGCACGAAACACGTCGCAGACCATCTACGCCACGCCGAAGCGCGGCTATAGGTTCTCACACTGGATGGAGGACTGGGGCATCCACGCCACGCGGAGCGTATACATAGCCCAAGACACGACGCGCTTCACGGCGGTGTTCGAGCCGAAGGAGCGGTACCGTGTCGATGGTCTGAGCGACGACGAGTCTGCTGGTCACGTGGAGGTGTACGACAGCGTGTACTACGAGGGAGATACGGCGGTGCTGGAGGCGTTTGCGGCGAGTGGGATGAAATTTAGGTACTGGAGCAACGGCAGCACGGAGAACCCGCTGCATATAGTGGTGGAGGGCGACACGACGGTGACGGCGCATTTCTCGCCGTTGGAGCTGTACCGCGTGGAGGGTGTGAGCTACGACACGGTAAAGGGCTACGTGGTGGGCGACAGCCTGGCATACGAGGATGACACCGCCACGCTGGTGGCGATACCGACAAGCGCCCGATATGTGTTCAGCAGCTGGAGCACGGGCGACACGACGAACCCGCTGCGGATAGTGGTGGTAAGCGACACGGTTGTGATGGCCTTTTTTGCCGGCAGCAACGTGGGCGTGGCGTCGGTGGGGAACGAGGGCAGGCCTTTCACTCTCAGTCCCAACCCGGCACGTGGTCAGGTGACGGTGACGCTGTCGGAGGACTTTCGCGGTAGCACACTGAGAATGCAGGACGCCGCAGGGCGCGAGGTGCTGCGCAGGGAGCTGCCGAGGCAGACGCAGGCATACACCTTCCGCGTGGCGGACTACCCGTCGGGCACCTACTTCGTGACCCTCACCACCGCAAAGGGCACCAGCACCCAGAAACTGGTAGTTGAAAATTGAAAGTTGAAAGTTGAAAATTGAAAAGTGGCTGCCGCCCAACTTCTTAGTTCATAGTTCTTACTTCTTACTTCAAAGGTTGTCTGCCGCAAATCATTATTTTTGAACACGAATGGCACGAATGACACGAATAAAGATTCGTCAGATTCGTGCGATTCGTGTTCAACGAATAATCATAGTTATACGAACACGAATAACACGAATG
>JAEEGL017007986.1_pt1 | contig 10908 bp, 5 predicted proteins | sample 9134231 | NCBI WGS metagenome assembly JAEEGL01 (sample SAMN16246548, study PRJNA631951) | gut metagenome | biome: gut microbiome; feature: rumen; material: fiber-attached | host: Bos | place: Iran: Karaj | collected 2018-10
ATCATCGCCATCATGGGTATGGATGAGCTTTCAGAAGAAGATAAGCTCACTGTTTACAGAGCACGTAAGGTTCAGAACTTCCTGTCACAGAGCTTCTCAGTTGCTGAGCAGTTCACAGGACTTCCGGGCAAATACGTTCCTCTTAAAGAGACTATCCGTGGCTTTAAGATGATCCTGGACGGCGAGTGCGACGACCTTCCGGAGTCAGCATTCCTCCTGGTTGGAACCATTGACGAAGTATTCGAAAAGGCTAAAAAGTAAAAGGAGCTACTATGTCTACATTTCATTTGCAGGTTGTATCCATGGATGGCCCCGATTTTGATGGCGAAGTCCAAAAAATACTACTGCGTACAATAGACGGTGATGTGGAGATCCTTGCAAGACACACCGATTATTGTACTGCTATTGGTATGGGCACGGCCAGGGTTACTATGGCAGACGGCACAGTAAAAAAAGCAGCCTGTATCGGTGGAATGCTTACGGTGATGAAGGGAGAAGTCAAGGTCTTTCCTACCACCTGGGAGTGGAGTGAAGAAATTGACCTCGAGAGAGCAAAGGCCGCAAAAGCAGTTGCCGAGGAGAGACTAAGTGATCAGCTTCTAGACAAGGAAGCCAGGATCAGGGCAGAGGCAAAGCTCTACAGAGCCCTTGTACGAATCGGCACCCACGGACAGGAACACGAAATACAATAAAACTAACTAGCTAAGGTCGGCTCAGAAAAACAGATTTTTCTGGGCTGACCTTTTTTTTCCTGAATCGTATAAAGTGAAAATGGCATTAAAAAGGAGAAGACATATGAACGGACATGAAAATATGGATAGCATAAACCTTCAGAGAAATCAGAATCATGTTTTCAATGAGAATGTTATTCATCAGCAGATTGTTGAGCAGCAGCCACTACATGCGGATCAGCAGAATATTCAGGTTCAGGGACAGATTGGTGTAAATGCTAACAGGAATCAGCAAAACATCATGGCGGACTTTGAGGTTTTAAATATGGCTGATTTTCAGCATCAGCCACAAGACCTTGATCCTGAGTTGATTGAACAGGGAAAATATGTTCCTCCCCATGCAATTCACAGAAACCTTTACAAGGCACTAAATAAAATATACGGTTGGAAAAATCTTAAGCAAAAAACGTCTCTGCCCCTTAGAAATGCAGTTGGAAAGCTCCTGGATGCAAAGACAAACAGTCAGGTGAGCTCTGCCCTGGAGGATATCCTTGACACTTCCATAAATTACATGAAGATCAATTCCGGCCACAGAAGTGTCTTTGGAAGCGGTGAAACAAGAAAAAATGATGTGAGAGCTCTTTTGTCAGAGATATCTGTATATGTGGCAAATAATACCGGTGAAGTAATGCGCGCCTACAGAACTAAGGTTGGAGCCCTTGGTGTCAGTTCCAAGTATGCTATAGCCCTGCAGGAGAACTATATCAGAGCCGTAAGGGACGTTTATAACGCAGAAATAGCAGGTAGAGAAAATCAAGAGGCAATATCAGTTAATCAGGCATGTGATAATGCAGCCGAAAGGCAGGCGGCATTGCTTGAAGAGATAAACGGCTGGGGAGGTATGAAAGCTAAAGCCCAGTCCATATTAGACAGAGAAAAACAGGATTTTCCCAAGGAACAGTTTGTTGAGGCGAATATCCTTGATGAAAATGTTATCAATATAAAGATTCCGGATATCAAGAGTCTTAATGAGTATGAACTCCTGACTAATCAGACTCTTCCGGATATGAGGGAGGGGGTTCTTAACAAACTTAAGCAGAACCTTAACTACCTTATTGCCACCGGAGGGATAGACGATGAAGAGCGGAAAAAAGAGATCAGTTCAAAGCTTACTCTTTTGGAAAGACAGCTTGACGTCTACGATGCCAGAATGCGCATTATAGCAGGAAGGGCACAGGACGGCGATGATGAGCTTGTAAGAAACGGCGGATTTTTGGAGGATCTCGAAAAAGAGGCCAGGGAAGACTATGACTTATCAAAAGATCGCACCAGAGAGCTTATGCAGTATAAAAAGCTCGCAGGTTTGATCCGGCCGGGTATGCAATTTTCAAAGCAAGATCTTGCAGAAAGGGACAAGCTCATAGAAAAAAGGAGGGCCCAGAAAGACTATATTGCCGGGGCTAAAAAGCTGGCAAAGAAAGAAGAAATAGCGCAGCCTGCGGAATATGCCACAGCTGAAGCAAAACTCATACATTATAAAGCAGAAGCAGACAAGATTCTTAGAGAGGATTATTCGATTCTCCTTGACATGGACGTATCAGAGAATAACCTGCTTAAAAATGCTGCGAAAAAGTATGAGATCATTTCAAAGCTTGAAGGGATAGATTCGATGATAGAGGCTGTCAATAGCAGTGAAGCTGACATTGAGGTCAAAAAACTGCGAAATCTTACGGAAAGCGGAAGCATTCTTATTGGCTCAGAAAAAAGGGCGCTGGGTGCTCTTTCGATTGTTGGAAAACAGTTTAGAGATTACTATGACGCGCTTACAAGGATGAATGAAACCGAAGGAAGCACACTTCTTTCTATTGAGGATTATCAGGCACTTTCGGAAGAGACAAAAAACACTTTACTTACAAGGCCTGAAGGAAAGGATGCAACAACTGAGAGGCTAAGGCTTTACGAGCTGTGCAGCCGATTTAAGGAAGTCCTTGATATCAGGAATGTTTTTTCGGAGCAGATGCTGAATTATGTAAATATGGTAAAAAACTGCAAGGATAGCATTCCTGTCGAGAGAGAAAAGATTGAGACTGCGCGCCAGGAGAGGATCAGGAAGGAGTACGAGGACTTGCTTAAGGACGCATTGTCGCTGTCCAGGGATAAAAACAAGGAAATAGATGTTCCTGATGATCCCAAAAGCAAAAAGAAGCTAAAAGAGAAAGAGCTGTCTGATATCGGGTCCAAGGCTGGTGACATGATCTACAAGATGAAGCGCAGGGCCATTGAAAAGATCCTTAAATCCAAACAGGGGGCTGTGGACTCTTTTGGCAGCCTTGGGGAAAAAGGAAAGACCAAAGAAGATGCCAAGGCAGTAAGAGAAGAGTGCCTTAAAGCAATGATGATCCTCTCCGGTATTGAGAAGAGTGAGCTTGACCTTATGGAGACGGAAGAGATAATCTCTTTTCTTCAGGATGAAAAGCTGATGACTTTCATTAAATACGATGAAGGGAAAGGAGGCTTTGATGATGAGGCATTCAAGGAAGAGGTAGAAAAAGCTCTTGATAAAAATCTCGACAGCAAAGCTGAGCTTTCATCAATAGAGGAGCTTAAAAACAAAAAGGACAGAAGTGCTAAAGAGGAGCTTCTGCTTAGGGACAAGTGCATAAAGTGCTTTGATATATATATTGACAGAGTTAATAAGTCAAGAGCCGTCCTTGAGGATATGGATATGGACAGCCTTGTGGAATACGCGACAAACCTCCTCAAGGTAGCTGAAATTGAGGTTGATCCTGAGTCTGAGTATTACAAAGAAAAGCCAACCAGGGAGCAAGAGGAGCTCTTTAAGAAGACAACCATAGCAGAGCTTGTCAGAATGTCCGGGAAAAAGGAGGCTGATTTTGAGGAGCTTTCCTTAAAGAGACTTGGTGAGATATACTATGAAGCAGTGTCCAGGATTGGAAGTAAAAAGATGGACATGAAAAAGTATATTAACTTTGAGCTTACCGTAGAAAAGAGAAGTAGGCTTATTAATGATGCCATAGGAGCTTTTTCAGGACTTAATAAAGAGGATGCAAAGGAAGAAGATATAAAAAAGGTAAGAGAAACGATGATCTCCAGCCTTTGTGAGCTGACAGGCGCAAAGGAAAGCGAGTACGAATTTGTTGGCTTTGAGGAGCTTAGAGCTCTTTTGACCACTGCGGGAAAAAATGTAAGGAATATAAATAAGTTAAAGTTAAAAGTTAGCGAAGGAAAGGATAAATACCTTTCTGCCAATACCGCCGAGAATTTCTCTGATACTTTAAAGAAGATCACAGAGATGGGTGGGGTTTCCAAGGAATATAAAAATACTCTCATAAAGGATTTATCTGTAGACGTATATATCAAGATGGCAAAAAGCCTGGGGTTCCTTGATGACAAGGCTGAAGTTTCAAAAAAAGATTTTGATGAAATAAGTGGCGACAAGCTTGCTGCTGTTGTACTTATGGGCAGCAAGATTGCCAAGTACAAGGAAGATGAGCTGGAGTACGAAGAAAAAAATGAGTACAGAGAGGCCAATCTGTCCCTTGTTTATAGCGTTCTTCAAATGAACTACAAGTATCTTGAGAAGATGCCAACATTTGACCTGTCTAAAATGGCAAAGAGACTTGTGTCAAGTGCTAAGGATAGTAAAGCATTTGCTGAGGCTGTGCAGACATCTGTTGTATACCATAAGCAGAGGTATGCATCCGGGGACTTCCTTAATGAGTGCGTGGAACTACTGGGGGCATACAAACAGAACAAGAATAATACCTACGCCCTCGATCAGTGTAAGGACATTTGTATTTACTACCTGATGGAGGTATCCGGAGTTGCTGATTATTCCAGGGAAGAGCTGCTTTCTCGTTCTGCTGTTGAACTTTTTGAAGCTACCAAAACGCAGTACGAAGCTGACAAGAATAATCCTGCCTCTGCCATAAACCATGTGGATGATATCGATGATGAAGAAGTCATTCTTAAATATTCTTCAGAGATAAAAAATATAAATTCTAAAATGGAGCAGCTGGCAAGCACTCTTAATCGCATGAAAGAAATGCAAGGTCAAGACCAGGCGTCAGATGAATTTGAGAAAAAGTATAATTATCTCTATCAGTCTTTTATTGATCTTGGAAAAGCCAGGCAAAAACTGGCTGAAGCACGAGGCAGTATCGCCAAAAACATGGGAAAGATGAAAGACGGATACACAGATACTGCTGCCAGGGAATCTCTGGAAGTATTAAGATATTTGCGTCCGGTGTTAGAAACCAACCAGGAGAGTTATAAAGCATATCTGGAAATAAAGAAAACAGGTCTTGAGGCTTATCGGAAAAAGCATGACAACATTATAATACCGCAGGTCAAGACTGACTGGGAAAAAGACGAAAAAGATACCCTTAATATGATGGGAGATCTGGTATCTTCTGAAAAGTTCTTTTACGAGGATGGTTCTGAAGTAAAGGGAGCAGAGCGCATAAAGTTTATCCTGTATAACAACGCAGAGCTTGTTACCAAGATACTTAATGGAATCGATAGCGGAAAAAAGGATCATCCACTTGCGAAGCTTGGAGACAATATTACAGGAACTGAAGGTAAACTCCTTAAGGCTATGGCAGGACCATTCTTTGACAAGATGCTCCAGCTCTTTGCCAGGCAGTATGGAGACAAGAAAGAGATAAATACAGCAATAGTCAGAGATTTTATCAAGGTAAGGATCAATTCTAAAGACCTTTCTGAACTGGAAAATGAGATGAACAGTTCCATGAAGAGTGCCGGAGACGTTGCTATCAACAGCCTTATCTCCCGGGCTGCAAGTGACCTGTTTGGAGGTGAAACAGAGCCCATTGCGCCTATTTTTGAAGAGGTTGTTGAAGAAAATGTAAATGTTGAAAAGACACAGGAGGAGCTGGATAAGGAAAAACTAAAGAAACTTAGAGATTCAGTTTTTGATACGAAAAACGGACAGGGCAAATTCCTTTATCTGGTCATAAAGGATTACTATGCCAACGCCCCGGAGCATTTGAAAAAATCCATGATGTCTTATCTGTTAAAGGATCTTAAACCCTCGAAGACTACCACAAGCAGTACTACAAAGGGTGCGGAATTCTTTGCTTCAATGCTTAAGGGCGCAGGTCCCATTATGCAAAAGCTCTTCCAGGGAATTCCTGAGCATATGCTGTCAGAGCCCTTCAGACCAGCTCTTTCTGTGGTTAAATCAAAGCTTCGGCCAATTTCTCCTGAGTATGTGGATAAGAAGCTTACCACTATTATGAAAAATGCCAATGCAGCTGCGAAAGATGATGGAGATAAGATAGCTGAGATCAAAAAGATAAAGAGCCTCGGCGCGGCTTCCATTGCAGAGACTTTCCTTTGTGAAGTAAAATACCAGGGCAGGCCTTCTGCTCAGGTAGTAGTTAAGATCATGCGCCCTGAGCTGGACCCCAAAAGTCTTGAAAATGAGAAAACTTTTATCATGGACTGCGCCAATAAGACCGATGAATCCGGAGTAATGCAGGCTACCTTTTCTGCTCATTACAAAAAGATGAGAGAAGAGCTGGATTTTGGAAATGAAGCTAATAATGTCAAGTTGGGCATGAAAGCATACTCGGCAAAGGATAAGGTAACCGGTGATACGGTTGGATCGGTATCATTAAGTCAGACAATTCCTTCAGGAAAGGATTATCTTGTCATGGATCTGGCGAAGGGCACAACCCTTGACAGATATATTGAAGAAATCGGGGAATTTATAAATAAAAAGCTGGAGGAGTTTAAAGGCTATGACTCTAATACCGGTAAATACTATAATATAAAGCCTGGGGATGAGGAAAAACGTTTAAAGATCAGGCAGGAAATAGCGCAAAAGCTGGTAGAAGCTCAGAAATGCCATGGTCATATGGAAAAGCTGGTAGAACAATGGATTCAGATGGCGTTTTTCACTGAGACCACTAATGGCGGATATTTTCATCATGGTGATCTGCATTCCGGAAATATCATGATAAATGAAGAACAGGCAACTGTTCTTGATTATGGCAACTGCTCAGTCCTTAAATCAGGAGGCAGGATCCCGGATATTATTAACATGATGGCTGCAGCTTTCATTGGAAGGACAGATAAGTTTGTGAGCGCCCTGGAAAGGGTTCTTGTATCAGAGGGACAAGATAACGCATACAATTCCTTATCAAGCAATGAGAAAGAAGCGCTTATAAAAAAAGTTACCAAGGAACTGGATGAGATCATGAAGCTTGGCGGCACAGCAAACACCGGTGAACGCATTTTTGTGTCCTTTTTGAAGGTTCAGCAGCTGGGAATATCACTTCCTCAGGAGCTTCAGAATTTCTCACAGTGCCAGCAGAGACTTGAGAATTCCCTAAGTGAATTTACTGCAGCTGTCAAAAAACTGGAGACGGCTTTGAATATTATAGATACCATGCCCATAACATATCCTGAGGGTATTGATAAATCAACGCTTGATCCAATTCAGAAAATGAATTTCAAGATCATGGATCCTGACTACAATAGTCAAGTGCCAAATGCAGCTTACTATCTTTTCAGATCCTTTATGGTTCCGGATAAAAATGAGTTGTGGAAAGAGCTGAGTGACAATTATTCCAGAGGTATCTTTTTCGCAAAGAATTTGAATGACCTGGATCTTGTTAAGAGTGGTTTCATAGACAAGAAGGAGACCAAGAGCAAGGATAAGGATGAACCGCCGAAAAAGACCTATAATCAGGTTAAAGAGAATATATCCAGATGGAAAAAGGATTTTCCGGATTATTCACGCCTAAGGAATGCCACAAGGAAAAATTTAAAGAAATCTGATCAGAAACGATACGATAAGGTGATGAATATTGGTCAGGAATTGTTAGAGCTTAATAACTTCTTTGTTGAAAACAAAGGTTATATGTTCCTGGCGGGAGTAGATTATTCAAAGGCAGTGGCGCTGGCTATTCAGGGAAGTCAGGAACATTTTGATAAGCTAATGGGTATTTTTGACAAAATGACTAATATTTCTGATCTTATTAGCAGTTACCAGAAGTTTACTAAGGCAAAATCCGGAAGCAAGGATAAAGATGCCTTGAAAGCAACATTTATTAAGAATTATATGGAATTTTATCAGAAGTATCAGATGGATAATACGTATATTGGTAACATAGCTAAGCATATATCACCGGATACTGATATAGACAACTATCACAGATATCTTAGTGTAGACTCTGTGATTGAAAAGATTGACAAAGAACTTACCTGGCCTAGCGAACGGAGACATTTTTTAGAGGAAACGAAAGATAGTACCAAGGAAAACCCCAAATACGTATATGGAGATCATTCCAAAAAGATACTTGAGTTGTCTGAAAGGTACAAGGAGCTTGCAAAAAATGAGAACACCGAGACCAATTCCAGGCTTAAGGCAGAAAAGGACAAGGTTGAAAAAGAGCTGTTACGCCTGAGTAATCTTCTGACAATAAGGCGAATAACAATAGTCGGACAGGAAAAAGCAGAGGCGGATCTGATCAAATATCTGAATGAGGACAGTGCTCTTGGAAAGCAGCTAAGGACCAGCTACGCGAACTTAAAACGCGCTCAACAGGAGTATATAGAATTTCAGTTGGAAACAAGCGATACAAAGAAGCTGGAGATGGCAAAGGAAAAGAGGCTTAAAGCGGATTCAGATTTTTATCAGACATTTATCCGTTTGATGAATAAGTATGTTATGCCGGTGGTAAAGCCATATGCGACAAGTTGTCTGCTTCATTTGGAAAGCTTTGTAAGCATTATGTCTATGGTACTTGGGGATAATTCCGGAAGCGTATTCCTTATGCTTGGTACAAAGGATTCATTTATGTACAAAAAGAAAATTAGTGAACTTATGAAGGCAGGAAAATAAGAAGTTGTAAGAAAAAGCAAAAGACCCGGAGCAGATCAATCATGATCATTGTTCCGGGTCTTTTTTCATGTTTTTTACTCTTTAACACCACCGATTGTAAGACCTGCAACAAAGTATCTCTGCAGGAAAGGATAGAGCATTACGATAGGCGCCATAGTTAGTATGGTGGCAGCTGCTCTTACAGAAATAGGTGTAATATTAACTGTTGTTCCGGTGGTTGCTGCTCCTGCGTTACCCTTAAGGCTGGTAACAGCTGAGAGCATTTTCATCAGCTCGTACTGAAGTGTTGTGTACTGGTCAGCCATGCGGTTGTAGAGCATTGTATCGAACCAGGAGTTCCACTGTCCAACAGCTACGAAAAGAGCTATTGTAGCGTAAATGGGTTTGCAAAGTGGAGATATAACTGATACAAAGATCTTCATATAGCCTGCCCCGTCGATCTGAGCAGCTTCCTGAAGTGAATCAGGAAGGCCTTCCATGTAGGTCCTCATAACCAGCATGTTGAATCCGCTTATCATTCCGGGAATTACATATACCCAGAAGGAATTGGTAAGATGCAGGTTTCTGTACAGGAGCATGATAGGGATCATACCACCGTTAACATACATTGTGATAACCCAGAAAAGTGAAAGCTGGGATCTGAATACGAAGTTCTTCTGACTTACAATAAATGCAAGAAGCGCGTTGGCAACTACAGCAAACAGTACGCCAAGAACTGTTCTGAGAACGGAGATTATAGCTCCTCTTCCGATATTTTTAAGGGCCAGAACTGCTGAGTAGTTCTGGGTTGTAAACATTCTTGGCCACAGATGTACACCGCCTCTCATGGCATCGACACCGTCATTAAAGGAGATTGCCAGTGTATTGAGTACCGGATAAATGGTCACAATACAGAAGATCAGCATAATTAAGTATAGGATTATGTAAAAGATCACATCTCCAAGTTTTAATCTATTAAGTCTTCCGGACTTAGTCACATTTTTTTCCATACAGCACCTCCCTTAGAATAGCCTTTCGTCGCCGGTTCTCTTAGCGATCTGATTAGCGATCACGATGATCACTATGGATACTACGCTCTTAAAGATACCTGCTGCAGTACCGAGGGAGTAGTCGTTCTGGCTGATACCCCAGGTAAGGACGTAGATATCGATCGTATCTGAAACGCTCTTTACGAGACCGTTTCCTAAGAGATACTGTACTTCGAAACCTGCATTTAAAAGATTACCCATGTTCATGATAAGCAGGATTATTATCGTAGGTTTGATTCCGGGCAGTGTTACATTTTTGATCTTCCCCCATCTTCCTGCACCATCGATGGATGCTGCCTCATACAGGCATGGATCGATTGATGTGATGGCAGAGAGGTAAATGATTGCATTCCATCCTGTTTCTTTCCATACGTGAGCAAAGGTAACTATTGGCCAGAACAGAGCAGGTATTGAAAAGAAAGGAACGGTATCTTTAACAAGTCCGAATTTTAAAAGAAGTTCGTTTATAATACCTGTTGATGAAAGAGCATCGTTCAGGATACCTGTAACAATGATCCATGAAAGGAAGTGAGGCAGGTAAGAAATGGTCTGAACAACTTTTTTTGCTCTGAGTAGTCTGAATTCATTTAAAAGGATCGCAAATATGATTGCTGTAAGGGTGGTAAATATAAGGTTTAAAAGACCCATACAGAATGTGTTTCTGATAACCCTGAGGAATGTTGCATCAGAAAATAAGAATTTGAATTTCTCAAGGCCAACCCACTGGGAGTGGAAGAGACCTGTCTTGTTTTTGTAGTTTTCAAAAGCCATCAGCCATCCTGCAAGGGGCAGGTAACAGAATATGAAGCCGTAAATAACAAACACTGCGGACCAGGCAATAAGGACCTTTTGCTTGGCGAGCTCTTTTCTGGTTATGGCCTTTTTCATTGGTTTAGCGGCGGTTTTACTCATGGTCATGGTACCTTTCGTCAATAAATCTCTGTAAAAAAGGCAGCCATATACTTTATCAGCTGCATATGGCTGCCTAATTTTTTATTTTGGTAATTACTTCTTAGTTGCCTGAGTTAGCTGCAACTCTTCTGTCAAGCTCGTCCTGCATCTGTGTAAGGAAGTCCTGAGGCTGGCATCCTTCGTAAGCTGTCATGTAGTTAGCCCACTCGCTCTCGAAGTCAGAAGCCATAACAACCTTAGGAAGCCACTCGTGCTTGCACTCGCCCATCTTTGTCCAAGCTACACCGCCGGGTGTTGATGTGTCGAGGTTGTTTGAGTATGACAACATAGGGAATCAAGGATGTGTAGCATTTACCTCTTCCTGAACTGCTCCGATAAGGTCAGGATATGTCTTTGCTCCGTA
>JAEEGL017224385.1_pt1 | contig 10908 bp, 10 predicted proteins | sample 9134231 | NCBI WGS metagenome assembly JAEEGL01 (sample SAMN16246548, study PRJNA631951) | gut metagenome | biome: gut microbiome; feature: rumen; material: fiber-attached | host: Bos | place: Iran: Karaj | collected 2018-10
GTTGTTGAGACGGCCGATGAAGAAATCGCGAATTCCGGAATCGCTCTGGAATATGAGGTCGGCACCATGATCGAGATCCCGCGCGCCGCCCTGACTGCTGATGAGATCGCCAAGGAAGCAGATTTCTTCTGCTTCGGTACAAACGATCTTACGCAGATGACCTTCGGCTTCAGCCGCGATGACGCCGGCAAGTTCCTCGGCGCATATTATGAGACCAAGATCTTCGAATTTGATCCGTTTGCGAAACTCGACCAGCATGGCGTCGGCAAGCTGATGGACCTGGCGATCAAACTGGGTCGTCCCGCGAATCCGAAGCTCCATGTGGGCATCTGCGGTGAACACGGCGGAGATCCGAGCTCCGTCGAGTTCTGCCATAAGATCGGACTGGACTATGTAAGCTGCTCTCCCTTCCGTGTTCCGATCGCACGTCTGGCAGCCGCACAGGCAGCTATTGCCGCCAAATAAGAAAATCATATCAAAAACTCCCGGCATCGATCTGATGCCGGGAGTTTTCAATCGGGAGCTGTGTCATCGGATCCTTCAGAACCGGATACGAGATCGAAGGCTTTCCTGGCGATCTCCCAGGAATATCCCCGGCGGACAAGCATCCCGGTGACACGCCGGAAAAGGACCTTTCTGTCCGTCTCAGATCTCATGGAGCGGATCTTTTTTTCGGCCAGGAGGGCCGCAGAACGGAGTTCGTCTTCTTCCGAATATTCCTCAAGCGCGGATTCTGCTGTTTCACGGTCAAGTCCTTTCATCTGCAGTTCGCGGGTGATCCTGGCAGAACCGTATTTTTTCACCCTGGACTGAACCCACTGCCTTGAAAACTCCTGATCGTCCAGAAGGTTTTCTTTTTCGAGCTTGTAAAGGATAAGGCTGATTACTTCCCGGTCATAATGGGCGAAATGAAGCCTGTCTTCGATCTCTTTCCGGCTCCTGGCCCTTTCAGCAAGCAGGCTGACGGCTTTTTCGAGCGCCTGAGGATACTGCTGAAGCAGGATAAACCGCTCAAAACTCTCGCGGTCCACCTCAGTGCCTTCCGCAGCGGGAAAAGGAAGCATCGTATTCCGGTTCAGCCATACCTCCCATCCGCTCTCAAAAGAGATCTTCAATTTTCCCCTGATGAAGTCAACATTTCTGATCACTTCCATGCCGGTATCTCCTCGATGAATGCATACCGGCAGAGATCCCTGTTGGCAATGCCGAGCCTGCCGGTTCTGGCTTCGCTGCAGCCTCCGTTCAGAGATACAATGATACTGCCGGTGCGTTCTTCCCAGAAAGCTCCGTCCACGCAGCCGTACGCGAATCCCTGGTGACCGAAGACAGGCCCTGAGGAAATGCTGCGGTCGCGTATGATGAGCATTCCATGGCCGTAGCTCAGTGAAGGAGAGATGGATCCGTAACGGGCTGTTTCTTCCTTCATATAATCCGAATAACGACCGGAAACAAGCGGGAAACCTCCGTCACGGATGCATTCTGTTAATCTGACGAGAGAGGGCAGGGTGATATACATGCTGCCGGCGGTATAGCCGTAATGGTATTCCGGATCCGCTTTGTCCAAAGGAACTTTTCCAAGGGGCGTAACGGTCATGCAGCCATCATTACGCCAGGGATGGATCCTTTTTACCGGCATGATCAGGTTTTCGTCCAGCGAAGCACCGGAAAGCGTCGCATCCAGGCCAAGCGGACGGAACAGCGTATCCCGGAAAACCTGATCGACCGGGATGCCGAGAAGCGCTTCAAAAACACATCCGATGATCCCGAACCCGAGATTCGAATAGCGGAAGGAACCGTCTGTCCGCCTGCAGCCCACAGACGCTTTTCCAAGGGGAGCGCGGTCAAGCAGCATCTTTTCAAGTCCCGGCGGATCGGTAAGCCCGGAAGTATGGGACAAAAGATCACCGATGAGGATGCCGTCAAGCGCCGGCATTTTATTTCCATCCGGAAGGATATCGGTGATCTTCTCCTGCGGATCAAGAATGCCGCGGTCCATAAGGATCACTGCGGTGAGCGCTGTCGCCATCTTTGTGATGGAAGCAACACGGTAATAGGTATGGACATCCTGTACCATGGCTGTATGAAAAGACTTTGTAAAGACCGAAGCATGTTCCGTATCAGAACAGAAAGCAAATGCGCCGCCTGTGATATGGTTTTTCCGGACGATCCTTACCAGACTGTCCCTGTTCGCCAGCGGCCGCCCTTCCGCAAAGATGACCGGATCAGCGGGAACGGAAGGGGAAAGGTACGGGAGGGAAAGTCTGTAAAGCAGGTTTTTACCCCTGGACGTCGGCATAGATGACCTCTCCTTCCGCATTTCTGCAATAAAGCACAAACAGCGCAGCCGCGTTCACAACGCCGCAGAAAAAAAGGACCAGAAAACGGCGGAACACTTCGCTGAAGGGAAAAGGGACAAGACCGGTCATCCAGAGGACCATTGCCGCGTTGAAGAACAGGGCCATGGAGACAAGACAGATACAAACGGGGGAGATCCGGCAGCCCTGCCTGCGGAAAAGAAGGCAGTACCGAATCAGGATGGCACAGCAGATCAGGACGCTCAGCAGCTGGCTGATCCTGATGGAGGAAGATGCATACAGCGAATCCATCCTGAAATCTTCGATGACCATCCTGCAGCATGCGTACAGGATCGCATAAAAGGAGATAACATCCCCGTGGAACCGGAAAAGCTTCCTTCTGGCAACGAGCAGAAAGATAAAGATCAGGAGATCACAGACAGATTCATAGAAAAATGTCGCCATGTGCCATTCCAGGCCGGAACCGGACTGTATCTGCACCGCGAAAGGGAAAAAACACAAAAGAGGATTTTCAACAGGGAGACCGTATGCCTCCTGATTGAAATAATTGCCCCATCGCCCGATCGCCTGCGCAAGCACGAGGCCAGGCGCGATAAGGTCGCACAGAGTCAGGAAACTGATACGCCTCTTCCGGCAGAAAAGCCAGGCGGCGATCAGACCGGCGATCACGGCGCCATAGATCGCGATACCTCCTTCCCAGATCCTGAAGACTGAAAGAAGATCATCCCTGAACTGATCCCAGGAGAACAGGACATAATAAAACCGTGCCCCGATAATACCGCAGGGGAGGACGATCAGGGAGAAATCAATGACTGTATCCTTCCCGAAACGGATCCTTTTTTCTTCATGTACAGCAAGAAGAATGGCGACCGACGCGCCGAGTACGATCAGAAAGCTGTACCAAGGTATGAAATTGAAGATCAAATGCGAATAAGGGACAGACATCATTGAAAATCTCCTTCCTGGTCGTACAAATTATAAGTTGGAAAAAAACCTGTGTCAATGAACGAAAACAACGTGATCCATTCTTGCGAAAGATACACGTTTCTGTTAAAATGATCACCAGAAAAACCGATCGGATTCGGTACGTTGGAGGGAAATCCTATGAGTAAAGTGGTCGTCTTTGATCATCCCCTGATCCAGCATAAACTGAGCATTATGCGCGATAAAAACACCGGCACCAAGGAATTCCGCGAGCTCCTCTCTGAGATCGCTATGCTGATGGTTTTTGAGGTAACGCGTGATCTCGAGACCGAAGAAGTTGAAGTTGAAACACCGATCACAAAATGCAAATGCCGCGTTCTCTCCGGGAAACACCTCGGAATCGTTCCGATCCTTCGTGCCGGCCTGGGCATGGTTGACGGTGTGATCAACCTTGTTCCTGCCGCACGTGTCGGCCATATCGGCCTTTACCGCGATCCCAAAACACTTGAACCGGTGGAATACTACTGCAAACTGCCTGAGGACAGCGAAAACCGTGAACTGCTCATCCTTGACCCCATGCTGGCCACTGGCGGCAGCGCCAGCGCTGCGATCAATTTTATCAAGCAGCGGGGCTGCCATCATATGCGCCTCGTCAACCTGATCGCCGCACCCGAAGGAATCGAACGTATCCAGAAGGATCATCCGGATGTGGATATCTATGTTGCAGCGCTGGATGATCATCTGAACGAACACGGATATATCGTTCCAGGCCTCGGAGATGCCGGTGACAGGCTCTTTGGCACCAAATAAGCTGCCCCTTTTCCGCCCGGATTCTCATCAGCTTGTTTCACCGATCCAGCTTCGGAAAAATAAGCTGATTTTGTTTTTGGAGAATGCTTTATGCCAAGTATCCGATTAGCACCGCTCTGCGGTGTGACAGACTACATTTTCAGAACGCTGTGCTTTGAACAGGGGTGCGATCAGTCCTGCACGGAGATGATCAGCGCGATGGGATATATCTGCGCTCCCGGGCAGCGGGCTGTTACGGATCTGATGAAAAGGGGCGAAAATGAGAAGAAGCTGATCCTGCAGCTGTTTGGCAGAGACGCGGATACGATCGCGGAAGCAGCAAAGAGGATCTGCGATCTCGGCGTATATGACGGGATCGATATCAACATGGGATGTCCGGCGCGGAAAGTCGCGTGTTCGGGAGAGGGAAGCGGATTAATGAAGGATCCTGCAAATGCCCGAAAGATCATGGAAAAAACAGTCCGGGCCTCTTCACTGCCTGTATCCGTAAAGATGCGGACAGGCTGGGACAACGAACATATCAATGTTCTTGAATTCGCGCAGATGGCGGAAGATACCGGCGTTTGCGAGGTCACGGTCCACGGAAGGACGCGCGAACAGCAGTACAGCGGTGAGGCGGACTGGGATATCATTGAGAGCGTCAAACAGCACCTGCACATTCCCGTGATCGGCAACGGTGATATTTTTACGGCTGAAGATGCGATCGGCAGGATCCGCAGTACGCGTGTTGACGGGATCATGATCGGACGGGGCGTTCTCGGCAATCCCTGGATATTCCGGCAGATCAGACAGCTGCTTTCTGACGGGACAGCTTCTCCTGTTTCGCTGGATGAAAAGCGTGATATGATCCACAAACCTTACGGCCTTATGCTCGCAGACCGGCCTGAACATATCGCGACACGCGAAATGCGCAAGCATATCGGATGGTACCTGCATGGCCTGCGGGGGTCTGCGAGAATACGGGATGAGATCAACCGCTGTCCGGATCCCGCACAGGTCCTGGAAATGGTTGACTGCTTTTTCGAAGAGAAACAAGCGATCGAAACCGGAGAATGATTGTATGAAGATAGAAAAAAGAACGGCAGTGCTTCTGTGCATCATCCTGGCCGCCTGCAGCTTATGTTCGGCGCAGGCGTCCTCATTCAGGGAAGCGGTTTCCTTCTTCACAGGCAGCAGGGACATCCATTTTGAGCTTGAAACAGAAATAAAAAAACTGCCGCAGTTTTCTGAAGAAAGAACCGGTCAGCTGAACCGCCTGCTGAAACACATCACTGTCAAAGGAACGACCGGCGAACATCAGTCCGAAGCTTCTTTCCTGCTGGACGGGCGTCTTCTCTTTTCCATGATCCGGACAGACAGTGAAGAAAAACCGGTTTCCATGATCGCACCGGATCCGCTTCATTATTATATCCTGCCGGAGGACAGCGAGACCGGGAAGGAATCTGTTTCTGAATTGAGCAATGACCTGGATGCACTGCTTCGCAATATCAGTTTCCTTGAGACGCTGGACGAGCTGAACATTTTTATCAGCCGGCTTCCGATGGTGTTCCCGGATAAAACTTCTACCGCAAAAACGCAGCCTCAGACGTTTCGGGATTACGGGAAGGTGGTTAAAAAGTCGACCGTGACGCTGGACGGGGAAGAGCTGACTGAATATGTACGGGAAAACAAGGAAATGTTTCCGTATTTCGCGGATCGTCCGGAAAAAGCCGATCTTGTTTTTGAAGGACGCCAGACGTTCTCGCTGTATTTTTCCGGGGAGGACACGCTTGTCATGGCCGTATTCTCAGGATGCGCAGGGGAAAACGGGGAAGACCTGCGCACTGTAAGGCTGGACTGGAAAACAGTGCGCGGTGAAACCATGGAAAAGGATGAACTGCAGCTGAGGACACCGAACAGGAAAGGAACAAAAAGGAACAATCTGCTTCTGACCTATGAATGGAAGAAAGCAGAGGACGGATCAGAAACGATCCGCTGGACAGCGGAGACGGACCGGGTCGCAGACGGAATCAGGACAAGGATCTTTGACGAGGCTTCTCTTTCGTTTGCAGAGAGCAGGGTATCCGGCTCGATGTACGAGAAGAGAATTACCGGGAATGTAACGGCTGCGGCAGAAGGGATCCTCAACACAACGGTAACCGCGGACGGCCATTATGACGGAACACTTGAAATAAATCACAAAAACGATAAAATAGAAAAGGACCGGATGATTGTCCGCTTTAAGCTTACGCCCGGCAGTTCCGCACCGGTATCTGCCGAACAGCCTGAGATCCTGGAGACGGACCGGGAGCAGTATAACGAACTCCTCGGAAGTCTGTACGCAAAGATCATACAGGAAATGCTGAAGCTTCCTGAAGAAGATATTGCCCTGTTCAAAGAAGATATCCCGGATGAAGCATGGGAAACGATTTTCCCGGACAGGATTGACTAAGGAGCCATCAATGATGAAAAGACGCTTTGGATTTGTCCTGACAATGATAATGATCCTTTCTCTCCTTGCATCCGCATGCGCAGGCGGTTATACGCTGCCGCAGAAGATGTTCAAACAGCTGCAGGTGGGGAGCGGACTGACAGGATCCTTTGTCATTCACGGAAACGCGGACCAGAACAGCCAGCCGCTGCTGAACATCCTGCAGAATACCGAATTCGAAATCGTGGGGATCAAGTCAGACGGATACCTTCATTATCACATCTTCCAGTCCGTTGACAGTGACAGTCTGTCTGTTCCGGCTGAATTCCTCGGTCTTGACGGAAAATACTATTTCCGGAGCAGTTTTTTTGATGAAGCTTATACGGTGCCGGAAGCAAACCAGGTGATCAACCTCCTGCTGAATATCCATGGGGAGAATCCGCCTGTCTTTGCGCAGCTGCTGAAGATGCTCATCAAAGGGGACGACGGAGACGACGGCTTTGACACTTCCACCCTTGAAAAAAAGGTGGATCTATGGATCTCCGGTTATACTCCTGAAACAACATTTCTGAAGGACGAAGAATCTGTACCAAAGCTGAAGCAGGTATTCACCATTCCTGTTGAATCCATGTATCATACAATCTGCGAACTAATCCAGTATGTCTCTCAGAATGACTCGGCGATGAGCATCCTGCGGAGTTTTCTCTCCGAAGATGAGATCAGTCTCTATTTTAATCCGGACCTGTCCTGGTATTACCTTGAGGCTCTGGGCAGCCTGGACATGAAAGAGAGCATTGTTTTTACCAGAACCGTATCCACCCTGGGCGAACTGCTGGAAAGCACGATCACGCTTCCTCTTGATGAAAGCAGGACGGGGTATTCTTCCGTCACGATCCATAACGATGACCAGCGGAAAGAGATCCGGGCTGCAGGTGCAAAGGGATTTGTCCTGATCGATATGCCGCTGGAGTTTTCACTGGCAGAGAAAGAAACAGACGAAACGATCCGGTTCGCCCTGATCCGCCCGGAGGGCACGAATCTTTCCCTGAAGATCAGTGTGAAGAAGACACACGAGGAGCATAACGATCCTGAAGAAACGAGGACCTACGAGACAGACAGTTATAAGATCCTGATGGAGCATGATGAATCCATTCTTCCGGAAGGGATCTCCTCCGGGCGGAACTCTGCGGCGGAAACGATCGAAGCGGAGATCGAACTGCGGTATTCAAGCAAGACCCAGCTTTATTCCAGTCCGACCACACTTGAATTCTCCGCCAGTATCAGCCAGGGTGCATACCACTATGATGTGGCGGGGAAAGTGAAGACTGCTTCTCCCGAAAAGGTGCAGAACGATTATCCCTGGGCTTTTGAACGGCCGGATCCCGCAAGCGCAGTTGGGACGGATACATACTCCTTTGCCGATTTTGCCCAGCTGATCGCCCGGTGGATCGGAACTGCCGGTGAACAGCTTGTAAGGACACCCGAAGAGATCAGACAAACAACAGCTGAGTAAACAACATCGATGCAACAGAATACAGGGGTGAAAACGATGGTTAAACGGGCTCTATTGATCTGCCTTGTTCTGATGCTTGTCTGCGTGAACGCCTTTGCAGAAAGCAGGGCGCTTCTGATCGAATTCAGTATCGGAGGGGAAGGCGCGGAAACGTCTGCATCATTTGAAGCAGATATCGGTGAAGAACAGATCAGGATCATTTCGGAGCTTTTCCCTTCCTATTATCTTTCAGCAGATGTCAAAGGGCTCCCGGAAAACCTGCCGGATGATGGTGCATTTAATGAATTCCTGTCTTTTAACACATATGACATGTCCTCAGTGCTGGACCAGCTGGTTTGGGAAATGGGTTATCACGAAGCCTCGGGAATCTTTTCGGGAGATGCGTTCAATGAAGCCTATGATGTCCGGGAGGGGAGTGCTCATTTTCATTCGCTCCTGTCCGCGCTGGAGCGCGTGACGGGAATTTCCGGAACTCTTTCGAACCTGGCGGAAAGCTTATCCGTAACCGCAGGAATCGACCTGTTTTCACCGACTGTCCTTTATCGTGTCTTCGATTCCGGTATCTATCTGTCCCTGACAGGGATGATTGAGGATCATACCGTATTTACGGTATCCGCTGATTTTGAAGATCCGTCACACCACAGGATCGTATGGGGATATCCTGAAAACGGAAGGAATTATTACTGGCTGACGGATATCGAGTATCTCTCCGCTGAAGAGATGAAGATTACCAACAATTTTTTCGCGGATGAAAAGAGAGAAGGATTCAGGGCTGCCGCACAAAGGGAACCTGTTCTGTATGAAACCTGGATGCTGTGCCTGTCTTCGGACCACCGGGAACTGTCCTTCGAAGCGGAGATAATCCCGACGAACGGAAAGAGCACTGTTTCCATCTCGGGAAACAGCGCTCCTTCCAGCGGGAAGCTGTTAACAGCTGAATTGTCTTTCGCAAGCATGCCGGATACCGCGTACAGGCTGTCTGTACAAACGGAACAGAAGGATTTCGATTACAGATACATGAAGAAAGCAACAGTATCCGACGCGGCAGATTCACCGGCCCGGATTGGTTTGTCCGGTGAATTCTCTATGCATTTCCAGACGATCTATGTTGAACTGATTCGCTCACTGCCCGATGAATACAGGCAGATGCTGATGAATACCTATTGATCGTTTCGTTGAAGCAGGCAGACGGCCTGAGCAGCGATGCCTTCCTCTCTTCCCTCAAATCCAAGCTTTTCAGTCGTTGTGGCCTTGATGCTGATCTGCTCCGGATCGCAGCCAAGTGTTTCGCTGACGATTCGGACCATTTCCGGAATGAAAGGACCGATCTTTGGACGCTGCGCGATCAGCGTGATATCCGCATTTGCCAGCGTATAACCGGCTTCACGGATCAGCCTGTTTACCTCCCTGAGCAGTAGAAGAGAAGAAATCCCCTTATAATCATCAGACGTATCGGGAAAATGCTTGCCGATATCACCCAGCGAGAGTGCTCCAAGCATGGCGTCCATCAGCGCATGAAGGCCGACATCGGCATCGCTGTGGCCGAGGAGGCCGAGCGTATGGGGGATCTCGATGCCGCAGAGAATGAGCTTCCTGTTTTCAGTCAGCCTGTGAACATCATATCCAGTCCCGATCCTGAAAGGCGTCCTGCTGCTGCCGGACAAAATGCCGCCCGCAACCAGAAGATCTTCTTTCTCAGTGATTTTTATGTTCATTTTTGAACCTTCCGTAATATAAACCTTTTCACCGCAGTATTCCATGACTGAAGCGTCATCCGTTGCGACAAACCCGTCCCGGTCAGATCTCTGGTAGGCTTTTATCAGCTTTCCGAAAAGAAAACCCTGAGGTGTCTGGATCTCGAAAAGCCCTGATCTGTCAACTGCCGAAACAATCCTGTGATCCGGGGCAACATACTTCATCGTGTTTACCGCAGCCACACCGGGAACGCCGGAACCATGCTCACGGCACGCGTTTATCACGCCCTCGATCACGGTCCGCGGCGTCAGGCATCTGGCGGCGTCATGAACAAGGACGATATCGTTTTCCGAAGCTGTAAGGGATTTCAGTCCATTATAAACGGACTGCTGCCTGGAATCGCCGCCGGCAGCAAAGCTGACAGGGAAGGAAACCCCAGCATTTCTGGCTGCAGTTTCCACAGATTCGCGGTCAGACGAACGGTAAACGATCACCATCCCGTCCACCAGGCCGCTAAACAGGCGGATACTTCTTGAAAGTACTGTTTCGCCGCACAGAGTCAGAAGCACTTTGTTCCGATCGGCCTGCATCCTGTTTCCGGAGCCGCCTGCGGCCATAACCACGTATACGCTCATTCTGCATTTCGCTCCGATTGCAATGCACTGTCTTCCTGAAGGACACGATACATCGAAGAGGCTTCATCCTTTTTTACGGTTTCTGCGATGCTCAGGATCTCATAAAGGCCGACATGTTCGCCGAACCGGATAGAAATGACATCGCCTGTCTTCACTTCAGTGCCGGGTTTCGCGACCTTATTGTTGATCATGACCCGGCCGCTTCCGCAGGCTTCGTTGGCAACGGTGCGGCGTTTGATGATGCGGGAGACTTTTAAAAACTTGTCTATTCTCATTTTTGACCTCAAAAAAAGCCTGCAGGATGAGAATCCTGCAGGCAGAATGATCTATTACTTCTTGCCCTTTTTCTTAGCAGGAGTGTTCACTTTGTCCTTCAGGGCCTTGCCGGCTTTGAAAGCAGGAGCCTTGGAAGCGGCGATCTTGATTTCAGCACCGGTCCGGGGATTGCGGGCCGTGCGGGCGGGGCGCTTTTTCACATCGAAGGTGCCGAAGCCGATCAGCTGAACCTTTTCACCCTTCGCCAGGGAAGCGGTGATAACATCAACATAGGCGTTCAGGGCTTTTTCTGCATCTTTCTTGGAAAGCTCGGTTTTTTCGGCCAGCGCA
>JAEEGL017394698.1_pt1 | contig 10908 bp, 22 predicted proteins | sample 9134231 | NCBI WGS metagenome assembly JAEEGL01 (sample SAMN16246548, study PRJNA631951) | gut metagenome | biome: gut microbiome; feature: rumen; material: fiber-attached | host: Bos | place: Iran: Karaj | collected 2018-10
AGACCTACTGTTCGTGGTAGTGTTATGAACCCTGTTGACCACCCTCATGGTGGTGGTGAATCCAAAGCGCCTATTGGTCGACCAAGCCCTAGCACACCTTGGGGTAAACCTGCTCTTGGTAAGAAGACTCGTGACAAGAAGAAACCAAGCAGCAAGATGATTATAAAGAGAATAAACTAGGAGTAAATCATGAGTAGAAGTTTAAAGAAAAAGCCTTTTGTAGAAACTCGTTTAATGACAAGAATTCAAAAAATGAATGCTGCAAACGAGAAAAAGCCAGTTAAAACATGGTCTAGAGCATCTACAATATATCCAGACTTTGTTGGACACACAATTCAAGTTCACAATGGTCGTAAGTTTATCCCTGTTTATTGTTCAGTGGAAATGGTTGGACACAAGCTTGGAGAATTTGCTCCAACTCGTTTGTTCAAAGCACACTCTGGCTCTAAAGTGGCTGGAAAGACTAACTAAGGTGAGGTGTTGTTATGGCTAAAAGAATGAAAGAAAAAGCAGAAAAGCTCAAAGCAACGCGTGACAAACGCCCACAAGCAACAGCCAAATATTTGAGAATTAGTCCACCAAAAGTTAGAATTGTTTTGGACCTAATTAGAGGACAAGACTATAACACAGCTTTGGGAATACTAAGATCAACTCCAAAAGCAGCAAGTGAACTTATTATCAAAGTTTTGGAAAGCGCTGGAGCTAATGCAGAAAACAATTTAAACATGAGTAAAGAAGACCTATATGTTGCAGAATGTTTTGCAAATGATGGTCAAACATTAAAGAGATATTGGTACCGTTCACAGGGAAGTGCTGATATGCTCAGAAAGAGAACAAGTCACATTACAATCATTTTGGATGAAAAGAAAGATGAAGTTGTTGTGACAAAGAAAGAAACAAAAGCTGCTGCAAAACCTGCAAAAGAAGCAAAAGCTCAAACTGCAGAAAAAGCAGAAGTTAAGGCTGAAAAGCAAGAAAAAAAGGTCGAAACAAAAAAGGCTTCAGAAAAGAGTGAAGCATCAACACAAGAAGGAGGCAAATAATTATGGGGCAGAAAGTAAATCCACACGGTTTTAGAGTTGGAATCGTTAAAGATTGGGACACAACATGGTATGCAGACAAGAAAGATTTTGCAGATAACCTAATTGAAGACAACAAAATCCGTGAATTTATACAAAAGCAATATAAAGATGCGTCTGTTTCTCGTGTTTTGATTGAGAGAACACAAGGAAATCAAGGAAAAATTGTTGTTAACGTTTTAACAGCAAGACCAGGTGTTATCATCGGTCAAAAGGGTGCTGGAATAGATGCTCTAAGAAAGTCTTTAGACAAAATTGTTAATGGTAAATCAATTACACTTAACATAAAAGAAATCAAGAATCCAGACATGGACGCAAATGTTATTGCTCAACAAATCGCTCAACAAATTGAAAAGCGTGTTTTGGTTAAAAGAGCAATAAAAATGTCACTTCAAAAAGTTATGAAAGCTGGCGTTGAAGGTTGTAAGATTATGGTCAAAGGCCGCATCAACGGAGCAGAAATTGCAAGAAGTGAAAAATTTGCACAAGGTTCAGTTCCACTTCACACCCTAAGAGCAAACATTGACTACGGTTTCTGTGAAGCTCACACAACATATGGTGTTTTGGGTGTTAAGGTTTGGATTTACAAGGGCGAAATTCTTGAAAAGAAACAAACCCCAAAGCAAGGGGGTGACCAATAATGTTAATGCCAAAGAGAACAAAATATAGAAAGATGCAAAGAGGACGCATGACTGGAAGAGAAGCTCGCGGAAACAGAATTTGCAACGGAGAATTTGGCTTGGTTGCGTTGGAGCCTTGTTGGATTAAATCAAATCAAATTGAGGCAACCCGTATTGCAATGACAAGATACATGAACCGTGTTGGAAAAGTTTGGGTTAACATATTCCCTCACAAATCCTACACTAAAAAGCCTTTGGAAACCCGTATGGGAAAAGGTAAAGGTAACCTTGAAGGTTGGGTTGCTGTTGTTAGACCAGGAAGAGTTTTGTTTGAAATTGCTGGAATTAGTGAGGAAGTTGCAAAAGAAGCATTAAGACTTGCTAGCCACAAATTGCCAATCAAAACAAAGTTTTACACCAAAGCTGACCTAGACGCAGAAGTTGATGCAAGACTTGCTGGAAAGAAAGCAGCACAAGAAAAGAAAGTTGAAGAAGTTAAAGAAGGAGGAAATGAATAATGAAATCAAAAGAATTCAGAGATATGACAAATGATGAATTAAACAGCAAGCTCAAAGAACTCAAAACAGAGCATTTCAATCTTCGTTTCTCTCACGCAACAGGACAACTTTCAAACCCAATGATGCTTAACAACGTTAAAAAGGACATCGCAAGAGTTTTAACAGTGTTAAGAGAAAGAGAATTAAAAGAGAAAAAGGCTAATTAAGGAGGTAACGAATTATGGAAGTAGTAAGAAATCACAGAAAAACAAGAGTTGGCGTAGTCGTTAGTAATGCTATGGATAAAACAATTGTAGTTGCTATCCAAAACAATGTTCGTCATCCTCTTTATAAGAAAATCGTGAAAATGACCAAAAAGCTCAAAGTTCACGATGAAAAGAATGAGTGCAATGTTGGTGATAAGGTCGAAATCGCCGAAACTCGCCACCTTTCTAAAGACAAATACTTTAGATTGGTGAGAATCATAGAAAAAGCGAAATAATCAAAGGAGTATTATTATGATAAAACCTCAAACAAGATTAAAAGTTGCCGACAACACAGGTGCAAAAGTTTTGATGTGTATCCGTGTTTTGGGTGGATCTTTTAGAAAATCAGGTAACATTGGTGACATCATTGTTGGAACAGTTAAAAACGCAATCCCTGGTGGAACAGTTAAAAAAGGTGACGTTGTGAAAGCAGTTGTCATCAGAACCAACCGTGGTGTTAGAAGAGCAGATGGTAGTAGTATTAAATTTGATGATAACGCTTGTGTGATTATCGACAAAGACAAACAACCAAAAGGAACCCGTGTCTTTGGCCCTATCGCAAGAGAACTTCGTGACAGAGGATTTATGAAAATAATTTCTCTAGCAAACGAAGTGCTATAAGGAGATGTGGCTATGAACAGTAATTTAAGAACAGGCGACACAGTTTTGGTGATCGCAGGAAAAGACAAAGGTAAGCAAGGAAAAATTATTGCTAGCGATGCTGAAAAGAGCAGAGTTACAGTGCAAGGTGTTAACATTGTTAGCAAACACAGAAAACCTCGCTCACAAACAGACAAGGGTGGAATTAAGAAAGAAGAAGCTCCAATCAATGTTTCAAACGTTCAAATCATTTGCCCATCATGTGGAAAAGCAACAAGAATCGGTCATTTGATTGATGAAAAAGGCAACAAACACAGAATGTGCAAAAAATGTAAGAAAACAATGGATGGAGAAGTTCGAACAAAGGTTGTTAAATCTACCAAATCTGAACAAAAACCAGAAGTGAAAGAAACAAAGAAAGAGACAAAGGAAACAACAGCAAAAAAGGTTGTTGAAACAAAGTCTCAAAAAATAGAAAAAGCCCCTCAAAAGGCTCAAAATACTAGTGTAGCTTCAAAAGCTAAGGTCGACACAGTAACAACAAAGAGGAAAACACCTCAAGCAAAGCAAGCAGCAAAATAGTTCGGAGGAAAAACAGTGGAAAATAAAGAGACTAAAGCTGTAGAAAAGCCACGTTTGGCAAAGTTCTACAAGGAAAAAGTTGTTGCAGCTCTTCAAAAAGCATACAATTACAAAAATGTTAATGAAGTTCCAGCTCTTGTTAAAATTGTTGTAAACGCTGGTCTTGGTGATGTTAAAGACAACGCAAAGTCTTTCCAAGAAGCAGTTGATGAACTTGGACTCATCACAGGACAAAAACCAGCAATCGCAGCAGCAAAGAAAGCAGTTGCAAACTTCAAAGTTCGTGAAGGAATGAAGATTGGTGCAAAAGTTACTCTTAGAGGAAACACAATGTGGGAATTTTTGGATAGATTAATTTCTGTTGCACTTCCACGTGTTCGTGACTTCAGAGGAGTTTCACCAAAGTCATTTGACGGAAGAGGTAATTATTGCATGGGAGTTAAAGAACAACTCATATTCCCAGAAATCGATTATGATAAAATCGAAAAAGTTCGTGGTTTTGATATTTGTATTGTAACCACAGCAAAATCTGACGAAGAGGCAAAGGCGCTGCTCACAGAGCTTGGGATGCCTTTCAAAAAGGCGTAGGAGGAGATAGAAAATGGCAAGAAAAGCATTATTAGTTAAACAAGCAAGAAAGCAAAAGTTTTCAACTCGTGAATACACTCGTTGTAAAATTTGCGGAAGACCTCACGCCGTTTTGAAAAAGTATGGTATTTGCCGTATTTGTTTCAGAGAAATGGCATACAGAGGAGAAATCCCTGGTGTTAAAAAGGCAAGTTGGTAGGAGGATATTATGGTAGTTACAGATGTTATTTCAGATATGTTAACAAGAATTAGAAATGCAATTAGTGCAAAACACCTAACTGTTGATATTCCTGTTAGCAAAGTTAAAGTATCTATTGCTGAAATTTTGAAAAACGAAGGTTACATAACAAACTTTGAAGTTGTTGGTGAAGGCGTTGAACAAAACATTCACATTACCTTAAAGGAATCTTCAGCTAGCCCATATGTTATTTCTGGACTTAAGAGAATTTCTAAGCCAGGACTAAGAATATATGCAAATGTTAACAATCTTCCAAAAGTTTTAAGCGGTTTGGGAATTGCAATCATATCAACAAATAAAGGAATTATGACAGATAAGCAAGCTCGTTCACAAAATGTTGGTGGCGAAGTTTTGGCTTATGTGTGGTAATAGGGAGGTAACATTATGTCAAGAATTGGAAAGAAACCTATAACCATTCCAGCAGGTGTTACTGTTACAGTTGATGGAAACAATGTTGTTGTTAAAGGACCAAAAGGAGAACTCACACAAAATGTTAACAAAGCAATCAAAGTTAACATTGAAAATGGAGTTGTAACTTTTGAAAAAACAAACGAAACAACACAAACAAACAGCATGCATGGACTTTATCGCACACTTGTTGACAACATGATTATTGGAGTTACACAAGGATTTAGCAAAAACTTAACAATCAACGGTGTTGGTTACAAGGCTGTTCAAAAAGGTGAAGACATTGAACTAAGCCTAGGCCTTAGCCACACAGTGACTGTTAAACCAATGAAAGATATCAAACTAAGCTGCCCATCACCACTTGAAATCAAGGTGGAAGGAATCAGCAAAGAAGCAGTTGGACAAATGGCTGCAAACATTAGAGCAATCAGACCGGTCGAACCTTATCACGCATATGGAATCAGATATTCTGATGAAGTTGTGATCAAGAAAGAAGGAAAGAAAGCAGGTAAATAATAGAGGAGGAAAGCAAGTTTATGATTAAGAAAATTGACAAAAATCAAGAACGCCAACGTAGGCACGAAAGAGTTAGAAAAACTGTTAGTGGCACAAAAGAGCGCCCTCGTCTATGTATTTATCGTAGTGTGAGCAACATTTATGTTCAAATTATTGATGATACAAAGGGTGTAACTCTTGCAAGTGCGTCAACATTGGATAAAGAATTGAAAGCAAAAATTGCTGGAAAAACAAAAATGGAACAAGCAGAAGTTGTTGGAGCAGAAATTGCTCAAAAAGCTTTAAAGAAAGGTATCAAAACAGTTGTTTGTGACCGTGGCGGATACCTATACACAGGTCGAGTTAAAAAATTAACAGATAGCGCAAGAGCCGCTGGACTACAGTTTTAGGAGGATATTATGGCAGAAACAGAACAAAAAATTGAAGAAACAGTTGTTGTAAACGCTGAAACTGTTAATGAAGAAGTTAAACCAGCAGCACAAGACAAAAAGCCACGTAAAAATGGTAAGTTCGACAAAAACAGAAAGCCAAGAGGAGAAAGAGCACCAAGAGAAGCTGAAGAATTTGAAAAGAGAATGGTTGACATTCGTTCTGTTCAAAAAACAGTTAAGGGTGGACGTATCCTAAGCTTTTCTGCACTATGTGTTGTTGGAGACAAAAAAGGCCGTGTTGGTGTTGGAACAGGAAAAGCTAGAGAAGCAACAAATGCAATTGAAAAAGGATTCAGTGCAGCAAAGAAAAACATGATTCAAGTTTCAATGGCAGGAAACACAATTCCACATGCTATTAACATGAAATATGGTGCATGCACAGTTAGATTGATGCCAGCGAAAGAAGGAACTGGAGTTATTGCGGGAGGTGCCGCAAGACCAGTTTTGGAACTTGCAGGAATCAAAGATATTACTTCAAAGAATCAAGGAAGTAGTAACAAAATAAACACAGTTAGAGCAACTTTCGAAGCACTTAAAGCTTTGAGGACAAAAGAACAAGTTGCTGCTCTCCGCGGAAAAACCGTGGAAGAGTTATAATAGGAGGTTATTATGGAAACACAAAAAGCTCCTAAGAAAGCCGCAGCAAAAAGCGGAAAAACAATAAAAATCACACAAATCCACAGTGTTATTTGTTGCACACCAAAGCAAAGAAAAACAATGAAAGCTTTGGGATTCAACAAAATTAACCAAACAAAAGTTATGCCAGACAACGATGCAATTCGTGGCATGATTGAAGTTGTTAAACACTTGGTGAAAGTGGAAGAATAGGGAGGAAGAAAATATGAATATTCACATGCTTACTCCTGCACCTAATTCTAAAAAAGGTGTAAAACGCGTTGGACGCGGATTGGGAAGTGGTCGTGGAAAGACATCATGTCGTGGTGAAAACGGACAAAACAAGCGTTCTGGTGGTTCACCAGGCTCACTTTTCCAAGGTGGACAATTGTCACTTATTCGCCGTTTGCCAAAGAGAGGATTCAACAATCCTTATGGCGACAAGTTCTCAGTTATAAACGTTTCAGATTTGGAAGTTTTTGAAGATGGAACAGTTGTAACAACAGAATTGTTGAAAGAAAAAAGAATTCTAAACAAAATAGAAAAAAGCGGTGTTAAAGTTTTGGGTAACGGAAACCTAACCAAAAAATTAACAGTAAAAGCAAATAAATTCTCCAAAACGGCTGTTGAAAAAATACAAAAGGCCGGTGGAAACATAGAGGAGGCATAATGTTTCAAACTCTAAAAGATGCGTTTAAGTCAAAAGATTTACGCAAAAAATTGTTATTAACATTACTTATTTTGTTTATTTATCGTATTGGTTGTTGGTTACCAATACCAGGGCTAGACACAAGCGCTTTTAAAACATCAGTTGAGGGAAGTGGTTTCTTAAGTTTGCTAAGTTCTGTAAACGGTGGAGCACTTTCAAACGGTTCAATTTTGGCTCTTGGTGTTATTCCATACATCTCAGCTTCAATTATAATTCAACTTCTAACAGTTGCAATTCCAGCACTAGAAAGACTTTCTCGTGCAGGTGAAGAGGGGAGAAGGAAAATAACATTCTACACCAGAATAACAGCACTTGTTTTTGCCCTTGTTCAAGCAATTGCAATTGTGATCACATTCTCAGCATCAGGAACAATAAATGAAGCAGCATTAAGCTCAAGCATTCCAGGTTGGTGTGTTTCAGCAATAATCGTTATTGTTTTGGTTTCTGGAGCAATGTTCACATTGTGGCTTGGTGAAAAAATAACAGATTTGCAAATTGGAAACGGAGTTAGCCTTTTGGTGTTCGTTGGTATCGTTTGTTCAGCTGGAACCGCAATTATCAGTGCGTTCTCAGGAGTTTTCCAAGGAAACTTGGACGGACTTTGGACAATCATCATATTTGCAGCAATGTTATTTATCATTTTTGCCCTAATTGTTTTTGTTGATTTAGCTGAAAGAAGAATTCCAGTGAATTATGCAAAGCAAGTTAAAGGCAGAAAAATGTATGGTGGACAATCAACTCACATACCAATAAAAGTTAACAGCAGCGGTGTTCTTCCAATAATTTTTGCAACCGCACTAGTTGCTTTCCCACAACTTATCATGCAACTTGTTGGTGTAAGTGACGGAAATGCATTCTATGATTGGTGGGCAAAATGGCTTGGAACAGGAACAGCATTATACTTTGTTGCTAACGCAATTCTAATCTTTATGTTCACATACTTCTATGCACAAATTGTGTTTAATCCAGAAGAAGTGTCAAGAACACTTCAACAAAATGGTGGATTTATTCCAGGAATTCGTGCAGGAAGACCAACAACAGATTATTTAAAGAAAATATCAAGAAGAATAACATTTTTTGGAGCTTTATACCTATCACTACTATTTGTAATCCCAACGGTTGCATTGTCTCTTGTTCCAAGAGACACAATCATCAGTGGAAGCTTGGTTAACGCATTCACTGTAACAGGACTACTTATCGTTGTTAGTGTTGCTTTGGAATTTGATAAGCAATTAAATGCTCAACTTATAGCAAAAAACTATAGAGGCTTTTTGAAATAGAAAGTAATTCATGTTTGGAGGGAGCGTTATGATTAGGTTAGTAATTTTGGGGGCCCCGGGCAGTGGGAAAGGAACTCACACATATAAAATTGCAAAGCAGTATAACCTAAAGCATGTTGTTGTGGGTGATGCTGTGAAAGCGGAAATTCGAAACAAAACAAAACTCGGAAAAATTATGTATGAATACACAAGCGTTGGAAAGTTTGTTCCAAGTGATATTGTGATTGATGTGTTAAAAAGCCAAGTGAAAGATCTTGAGGGATTTGATGGCTACATAATAGACACAGCACCAATAAACTTAGAGCAAAAAGAAGCGATGAAGGATTTCATCATAGATGGAGTTATTTGGCTTAAAGTCGAAAACTATGATATGTTGCGTGAGAGAATTCTAAATAGGCTCATTTGCCCAAAGTGCCGAAGAGTTACAACAAAATCAAAACATCCAGAAAAAATTTGTCCATGTTGTGGTGCCACTCTTGAACAAAGATATGACGACAACGAGGAAACATTCCAAAAAAGAATTGCCCAATATGAAGAGAAGACTTTGCCAGTTATAAGGGAATATCAAAAACAAGGCATAGTGATTGAAATAAATGCCGAACAAGAAAAGAAAGATGTATATGCAGAAATTTGTGATAAACTTAATAAATTTTTAGAAGAAAAATTAAAAGTTTAATATCTTAAACGACATAAATTTTTATATGAAAAATCTTTAGTTTAAAAGTGTGGTAAGTTATTTATGATTATTGTAAAAACTGAAAAACAAATACAAGCAATGCGTGAAAGTGGAAAAATCCTTCGTGACACACTTCTCAAAGTGGAAGAGTTCATAAAACCAGGAATGACAACCAAAGAAGTTGATAAGTTCGCCCATAAATATATTGTAAGTCGTGGAGCAAAACCAAGCTGTTTGGGCTATCAAGGTTATCCAGCTGCAACATGCATTTCAGTTAATGAAGTGGTGGTGCACGGAATACCTGGAGATAGAGTTATTCAAGATGGCGATATAGTAAGCGTAGACCTATGCGTACTATATAAAGGTATGCACACAGACGCAGCACGAACATTCTGTGTTGGAAATGTGAGCCCAGAAAAGAGAAAGCTTGTTGAAGTAACAAAAGAAAGCTTTTTCGAGGGCATTAAACACATAAAGGCAGGAAGCCGTGTTGGAGATATTGGAGCGGCTGTTCAAAAATATGCAGAAAGTTATGGCTATGGTGTTGTTAGAGATTTGCAAGGGCACGGAGTTGGATGTTCAATCCACGAAGACCCAGGCATCCCAAATTTTGGTAGAGCCGGAACAGGCGAATTCCTAAAAGAGGGCATGACAATTGCCGTTGAGCCAATGATAACGCTTGGAACTTATGAGGTTTTTCTTGATGAAGACGGTTGGACTGTGTCAACAGATGACGGAGAGCCAGCAGCACATTATGAAAACACAATGGTTATCACAAAAGACGGTGTAGAAATTCTGACTTTGTAATCTATAATTGTGTAGGTGAAATCTATGAAAAATGAACTAAAAATCGGTCAAATTGTATGTTCAACACAAGGCAGAGATAAAGGAGAGTATTACATAGTTTTAACTGCTAGTTCTAATTATTGCTATGTGGCAGATGGAAAATATAAAACAATAAAAAAACCAAAAAAGAAAAATATTGCTCATGTTGAGGCAACCAAAGTTATTATAACTGAGATTGCACAAAAAATTGAGAGCAAAACAAAAATAAATGACCAAATGATTTATCACTCACTTTATGAGTATAAAAAAGGATTAAAAGGGGTTAAGAATGGCAACAGAGGAAGCAATTAAAGCAGAAGGAGAAGTTATTGAGAGTATGCGTAACGCAACATTTAAGGTGAGATTGCCAAATGGGCATATCGTCACAGCTTATCCTGCTGGAAAATTAACACTAGGAAGAATAAGAATTTTTGTTGGTGATAAAGTTACCTTAGAGATGTCGCCTTATGACTTAACAAGAGGTCGTATTGTGTGGAGAACAAATAATATGCCACATAAATCTAATTCAGATGATGCTTAAAATAAATTTAAGGAGAAAAGAAAATGAAAGTTAGACCATCAGTAAAACCTATGTGTGATAAATGTAAGGTTATTCGCCGTGAAGGAAAAGTTATGGTTATTTGCTCAAAAAGCAAAAAACACAAACAAGTTCAAGGTTAATCTTAAACAAAGCACAAAGTTTTAAAAGTGAAAAACTGATAAAAAACTTTTTGCCTTACAAATAAAGGTAAAAATTAAACAAACAAATTCATTTAGTAGGCGGCTGATTTAATTCTACTAAGTGATAAAAAATAATTAAACTAAAAACAAAATATTAATTTGGAGGAATAAATGGCTCGTATAGCAGGTGTGGACTTACCAAAAGATAAGAGAGTGGAAATAGGTTTAACCTATATCTACGGTATTGGAAGGAAAAAGTCCAATGAAATTTTGGCTGGAACAAAAATCAGCCCAGAC
>JAEEGL010956809.1_pt1 | contig 10907 bp, 8 predicted proteins | sample 9134231 | NCBI WGS metagenome assembly JAEEGL01 (sample SAMN16246548, study PRJNA631951) | gut metagenome | biome: gut microbiome; feature: rumen; material: fiber-attached | host: Bos | place: Iran: Karaj | collected 2018-10
AGATGATCATCGTCATAAAGGTTAGGATCTGTTCGCCTTTGACATAGTCCAAATAGGAAATATAAATGCCGAATGCAACGGAAACAACGGAAAAGAGAACCAGCGCATACGTGCCGCGCTTATAATTGCTGCTTTTGCCGTGTGTATATCTGAATGCGTGAATGAACAGAAATGCGGCAGCAGAGAGCAGAAGGATATAGGCGGAGAGATGCTGAACAAACCAGAGCGTGGTCCGTGCCCGTTCTCCTGTCGCCAGTTCCATAAAAAGACTCACGATCATCCAAACCTCAAGGCCGATGATGACAAACGACATATAAGCCGCAGTCTGCATATTGGCCATGCGGAAGTAATGTCTGACATATGGGGAAAGATTCTCCAAACCAAGTCTCTGCCGTATTCTTTTGATCATGGTTAGATTATATCATCAACCGCACCGTGATGACAATGGACGGATGCAAATGCCCCTGCTAAAATGGAAGCAACAGGAGGGATCAGTATGGGAATGGAAGCGTTTATCGGAAGTGAGAACGAAAGGCTGAACAAACAGCTTAAGTTTACGGGAGAGATCGATCAGATGACATCGGTTCTTCGAAGGACCCTTCTCATCGATAAGAGCCGCAGGGAAAACGATGCGGAGCATTCCTGGCATATCGCGGTCATGGCAATGTTGTTTTCCGAGTATGCAAAAGAGAAGCCGGACGTGGGCCGCGTGGTGCAGATGTGTGTCGTGCACGATCTTGTAGAGATCTACGCGGGAGATACGTTTGCATATGACGTGAGCGGAAACGAAGATAAGGAAGTACGGGAAAAGAAAGCGGCCGACAAGCTGTTTGCGATCCTGCCGCCGGAGCAGGGAAGCATGATCCGCTCCCTCTGGGAGGAATTTGACGCCATGGAAACCGCGGATGCGAAATACGCAGCCTGCATGGACCGGATCCAGCCGTTCTTCCACAATACACTGACCGACGGTCACACCTGGGTGGAAGGCGGGACATGCCGCGCCCAGGTGGAACAAAGAACCGCCGTGATCAAAGAGTTCATGCCGGAGGTGTATCAGTGGATCGAAGCAAGCATCGATCGCGCCATCGAAAACGGCTGGCTGAAACCGTAACCGGAAAAAATCCGAAAAAACCCTTGACAACCTGTTTGTCAGGGGTTATATTATGCACATAGACCGACCGACGGTCGATAAACAAAAACGCCAAAAAGAGCGGGAAAAGAGATGAACAAGATGAATGAAGGAAAGAAAAAAGGCAATTTCGGAAAATTTGTACTGCTGTGGAGCGGTGAACTGGTTTCCGCTGTCGGCGGCGGGCTGACCGGCTTCGGACTGAGCGTCTATGTGTTCCGGATGACCGGGAGCGCCGCAGATACGGCACTGGTAGCACTGCTCGCGTTCCTTCCGACACTTCTTTTGAGTGTTCCGGCAGGCGTGCTGGCAGACCGGATGGACAGAAGACTGCTTATGATCATCGGCGACGGCTGCTCCGCGATCGGGATCATCTACATTCTGATCTGCATGATGCGGGGCGGCGCAACGCTTACACAGATCTGCATCGGTGTTTTTATCAGCTCGTTCTTTTCTTCGCTGCTTGAACCCGCATACCGTGCAACGATCACGGATCTGCTCACGAAGGAAGAGTACACCAGGGCAAGCGGGTTCGTAAGCCTTGCCGGGAGCGCGAGATACCTGTTTTCACCGGTCATTGCGGGATTGCTCCTTGCCGTTTCGGACATCCGCCTGTTGCTGATCATTGACATCTGCACGTTCTTCCTGACGGTGATCACGACATTGATCGTAAGAAGCCGTCTTGATACGAAGATGGAAGAGAAGGATACTTCGTTCGCTGAAGATCTGAAGGATGGCTGGAGAGCGGTTGCAAGGAACCGCGGCGTTCTGATCCTGGTTGTGATGTCGGCGTTCATTACCCTGTTCATGGGTTCCATCCAGATCCTTTCGGAGCCGATGGTCCTTGATTTTTCCGATGCGGCAACGCTTGGGGTCACGGAGACCGTATGCGCCTGCGGGATGCTCGTATCAGGCGTGGTGCTTGGGATCAAAGGGATCAAACGGGGATTCGTGAAGATCATTTCCGCTTCGCTGAGTGGTTGCGGGATCGCAATGATCTTCTTCGGAATGAAAGATATGATCCCGATGATCGCTGTTTCGGGCTTCCTCTTTTTCTTCATGCTTCCGTTCGCGAATACCTGTCTGGACTACCTGGTTCGGACGAACATTCCGGACGAACTGCAGGGGAGAGCCTGGGGCGTGATCGGATTTATCTCACAGCTCGGCTATGTTGTGGCATACGGACTGTTCGGGGTGATCGCTGACGGCATTGCGAAGGCAGGTAATCTCAGCGTCGGCAGGGGCGCCGGGATCACGATCATGATCTCCGGAGTACTCATGGCCCTGATCGCGACCGCATTGTACGCAAGCCGGAGCGTGCGCGCTCTGGAGAATGCCGGAAAAGAAGTACAGGCCACACAGAATGCATAGAAAAGTAACCGAAAACAGAAACTGAAAACAGAACAATTCATACGAAAACATTCAGGAGGCAGAAAAATGGAACATTATACTTACAGACCGATACGATTTTATCTGACGGTATTTGCATTCACCTGGGGATTTTGGATCTTCGCGCTGATCTTTAAGGATACGCCGGCCATGTTCGTCCTCATGCTGCTCGGTCTCATTTCGCCGTCTGTCATTGCGGTTGTAACGATTTTGACTTCGAAAAACAGGATGCTGAAGGAAGACCTGAAGAGAAAACTGGTCGGTTGTTACCGGATCAAACCGCTCTATATCCTGCTGGCGGTTGCGCTGTTTGGTGTGACGGTTGCGATCTCGATCGCAATCTCGGTGCTCTTTGGAGGATCGACAGAACAGTTTTCCTTTACACAGGATTTTTCCTTCTCGATCGCCGGAACATCGGCACTGCTTACGATCTTTCTTGCATTCGTGATCGAAGAAGTGGCCTGGAGAGGTTACGGCGAAGACGCGGTCGGACAGTATCACAACTGGTTTAAGGAATCCCTGATCTTTGCATGTATCTGGGGCTGCTGGCACCTGCCGCTGTTCTGGAGCCCCGGCACCTATCATTACGGTCTGAAGGAAATGGGCGTGCTCTACGTGATCAATTTCCTGCTCAGCTGTATTCCGGTTGATTTTATCCAGACCTGGCTCTATGTCAAAAACAGAAGAAGCATGCTGGCAACGATTATTTTCCATCTGTTCATCAACATCATGCAGGAGAAGATCGCGATGACTCCGGAAACAAAGATCATCGAAACGGGCGTGATCGCCGTTGTTGCAGCGATCATCGTGATCACGAATAAGAAGATGTTCTTTGAAAAAGACCATATCGGAAGGCTTTTGGAGATGCAGTTTATGCAGGACGACGGCAAAAAAACATCCGGCGCGGAGGACATGATAAAAAATGAAGCATAAAACAGCCGGACCGCACTGAAATTAACAAGGAAAAGGATAGAAAAAACCCCTGTACTTTGGTATGATGATAGATGAAATCATGTCAAAGAACGGGGGCTTTTTCATGCTTCCATAAGATCACGAAACGGAGGAGGTCATTATGGCGGAAATGAACACAAAAGCAATGTATAAACTGTCTTACGGCTTATTTGTCTGCACGGCGGTAAAAGGAGAGAAACAAAACGGCTGCATCATCAATACGGCCATGCAGATCGCGTCGGAACCCAATACAATCTCCGTTGCGATCAATAAAGGAAATCTCACGCACGACATGGTCAAGGAGACCGGACAGTGCAACGTTTCTGTCCTGAGTACGGAAGCGGATTTTCAGATCTTCAAGCGCTTCGGTTTTCAGTCGGGAAGAGACGTCGATAAGTTTGCGGATTATCCGGACAGTGCATACGCGATGGCGCAGAACGGCATTCCGTATATCAAAGAAGGAACAAACGCTTACTTTTCACTGAAGGTAAAAGAAACGGCCGACCTTGGTTCGCATACCCTGTTTATCTGCGAGCCGGTAGAAATGCAGGTACTTTCCGATGCACCTTCCTGTACCTATGCATATTATTCCGAAAACATCAAACCGAAACCGGAGGCGGTGGGCACAACACCGAAGGGCGAGACGGTCTGGCGGTGTGTGATCTGCGGATATGAGTGGGTCGGAGAAGAATTGCCGGATGATTTTATCTGTCCGATCTGTAAACACCCCAAGGCGGATTTTGAAAAGGTTGTTCGATGAGCACAGATCAAAAGACTTCCGATAAATTGCTGTCCCGGCTGTTCTTTTCCATGCTGCCGGTGCAGATTCTGATTTTTGCGATGGGATCCATCAATTCGATCGTGGACGGTGTCATGGCGGGCCGGTTCATCGGCTCAACTGCGGTCGGTGTGATCGGCCTTTATTTTCCCATGGTCAATATCATGACGGCCGTCGGCTCCGTGCTTCTTGGCGGCACGGCGGTGTTATGCGGCAGGTATATGGGACGGGGCGAACTGGATAAAACGGAGGGCGTCTTTTCCCTGAATCTGACGGTCACCTTTATTGTCAGCGTGCTTCTGACACTGTGCAGCGTGCTGCTGCCGCAACCGGTCGCGCTGATGCTTGGCGCGAGCAGGGAACTGGAAGCAGGCCTTGCAGAATATATCACGGGTTATGCCATCGGGATCATTCCCATGCTGTTTGCACAGCAGCTTGCGGCATTTTTGCAGATGGAGCGTCAGAACCGCCTCGGTTATGTCGGGGTCGCGGGCATGATCCTTTCAAATATCGGGCTGGATATCCTGCTGGTCGGTATCCTGAAGATGGATATCTTTGGTCTGGCGCTAGCCACATCGCTCAGCAACCTGATCTATTTTCTGATCCTGATCCCGTACTATTTTACGAAAAAAGCGCAGCTGCACTACGGTTTCCAAAGGATCTTATGGAAAGACCTTGCTGCGCTTGTAAAGATCGGTTTCCCCGGGGCGCTGCTGGTGTTCTGCCTGGCCGTAAGGGGCATGGTCATCAACAGGATTTTGCTAAGATATGAGGGAAATGACGGCCTCTCCGCCATGTCTTCCTTCAGCATGGTGAGCGGGCTCTTTATTGCCTACTGTCTCGGAAACGGCTCCGTTGTCCGGATGCTGATCAGCGTTTTTGTCGGCGAGGAAGACCGTTCCTCCATGAAAAAGACGCTGAAGATCGTCTTCACGAAAGGACTGCTGCTCTCCATGGTCCTTTCCGGGATTATTTTTGCCGTTTCGCCGCTGCTTACCTCTGTCTTTTTCCCGGATCGGACCTCCGACGTTTATCATCTGGCATATCAGCTGTTTGCGATCTACGCATTCTGCATCCCGCTGATCCTGATCTGCCAGATATTTACGAATTACCTGCAGGCTACGGGACACAATCTCTTTGTCAATGTACAGTCTGTCTTTGACGGATTCTTCTCCATGGTAATCCCGTCCCTCCTCCTTGCGCCCATCATGGGTGCGCTCGGCGTCTGGCTGTCCAATCCGATCGGGATCTTCCTTACGATCTTAACCGTGCCTGTGTATGATCTGATCTACTGGAAACGGATTCCGAAAAACATGGATGAGTGGATGTTCCTTCGGGACGATTTTGGCGTCTCTTCGGAAGATATCCTGGATATCCCGGTCCGCAACATGGAAGAAGTGGTACGCGCGTCCGAGCGGATCCAGATCTTCTGCGAAGAACATGATCTTTCGAAAAACAACTCCTATTACGCTGCGCTGTGCCTTGAAGAAATGGCCGGGAATGTGGTGCGGCACGGCTTTATGGCGGATCAGAAAGCACATGCCCTGAACGTGCTTTCCATCATAAAGAACGGGGATATCACGCTTCGGATCAAGGACGACTGTATCCCGTTTGATCCGACGGAAATGGCGGCGATCATAGACGAGAGGAACAGCTTTGACAACATCGGGATCCGCATGGTATTCAGCCTCGCGGATGATGTGAACTACCGGAATATGCTTGGTCTGAACGTGCTGACCATTAAGATCAGGGAAGAGGATCTGAAACTTAAAGGGGAAGCGGATTATCTTTTGGAACGGACGCTTAAGGAGATGAGCACTGATCTTCATGCCAGATTTAAGGATACCGTTTTTGCCACGCAGAAACTTCTGACCAGATATCAGACGCTGTTTCCGGAATATACGGATCATTCGGAACTGCACAGTATGACGGTCATCGATTCCTGCAACCGGCTGATCGGCGAAGAACAGATCACGAAACTGAACGCGGATGAGATCTACTGCCTTCTGACCGCCTGCTATCTGCATGATGCGGGAATGGGGATCAGTGAAAAGGATTACGAAGCCTGGAAAGAGGCGTTGGGGGAAACTGCGTTTTTTGCGGAGCATCCGGATGCCACAAAGGCGGATTTTGTCCGTGTATATCACAATGAATTCAGCGGACTTTTCATTGAGAAGTATGCGGAATTGTTTGAGATCCCTACAAAGGAACACGTCTTTGCGATCAAACAGATCGTCAGAGGCCATAGGAAAACAGATCTGTTTGATGAGGAAGCCTATCCGTCGGCACTGCAGCTTGATAACGGCAATACGATCTGTCTGCCGTATCTTGCGGCCCTCATCCGTATCTCCGACGAAGTGGATGTGGTGGCGACAAGAAATCCGCTCATCCTTTATGATATCGATACCTTGACGGATGAAGCGCAAATCGTGGAAAGTAAGAAACTGAATGCTGTTAAAAGCATGAAGATGACCAAAGATGCATTTATCTTAAGTTACGAAACGGATGAAGAAGCGATTTTTGAAAGCATGGAGAGAATGGTCGAAAAGATGCAAAAAACGCTGGAATATTGTGCTGAAGTCGTCGAAAAAAGAACCGGCTTTCACGTCACGCAAAAGAAGGTGGTCCTGCGAAACGGACCTGCGGGACGGGGTTAGTGGTCCATTTCAGTACAGGATGCTTTGGCCGGTGAGAATGATCAGCGGCAGGGAAACGGCAAAAAACAGAGTCGAGAGCAGAACGCTGTTGACGCAGAGCACCGGCTCCTGCTCGAGCTGCATCGCATAGATGGTCGTTAACGTCGCACAGGGACAGCCGAGATACACCAGGATGCACATTTTGGAATCCGCATCCAGCGGAAGAAACTTTAACAGCAGGATCAAAAGCAAGGGGATCAGCAGATTCCTGATGGCGACGACCGCATAAGATGATTTTTGCGTAAAGAGCGCTATCAGACGATTTTCCGAAAGCATCACGCCGATGATGATCAGCGAAAGCGGCGTAACGATCGATCCGATGCTGCTTACGACAGTCTGAAGCGGCGCGGGAAAATGAAGACGGAATGCCACCATCACGATCATGAGCAGTGTGGAGATCGTGCCCGGCGTGCACAGCTTTTTCAGATCGAATTTTCCGCCCATATAGAGGGAATACTGGAGCGTAAAAAACAAAAGATTGAAAACGATGAGCAGTACCGCGTTATAAAGGATGGCTTTTTCGCCAAACAGCGCAAGGCAGAGAGGAAGCCCAAGAAACGTAACGTTCGGGTAGGTGACAAGACTTGTGATCGCGACGGCCCGGACGCGCGCCGTTCCCCTGATCTTATGGAACAGAAGCGAGAGAAGCGTGGCTGCGATGAACACAAAAAACGACAGGATCAGCGCGATCAGAAGGTCATGCAGATCTTTCCCGTCAGGCTCCTGCGCAGTGGCAGAGAGGATCGTAAACGGAAGGATCAGATCGGAACAGAGTTTCGACAGGAATCTGCGTTGCGTGCTGTCGATCAGATGCACTTTTCCCGCACAGTATCCGATCACGACATAGATCATGATGATCAGGATCTGTTGGAAGACCTGCTGCATGGACATATATTGCCGCCTTTCCGGTATGCTTTACCAAACGAAAGTATCATAGCATGGTTTGCCCGGTGTTACAACGATACAGGCGGGCACGGAGAAAAAAACCATGGTAAAAAGTTTTCAGAAACTGAATTACATCATTGTCCTACTGTTTGTTGTCACGATCGGCTTTATCATGAGCTTCTTAAGTATGCACTCGGAAACGGTCAGACAGGCACAGTCCGATTACTCCGAAGGGTGGTCGGCAGACGGCATGAAGTATGATATCGATTCGATCGTCACAAGCAGATTCGGCGGAGCGGTCAGTGTTTCCAAGGCGTTGCCGGATACGCTCCGGTATAACGATTCGCTTTGTTTTATGAGCACGAACAGTTTTTTTGACGTGTATATCGAAGATGAGCAGGTATACAGCTTCACCCAGCCCGTGAATTTTACCGGTTACGGTTACGGAAATGCGTATCATGCGATCAATCTTTCGCCTGAAGATGCGGGAAAAATCGTCCGGATCGACATGCGCGGCGTGGCTCCCGGCAGTGTTCTCGGCGGAAGGATCCGGCTGCTTTCCATTGAAGATGCAAGAAACTATTCCGGCCGTATTGCGCGCGGGCAGATCTTCTCCTTTCTTATATCCGGAGGAATCGCCCTGCTTGGGATACTGCTCCTCTTTTTCAGCCTGATCGCCGAAAAACTGACAAACAGCATAGACATACCTGCGTTGGGGATCACTGCGGTCATTTCGGGCACGTGGATGGCGGTCGATACAGGATTTTTAAGACTCACGGCGAACGCCATCATCCCGTCCAGAGTATTGTCTTACCTCTGCATGCATATTTGTTTTCTTCCCCTGGTGTTGTTTGTGTATTCCCAGACAGAGGCGAAGAAGAAAGTATTCAAGATAACGGCGCTTGTTTTCTCAGGCATATATTATGCCCTGATCCTGGTCTGGCGGTTCGTTTTCGGTCAGGATATGGCATACAATACTATGATCAGATTTTTCTTTATCTATGCGCTGCTGATTTTGGCCCTGCTGATCGCCATGATCGCCTATGAGCGGAGGTACAACAGGAAACGCGGCATCAAGCGGGACGTGCAATTCTTTATGGTTGGGTTTTTTACTGTGGTCTTGTGTGCCCTGACCGACAGTATCATCTATGCGTGCGGCATCAGAAGTATCTCGGGCTATGCGAGTTTTTCCCGCGTGGGATGCTTCGTATTTTTCCTGAACATGAGTATCGAAGTGGTAAGGAACTGGGTGCGCGAATATGCATCTCTTCGGGAATACGGATTTGAGGATGCGCTTACCGAAGTGGGAAACAGAAGGGCATATCTGGAATTTGAGAAAGAGAACCGGAATACTTATCCATATGGGCTGATCCTGTGTGATATCAATGCCCTGAAAAGGGAAAACGATCTTAACGGACATGATGCCGGTGACAGACTGATCAAAAATGTTGCCGGTCAGCTGGCGGATGTGTTCGGGTCGGAGAATGTTTTCAGGATCGGCGGAGACGAGTTTGTTGCCTATTCGTTTGAATCAACAGAAGAAGGATTCAGGGACAAAACAGAGCAGGCCAGAAAGCTGTTATCCAAAAAGGAGGCCTCCGCTTCCATCGGCGGTGTATATGTAGCTGATGCATCGCTTAAGAGAAATGAAGCCAGAAAGAAGGCGGAAGCGATCATGTATGCCGAAAAAGAAAGCTACTACGTCAACAACAATGACAGAAGAAGATAATACGTGCCGGAGGGTCGTTATGTTATTTGCGGAAAAATCGATCAAAGACAAACTTGGCAGGACGGTCATTTTAAGGAATGCAAGGCCGGAAGATTCTGCGGATCTGATCCGGTATCTGAAAACAACAAGCGCCGAGACGCCTTATCTGATCAGGGAACCGGATGAGATCACCATTACGCAGGAGAAGGAAGAGCAGTTTATCCGCGACAAGATGGATGCAAAGCGCGAGCTCATGCTGGTTGCTTTTATTGACGGGAAACATGTCGGCAACTGTTCGCTTATGAGTATCGCGCCCTACAGGAGATACGCCCACCGGTGTGATGTTGCGATCGCTTTATACAAAGAATACTGCGGATGCGGTATCGGGAAAGCCATGCTTCAGACCTTGCTGGATGTTGCAAAGAGCATCGGCTATGAACAGGCAGAACTCGAAGTCATGGCTGAAAATACGGATGCCATCGCGCTGTACGAGATGCTGGGATTTGAGAAGTTCGGCACCTTCCCCGACAACATGAAATACGCAGACGGGACCTGTATGGATGCATACTGGATGATGAAGAAACTTTAAAAAGTCCCCGCCATATAGTATAGTGTCAGTGGCACATTTCGGCAGAACGCGTGATAAGATATACGGAAAAGAAGGAACAATATGAAAGCACCATTTTCAGAATATCTGACGGAAATAGCACCGTCGGTAAAAAAAGTCATCGATGATCTGAAAAAAGATCACGATTATGTCAGTGCCTTATGCACCGATTCCAAAGGACTTATGATCCGCATAGGTCACAGATCAAGGACAATCTCCAATCATACAATGACCACCGAAAGAGGTGTGGTCTTCAGAGTGTGCCGCAATAAAAAGTATGCAGAGGTCGCTCTCAATACTGCGGATTGGAAGGACACGGATGTCATCATCAGATATATCCGTGAGGAACTCGGCAAGCAGGATGAGATGCTTGGCAGACTCGGTGTCAGCGTTTATGAGACCGGCATTCTCGAGGATGAGCCTCTTACATTCTTTGGGCAGAAGGAAACCCGGTATCTTCCCGAGGAAGTTGACCTTGAAAAACTTGCCGGAAAGCTTATTTCCATATCCGATCAGGGAATGGAGATGGGTGAGGATGTGATCGAATGCATCGCAAGAGCACAGTCTACACACATCAGCAAGATGTTCCTTACACCAAACAGGGATCTCAGACAGGCGTATGTCTACAGCGAGGCTATTGTAGCCGCTGTTGTAAGCAAAGACGACAAGGTCAGGGAAGATTATAAATCCGTATCGGGAATCAAAGGCCCCGAACTTTTTGATGAACTTAACACACTTCTTCCCGAGGTGGTAAACGGGGCAGA
>JAEEGL012519291.1_pt1 | contig 10907 bp, 10 predicted proteins | sample 9134231 | NCBI WGS metagenome assembly JAEEGL01 (sample SAMN16246548, study PRJNA631951) | gut metagenome | biome: gut microbiome; feature: rumen; material: fiber-attached | host: Bos | place: Iran: Karaj | collected 2018-10
AATGAGTGGGGCACCAGAGAATTCAGGACCGGAATGGGTGCAGAAGCCATAAAGGAGCTTCTGAGCTCAATAAACCTTGATGGAGAGGCAGAGGAGTTAAGAACCCAGCTTGCCGATGCGAACGGACAGAAGAGAGCCAAAATTATAAAGAGGCTTGAGGTTGTGGAGGCCTTCAGGAGCTCGGGAAATCTTCCCGAGTGGATGATAATGGAGGTTATTCCCGTTATTCCTCCCGATCTTCGTCCCATGGTTCAGCTGGACGGCGGAAGGTTTGCCACCTCGGATCTCAATGATCTATACAGAAGGATCATAAACAGGAACAACCGTCTTAAGAGACTCCTTGATCTGGGAGCACCTGATATCATCGTGCGAAACGAAAAGAGAATGCTTCAGGAGGCGGTGGATGCCCTAATAGACAACGGACGCCGCGGAAGACCTGTAACAGGCCCCGGAAACAGAGCGCTTAAATCCCTTTCGGATATGTTAAAGGGTAAGTCCGGGCGTTTCCGTCAGAATCTGCTGGGAAAGCGTGTTGACTATTCCGGTCGATCTGTTATCGTTGTAGGGCCTGAGCTCAAGATATACCAGTGCGGTCTGCCGAAGGAGATGGCCATAGAGCTGTTTAAGCCCTTCGTTATGAAGGAGCTTGTGGCAAACGGCACCTCTCACAATATAAAGAATGCAAAGAAGATGGTGGAGAGGCTTCGCCCCGAGGTCTGGGACGTGCTGGAGGAGGTTATCAAGGAGCATCCCGTTATGTTAAACCGTGCTCCTACGCTTCACAGACTGGGTATCCAGGCTTTCGAACCCATTCTTGTAGAGGGTAAGGCCATAAAGCTTCATCCTCTCGTTTGTACCGCTTATAATGCGGACTTTGACGGAGACCAGATGGCTGTACACCTTCCCCTTTCGGTGGAGGCACAGTCAGAGTGCAGGTTCCTGCTTCTGTCTCCCAATAACCTGCTTAAGCCTTCAGATGGAGGTCCCGTTGCCGTTCCCTCACAGGATATGGTACTGGGCATCTACTATCTGACAATGAATAAATACAGGGATTATACCAATGATCCGGATTTTAATGAGGAGGTCAGGCTTTCCTTTAATTCTATCGAAGAAGCACTGGAAACCTTTAAGAGCTACTCCTGTGAAACCGATGAGGAAAGGCGCAGGGCGATATCGGAAGAAAGGCTTACGCCCAATACCTTTATCAGGGTATGTGTGGATGCGGATCGTGACAGATGGGTTATCTGCCAGTTTATAGATCTGACCGGAAGGTATTACTATTCCATGAACCACGCCCTGCTTGCCTATGAGAACGGGGATATTACCCTTCATCAGAGGATAAACGTCAGGGTTTCAAAAGAGGATGCACAGGGAAATACCGTAAGCGGAATCATCAATACGACTCTCGGCCGTATGATCTTTAATGAGATACTCCCTCAGGATCTGGGATTTGTTGACAGATCAAAACCGGAGAACCTCTTAAAGCTTGAGATTGATTTCCATGTAGGCAAGAAGCATCTTAAGCAGATACTTGAGAAAGTCATCAATACTCACGGAGCTACAAGAACTGCCGAGGTGCTTGACGATATAAAGGCCATGGGATACAAGTATTCCACGCAGTCGGCCATGACCGTTTCCATCTCGGATATGACGGTGCCTGCAAAGAAGCCCGAGCTCCTGGAAAAGGCTCAGGATACCGTGGACTCCATCACGAAGAACTACAGGCGTGGTCTGGTGACCGAGGAGGAACGTTACAAGGGAGTTATCGAAACCTGGCAGAAGACAGACAGAGAGCTTACCAGGGTTCTTCTGGACGGGCTTGATAAATACAACAATATCTATATGATGGCCGATTCCGGAGCCAGAGGTTCAGATGCTCAGATCAAGCAGCTTGCCGGAATGAGAGGACTGATGGCGGATACCACAGGAAGAACCATAGAGCTTCCCATTAAGTCGAATTTCCGTGAAGGTCTGGATGTTCTGGAGTATTTCATGTCGGCCCATGGAGCCAGAAAGGGACTGTCCGATACTGCTCTTCGTACCGCAGACTCGGGATATCTGACAAGGCGTCTGGTGGATGTTTCCCAGGAGCTTATAATCAGGGAGCAGGACTGCCTTGAGGGAAGAGATGAATCGGAGGAGCTTGCCGGAATGTATGTTAAGGCATTCATGAACGGCAAGGAGAGGATCGAGACCTTAAGGGATCGTATCCTCGGAAGATATACCTGCCTGGATATAAAGGACAGTGACGGAAATATTCTTGTAAAGAAGAATCATATGATAACACCGAGGAGGGCGGAGCAGGTTCTTCTTCACGGTGTGGACGAAAACGGAGTACCCTTCCAGATAGAGGACGAGGACGGAGCAAGGATCGACAATACGGCCTCAAAGGGCGTCAAGATCAGGACTATCCTTACCTGCCGCTGCCATAACGGAATATGCTCCAAATGCTACGGTGCCAATATGGCAACCGGAGAAACGGTTCAGGTCGGTGAGGCTGTCGGTATCATTGCGGCACAGTCAATAGGAGAGCCGGGCACCCAGCTTACAATGAGAACCTTCCATACCGGAGGTGTTGCGGGTGACGACATTACTCAGGGTCTTCCCAGAGTAGAGGAGCTCTTCGAGGCCAGAAAGCCCAAGGGTCTTGCCATTATTTCGGAGATCGCGGGCACCGCGGTGGTCGAGGATACCAGGAAGAAGAAGGAGGTAGTTGTCACAAATGCCGAGACCGGTGATATCAAGAGATATCTGATCCCCTTCGGCTCGAGGATAACAGCACAGATAACCGATAATCCGGAAGGTGTTGAAATAGCCGCCGGAGATCCCCTGACCGATGGTTCCGTAAATCCTCACGATATTCTTAAGATAAAGGGAATCGATTCCGTTCAGGACTATATGATAAGCGAAGTTCAGAAGGTTTACAGACTTCAGGGTGTTGATATCAACGATAAGCATATCGAGGTCATAGTCCGTCAGATGCTTAAGAAGATCAGGATCGAGGAGAACGGTGATTCGGAATATATGCCCGGGGCATTGGTGGATCTTCTGGAATATGAGGATATGAACGAGCGGCTTATAGCGGAAGGAAAGAAGCCTGCGGACGGAAAGCGTATCATGCTTGGTATTACCAAAGCAGCGCTTGCCACGAATTCCTTCCTTTCTGCCGCGTCCTTCCAGGAGACCACGAAGGTTCTGACCGAGGCGGCCATCAAGGGTAAGGTCGATCCCCTGATCGGGCTTAAGGAAAACGTTATCATCGGTAAGCCGATCCCTGCCGGAACCGGTATGAGAAGATATCGGGATGTGGTACTGGATACAAGCATTGCGGATGAGTTCGGCACCACCCAGGAGGATGAGCTCGAGGATGAGGAATATCCCGAGGACGATCTGTATGATGATAATGATGAGATCGAAGAGACACAGGAGCTTGCCGAAACCGTTGAGTAAAGTCCGGTTTGATACATGATAAAGGCCGGGGCGAACAGCCCCGGCTTTTCTTACGTGATTCTATTTTTTCTTTCCGAACAATCCGTGCTTTTTGGCTTCCCTGTCATTGGCGGCTTTGCCCTCCTTAGCCTTGGAAGTCTTCGGCGGGCTGTCCTTCGAACCTTCATCCTCCCAGTCACCCCAGTCCTCGGAGCCGTCCTCCCATTTGGAGGAATATGCCGCATCATCATTACTGGGAGCGGAAACCAGATTACTCAGAGCATCCTTTGATACGGCTTTCTTAGCCTTTTTACCGGATTTATCCCTGGCCTTTTTCCCTGAGTCGCCGCCTGTTTCATCAGGCTCGCCGTTTTCCATATTCTTTCTCTTGCCGAGATAGTAGATCTTATTGCCCAGGTTTTCCGGATTGGTAGTATAGGAATAAGCGGTCTTTTCACTGATTATTCCATCGTTGTAGAGGTTCAGGAGGCTGGTGTTCATCGAGATCATTCCCTCCTGAGAGGAGGTATCTATGATGGAATCGATACTCTGTACCTTCTGATCCCTTATATTGGTTCTGATGGCCGGGTTGAGTGTCATTATCTCAAAGGCCGGGACAACCGTTCCCTGCTCAGAGGGAAGAAGCTGCTGGGAAACCACTGCCTGAAGCACCATCGACAGCTGGATATAGATCTGATGCTGCTGGTTGGGCGGGAAGGAGTCGATTATACGCTCTATGGTGTTGGCGGCCCCGATGGTGTGAAGCGTAGAGAGAACAAGATGTCCGGTTTCAGCTGCGGTCATTGCAACGCTGATGGTTTCCGAGTCACGCATCTCTCCCAGCAGTATAACGTCAGGGCTTTGACGGAGAGAGGCTCTTAAGGCGGTCAGGTAGCTGTCGGTATCGGAAATGACCTCACGCTGGCTGACGATGCTCTTTTTATGGACATGGAGATACTCCAGAGGATCCTCAAGGGTAATTATATGTGCCTGTCTGGTAGAATTGATGTGATCCACCATACAGGCCAGGGTAGTGGACTTTCCGCTTCCGGCGGGTCCCGTCACCAGAACAAGCCCTTTTTTGCGGTCCGCAAGATGAATGATGCTTTCGGGGATCCCGAGATCATTGGGATCCGGGATGTTGAAATTGATGACTCTTATTACTGCGGACAGAGAACCCCTCTGTTTAAAGGCTGACATCCTGAACCTGGCGACGCCTCTTAGGGCAAAGGAAAAGTCATCGTCACCCGTATTTATGAGCCTGTCCATGCTCCTGTGTCCCGCCAGCTCATAGATGGCGGTGATCAGCTCCGAGGTGGCAGCAGGCATGAGCCTTTCCTCTCCCTCGGTGTAAATCGCACCGTTAGCCTTATAGGACAGTTGGCGGCCGGCTACGATGAAAATATCCGAGGCCTGTCCTTCTTTTGTTATCTTAGCTAAAGTCTCAACTACATCCTGCATTTCGTTCTCCTGTCAATCAAACATTAATCCGTTTTCATCTATTTCATCCCGTATCTCATTCTGCCAGCTGGAGTTGACTACAACACAGTAGCTCTTTATATCAAAGCACCTTTCATCCTCTGAGGAGGGATACAGTACATCCAATACCACACTCAGATCCTGGCGTTCATTGATATTAACCAGAAAGGAAAGGGTCCGGATACCGTTTTCCTCATCATTCCTCCAGGTATAATCACGGCTTCCCGAAAACTGATCCTCAAGCTCCCTGTAATAGGAGGATTCGGAGGCCGCGGCCGCATAGCTTGAAAGAATGCCATCCAGTTCCGCAAGGCGTCTGTCGGCTTCCATTCCGGCTTTGTAATATTCTGTTGTTTTATCGGCAGTCTGGCGGCTCAGCCTGTAGTCGGAGTTGGCGCTTAAAAAGGAAAGGCCCGCGAAGGTCACCAGACACAGCAGAACGAAGGCCACCAGGACCGAGGAGGTACCTATGTTCATTCCGCCGGTATTTTTTTTACCCATTTATCATACCATTTTTCAAATCTGTGAGCCTGTTAGCGTAAACATTTTTCGTTACTGTCACAGGGGTTATATCAGAGCTTATTCAGGTGCGCCTGCATATTTTGAAGCGGTAAGACTGTAGATCTCGGATTCATCCTCCGCAATCATAACCGATACCGTCATGGTCTGCAGTCTTTTTTCGGGCCTGAGCTCGAGGCTTGCAATATAGGCGCTCTCGGCCTCACTGCCGCAGGGCTCGAAGTTTTTGTCATAGTAAGCTGTAAGCCTGAGCTCTCCGTCTTCCACGGCCATCGGATAGGCCGAAAGGATGCTCTTAAGGCTTCCGTCGGTGCCCCGCATTACATCGGCAAAGCCCTGGGCTATAATAACGGCATGGTTCAGCTCCATGGTCTTTTTGTCAAGAAGGTGGGCATTGACGAAGGCCTGTACGCATACCGCGCTGGCTACTGAAAAAAACAATACTATTATTATCATTTCCATCAGGAACAGGGAGGTTCCCGCATTTTTTCTTTTCATCTGTACTCTGCCCCGCTGTAGTGAGCAACATAGAAATCTATTTTGTTATCATCGACATCCTTTATCATGAACCTGTAAAGCGAGTCGTTTATCTTTTCCACGTTAAAGGAATTCACGTAAAGAATATTCTGGCCGGCGGAATAAACAGGATCATATTCGGAGGGAGTGGTCACCTCCCTGAGAGCCCCATCCGACTCGTAGAGATAAGTAAAGTAGGTCAGTTCATTATAGGTCTCGGTAAGCCTGAGCACCGGCCTGTCACCGTCAAAGATCACCTCTACGGAGCCGTCAGAATCGTGCTGTCTCAGCTTTTCACTGATATAGGCGATGGAGGTACGGGCGTTGTAGTTTATATCGGAATCGGAAACTATCTTTTTATAGATCCTGGCTCCGAAGAGCACAATAAAGAGAGCGGATATCATAAATACCGCAAACAGTGCAAGTATGAAGAGCATGTCGACTATGGATCTTCCGCGTCTTCTGAAATTCAAGCCGTCCCTCCGTTGTTATTCCGTGTATTTTTCTATTATCATAACGCTCGGCATGATGTTCGAGCCTATGGATTCGTAGCTTACGATATATTTGTTGTGATCATAGGTCAGACCGTAGTGCTCCTCAATATAGCTTAAGGAAGGAGGATATACCCCTTCCACGGCATAGCAGTGAACGATATCCTTGTTAACGGCCTTTTCAAGCAGGCTCCTGTCATCGGTAAGAGTGCTGTTTGAGACAGAATTTATGCCGATAATAAAGACGGCGATCACCAGTGCAAAGATCAGGATCGAAAGGGTCTGTCCGTTGAATATTCTTTTGACAGGGTCTGGTTTGTTAAATCTGTTTTTCATATCATCCGATACTCGACATGATACTCATAAGCGGCATCATGACCGAAAGCAATATAAGGCAGACTATTATGGAAAAGATGATAACGAGGGTCGGCTCCAGAATGGATATAATGTTACCGATCCTGTCATCGATCTCGGATTCGTAATTCTTTGCTATCTTTGAAAGAGCCTTGTCGACCGCACCGGATTTTCCTCCCACCGAGATCATCCTGGAATAGAGGTTGTTGAAGATCTGGCTGTCAACAAGGGCATCGGTAAAGGAAAGCCCTCCCCTGATCATTTTACGGCATTCGCCGATCTTTAATTCCACCTCTCTGTTGTCGACTATCTTTTCCACCATCTGCAGACTTTCATCGGGGCCGAGGTTGGTATTCATGGTCAATGCCATACTGCTGGCGAAGCGTCCGGCGGCGATTTTATTATAGAACCCCTTTGTCAGCGGAAATTTCTGAAGGAAACGTCCGAAGGCCTTTTTTCCGGAATCCGTCTTTGAAAAGACGAAATACAGAAGAATGATGATCAGCAGAAGCGCCATCAGAACAAGAGAGTATCTGCTTATGGCGTTTCCCAGGTTTAAGAGCCCCTTTGAGAAGCCGCTCATCTCGGAGCCGAGCTGGATAAATACCTGATTAAATACCGGAAGAACCTTTATGATCAGAACCAGGATAACTATGAACATCATAAAAATGATCAGCAAAGGATAGGTAACAGCGTTTTTTATCCCCTGGGCAATATTTTCCTCCCTGTCATAGTAGTCGGCAAGGGAGTGAGCCACATCGTCGGTCTTACCGCTGCGCTCGCCTATGGCTATCATATCAAGAGCATATTTGGGAAAGACCCCGGGGCTTTCGAAGGCTTTCGAGAGGGGCTTGCCTTCGTGGAGGGTCTCAAGCATTACCGACAGGATATTTCTGCCCTCCGTGCTGACAGCATCCTCAAGCATGATCTGGATACCGTCGGTGTGGTTGAGACCGGCATCCAGGGTCATGGCAAACTGATCGAAAAACATGCCTAACTCCCTGTTGTTAAGCTCTTTTTGCTTTTTTGACATGAATACTATCTCCTCCGCTCTAATAAACGTATTTCGTAAAATAATTGTCTCCGCTTCCGATAAAGCTTGCAAGGTCGGAGGCATTATCTGTATTGGCGGCAAAGGTGGGATCCACGAGGGACCAGGTTGTTCCGTCAAAGACTATCATACCCTCAAGCCAGCCCGTATCAGGTGTATAAATACTTATCCAGGCATGGTAGGCGTCACCTGCATAGCCCAGCTCCAGCCTTGTGGGTATGCGCTGGCTTCTGAGCATGGCCGACATCATCGCAGCATAGTCGAAGCAGATGCCCTTTCTCAGGGCAAGGATCTCGTCCACATCGGGGATATATCCGCTTTCCACGGTTTCCGCCTTTTCGTGATCGTAGCTTATATTGTCGATAACGTACTGATAAACCCTTGAAACCACCTCCAGGTCGCTGGAGGAACCCTTGGCAAGAATGGCCGCAAGAGCAACCACCTCCGAGTCGGAATTAAAGTTTACGTACATATTCGGATACAGAAAGGGTCCGTAGGTATTTGTGATATCCACCGTAAAATCAGCCGCAAAGACGGTTGCGTACTGGTTTGCGTCGATGTTTTCGTAAACAGTGGCGGCATAGGTTCCGGAGCCGGCAGTAAGCGGTATGACCTCGTTTTCTCCGGAGAAAAGATCATAGGTATAGGTTACCTGGCCGTTGCCGGTAAGCTGGAGCTTGGCCCTGTCGCTGTCTCCGAGATAGCTTGTCACAATATAGCCCTCTGAGGCGTTTGAGATATTGATGCTTATCTTTTCGTTGCCAAGAATATCATCACCCTCAAGGGAAGGGATCAGTACAACCGGAGTATTGTCCCTTTGCGTGCCCTCGGTGGAGACTATGACTGTTTCCCCCTCTCTTATAGCCCGGGCATTGCCTGAAAAAGCGCTGCTGCAGGCGGTAAGGAAAAGAAACAGAAAAAAGGCAAAGGGTGTCAGCAGAACCCTTTTTCCCAAAGCAGGATATGGTCTGACAGAGCAGACATTTTTCCCGGTACGATCATTCTTCAGCACTGAGTATTGCCTGTAAAACCTTTCCGTTAAGATCAGGTATATAAATATTCAAGCTCAGACCCTCGTAGGGGAAGGTAACCTCTCCGGCTTCCGTGTCGGTATAGGTGGGAAACACAAAGGTACCGTCCGGCTTTCTTGCGTAAATATTATCGTAGTCGATATTGCTGCCCTTAAGATACATAACAAAATGATCCGAATACAGCTGATGATCAGACACGATTATCTTTTCGATAAGGCTGGAATTCCTGACACTGAAGCCATTGTCTCTGAAGGCCAGCGGAGAAAGCGCGATCAGGACAAGCAAACAAAGACTTGCAATTCTTCCGGTTTTCGCGAAGGCCACGTTCACGGTGTTTGAGAGTACAAGCCTGTCAAAGGGTACAGTATTCGGTTCCTTGTTATTTTCCTTAAGTACGTTCTGAAGAATATCGTTTGCGCTCTTCAGATCCATACTGTACTTCTTCCTGCCTATCATGACCGTCAACCCCCTTCCGAAAGCTTCTTTGCCAGGCGTTCCCGCCCTGAGATCAGATATCGCTTGACTGAACTTCTTGAAACATTCATCGCACTTGCGATATCCTCGATCTTCATATCATTGTAGTATCTCATTACAATGACCTGCTGTTCGTTAAAGGGCAGCTCCGAAACAGATTTTCTTACAGCATCGGTCTGTTCCTTGTCCTCGTAGTTTAATACCGGATCGTGGTAGGTATGTTCGTCCCTTAAAATCTCCAGCAGCTCCGGAGATACTGCGGTATCGTAGGCTGAATCGTTTTTTTTGCTCATATCGTAGCAGACATGAAAGCAGATCTGATTGAGCCAGGCCACGAAAAGGGACGGTTCTTTGATTTTTCTGATATTTTTAAGAGCGGAAACATAGGTTTCCTGCATTGCGTCCTGAGCCAGATATTCGTCTCTTAGATAATGCCCCGCATAGTTATAAATATGCTGATAGGTAAGGGCATAAAGCTCCGCAAAAGCATCTGAATCATCCGCCTGGGCCCGCATAACCAAGTTACCTATGTAATCATGGTTAAAGTTAGCCATTTATGCTGTCTGGGTCTCCTTATATATTCTCGAAATCAGTTCAGCCATGGTAGAGACTTTCTCTTCTGAATTAAAGGCAAAGCTGAAGGAAATCCTGATGGGCAGCTCTTCCTGGTTTGAGCTTCCGAATTCTTTTTGGATCTCTTTGCTCAGATCGTTGACAAAGCTCTGCATTTTCGCGGAGTCACAGTTGTCTATCACAATGAGGAATTCGTTGCCGCCGTTCCTTCCGACAAAGCCGTATTTGTTACCGGTATTCTCAAAGACCCTGGAGAATCTGAGGATCGATTCATCACCGGCCTTGCGCCCTTTTTGCTCATTGATCCGGGTAAGGTTTGAGATGGTTATCAAAGCCCCGGCCGTGTTTGTAATGTCGCGATCCTTGTAATTATCGATAAGAAGATCTACGGTGTTTCTGTTGGGCAGTCTTGTGAGTCTGTCCAGGTAGGCCTTTTCGTTCAGCAGATGAACATCAAGTATATTTCTTTCTATCTGAATAAAATCAAAGAAAAGAGAGATGGCGCTGTAGATCATAAAGGCCCAGAGAAAGATACAGATGGTAAGCAGGTTTTTATTTGAATACAGATTGTTTTTAAGGAGCGGATCGAAGTGAAGATAACAGAAAAAAGCCACAGCAAAAACTATAAGAACCACAAGCTGCACGATCTTAAAAATCTTATATCCCTTAAGACTTTCCTGACCCATGATCTACCCCCGGATGAAATTTACATTGCTTCGCGATTTGCTCGCTTGCGCCGATTTGTTTTTACAAATCGTGCGCTTCGGCATGATCTTTAGATCATGCCGTTTCGGTCTGGAACCAGGCCGAACAATTTCCTCATAATAGACTCGCGAATCGCGCAAGCGCGATTTGCTCGTTAATCGAAAAGAAGTCTATAGACTTCTTTTCGATTACATTATAATTCAACAAACGGGAAAATGGTAGGGATATTTATTCAAACATCATATATTGCATATATAATCTGCTGAAATCGGGGTCGGAGGAAAG